>ORJL010679613.1_pt1 | contig 149313 bp, 144 predicted proteins | sample 1779941 | NCBI WGS metagenome assembly ORJL01 (sample SAMEA104232317, study PRJEB22302) | groundwater metagenome | biome: forest; feature: aquifer; material: groundwater | place: USA | collected 2011-08-07 | depth 5.8 m | reverse complement strand
TGCCGAGTCCCCTTCCCAGGGTTGGACAGATGCTACCCAGACGGAGTCAATCATTATTGGTACTGTCCATCACTACTCGGTCAGCAGTATCACCTCCCCCCAGACCGCAGGCGGTGCGTTTCTAGTCAGCATTCAGGCACAGGATAGCAATAGCAACAACATCACCAGCGGCAGCGAAGCCAGCGAAAACATCACCATCAGCTTCGGGCTAACTGACACCGCTGCCACCCCGCTCTCTACCAACACTACCGGCGGGATGACCACGGTGAACATGACGATGACCGTAGCCCGGACCGGGCAGACCGTTATCTTCACCGGCGTTAGCTCAAATAAGACCGGCACTTCCAATAGCTTTGCTGTTAATCCGAGAGCAATTCATCACTACACCGTGTCGGGTATTTCCTCTCCCCAAACGGTGGGTACTGCCTTTGATGTTACAGTGCGGGCTCAGGATACCTACAACAACAATATCACCGGTGGTAGTGATGCCAGTGAAAATATCACCATCAGCTTCGGACTGACTGATAGCTTCGCCACGCCGCTCTCTGCCAACACTACCAGCGGTACCAGGACAGTGAGCATGACGATGAGGACAGTCCAGACCGGGCAGACGATTATCTTTACCGGAGCTACCTCTAACAAGACCGGTACTTCCAATAGCTTTAATGTTAATCCGGTACCGACATCAACAGGAGTGACAGTGGTAGGCACCGGAGCCACCAGCACCGGCGTATTTACCCAGACAGTGGTTGCACAATCGAGTGATACCAGAGTTACCCTCGTTATCCCGGCAAATACGGTTGGCCTGACCAGGGATGGCCTGGCAATCAGCCAGATAAGTATCGTACAGTCAATCGCCCCATCACAGGTCCCCCCGAATTCGGGAGTTGTCGGTAATGTCTATGACTTCGGGCCGGAGGGAGCTACCTTCAGTCCACCGATTACTCTGACGATGAGCTACGACCCGGGAGCAGTACCGACAGGTGTTGCGGCAAATAACCTGGTCATCGCTTACTATGATACGACGACGAGTAAGTGGGTTAACCTGACCTCAACGGTCAATACGTCAACAAACACCGTCTCGGTACTCGTCAGCCACTTTACCGCCTTTACCGTGCTGGCTTACACACCGCCGGCTGCCTTCACCGTCGGTAGTTTGACGGTGACACCGGCCCAGATAAACATCGGGGCGAATGTAGACATTAGCGTGGTGGTGTCTAACACCGGGGGACTCTCCGGTACTTACAGTGTCGTCCTGAAAATTAATGGCGCCGTCCTGGATACCAGGGAAATTACTCTGGCCGCCGGCACCAACCAGAAGGTAAGCTTCGGAGTAACGCAGAGCGTACCCGGAACTTACACGGTGGATGTTGGCGGACTGGCCGGTAGCTTCATCGTGAGGGCGCCTCCGGTGGCAGCGCCCAAGCCGGCAGCTTTCACGGTTAGCTCCCTGACCATATCTCCGAATGAAGCCAATATCGGGGACAATGTAACCATCAGTGCCCTCGTGACCAACACCGGCGGGCAGAGCGGTAGCTATACGGTAACTTTGAAGATAAATAATATCCTGGTCACTACCCGGACGTTGACCCTGGCGGGTGGGGCCAATCAGATGGTTGCCTTCACCACCGCCACGCTGACGACGGCTGGCACCTATACGGTCAGCCTGGATAGCCTGTCAGGTACATTTACCGTTAAACCCACCGTGACGACAGTAAAATCTTCATCTTCGCCAGTAAAATGGATACTTATTGCCGGTGGAGCTGTCGGGGCTATCGTTATTGTCGTTGTTATTGCCTGGCTGGTGAGGCGCCGGGAAGACCAGGACAAGTTTTAGGACTGGACATTAGGATTCTATTCGGTTTTGGCTGACCTCCTCACCTCACCCCCTGTATCCCCCTCTCCTTAAAGGAGAGGGGGAAAGTATTTTAGAGAGGGGGCAAAGCCCCCTCTCTTTTTTCTCCCCCTTCCCTTCGTAAGGGAAGGGGGCAGGGGGATAGGTTCTTATCAACAGCAACCACATGCAAACAGAACCAGAGCTTGTGGGCGTTGACAGCAGGCAGTCGAAACACTAACATCAAGTGATGATACTCAAGGCTGCTTGCGGAACTACCGCCATGGGCATTATGCCTCACCGGGACGCGGGGCAGGCTCTTGAGCTTGCCCTCAGTCTGGACATTCCCTTCTGGCCACAGTTGCCTAACCTCAGCTTCTACGAAGACATGTATGTCCAGGCATCAGAGCATTTCCCCGGTATCGTTGTTGACGAGGAGAACCGACGGCTGAGATTCACCACGGCACGTTTTGAGGAAGACCTGACTCAGTACTCGCAAATGATGGCCGGCCCCGGTCTCTTCACCATGAGCCAGCGCTACAGCGCGGTGTATCAAAGTTTCCTCGCCCAGGACTTGAGTGGATATGCCGCTATCCGGGGACAATCTATCGGGCCGGTCAGCTTCGGCTTCAAAGTCACTGATGAAGATAATAAGCCCATTATCTACAACAGCGAAGTCAAGACACTCCTGTTCGATTTCTTGCAGCGCAAAGTCAATTTTCAATACCAGGAATTGGCCAGGAAGAACCCGAATGCCTTTGTCTGGCTGGACGAGCCGGGACTGGGCTGGGTATTTAGTGGCTTATCAGGCTACAGTGATGTTGCCGCCAGGCAGGACTATCGCAATTTCCTGAATGGTATCGAGGGAGTCAAGGCACTTCACCTGTGTGCCAATGTCAACCTGCCCTACCTGCTTGATATCGGCATCGAACTGCTGTCGTTTGATGCCTACCAGCTTGAAATCATGCCCAAAGGTTATGTCAAATCAATCGTCGATTTTCTGGACCGGGGTGGTATTATTTCCTGGGGTATCGTGCCCACGGACTCAATGACCCTGGATGCACAGACGCCAGAAAGATTAGCTGACCAATTGGGCGGCTACTGGAAGGTGATTGCCGATAACAGCTCTCTTTCTCAACAACAGATTGCGTCACAGGCACTGATTGCACCCGCGCGGTGCTGCCTGAAGAATATCGGTGCCGTTGGCGCCAGTGGTGAAAAGGCAACTCCCCGGAGCAACGGACATGCTGCTTTGACCAACGAGGAGCGCGTTGTGGAGAAAGCCTTCCGCTACCTTCACCAGATTTCACGCACGATGAAAGACCGGTTCAATCCATAAATTGCCTAGATATTTACAGTGCTGCTTTTACTGCTTCCACCAATCAAATTCAGTGGAGCTGTACTTCAAGGCTTCCTGAATGGTTTCAAAAGAACCCTCATATTTAAAGTAGTCATCAAAGTAGGGAGTAAGCCACCAGATCACAGAAGGTATCGTTGCTTCTACCGGCATATATTTATTTGGCGAGGTTTCGACAAGTAACCATGCATGGCTGGTTTCAGGTTTTCCTGGTGTCTTACCCATAGCTATTTTTGTATGAAAGCCGGCATCCTCGAGTTTACGTTCCAAAGCCGCACTCATCTCGCTACAATCGAAAACGTTTTCCTGATACGGTTTTTTGTTCCAATTTATCTGCCTAATGAACGAATCCAGATTATCAACACCGAATTCCTGTTCCGGCTTTATATAGTAGAAGTAAAACTTGTTGTCTTCAGCAGCCTGAGTGAGGGATGCATTCTGTGTCTTCAGAGTATTGTAGTTAGTTGTCAATTGTTCATTGTTTACCTTCAAGGTATTGTAGGCGGATATCCATTCTTTATTGGTTGTCTTCAAAATATTATAGCTAGTTATCCACTCTTCATTCTGTGCAATCACTTTATCATAGCTGATTTTCCACTGTATATTCGTTTCAATCGCAGTTGCAACCACTTTATCATACTGGGTATTCAACAGGCGTATTTCAGCTTTCGCATCGTTCCACGAAAAGAATACGAAAAAGGTAAGCGTAAGCAAAAGATAGTCGACAAAGCTAGGACGCCATTTTTTCATACCTACACCCCCTGGGGTAAGCAACCTTACCACAAGACCACTGATATTCAAGGTTGGTTCTTATCTCTGCATTTATCCTAGAAGTATCTAAGGCACGCTTCAAGCTGTGTCTGTAGGCTGGTTCTTCTCCTCTCTGGTTGACCTCCCTTCCCATGTTCTATCTACCCCTTCCATTTTGGCTTGTCCCCATTGTATGATTGTATCGGTATATTATCAAATGCTCTCTATCTTCAAGACATGCTATAATTGTTCTTAGGTAGACGGTGCTATCGGTGAAGTTCAGCTATCTTCAGATTTGGTTAAATTATTGCTCCTATTCTGCTTGCTAGGGGGTAGTCATTATGGAGCAAGTTAGTCTGGAAAAGCTCTCCAAAGATACACTGATAAAGCTGTTGAAGGTATATTCCCGTAACTGGCAGACACTGGACGGGCTGTGGTTCGGCAATGTTGAAGCCAGATACGGTCTGCAGGCTGCGGTTACCCTGGATATACAGAACTGGAAAAAGCAGGCCGCGGTCGAAGCGGAGCGGATTAAGGATGCGCTGGGGCTAAGCGGTGGCGGGCTGGCGCAGGTGCTTACGGTGTTAAGCCTGATGAGCTGGCAACTTACCTCCCCTTTGTTCGTCTGCGAAAAAGAAAGCCCCACACAAATCGTATTTTACTACCCTCACTGTGCCGTGCAGGAAGGCAGAGCGAAACGGAACAAGCCGGTATTCCCCTGCAAGGAGATGAAACTCACCTTGCTGTCCAGCATCGCCAGGGTGGTGGAACCGAGAGCTATCGTCCGATGTCTTTTTTGTCCTCCCGATGCACCTCAACCCAAGCAGTGGTGCAAGTGGGAATTGACCCTGGATTCAGCAATCTAGTTTTAGGGTGACAATTCGGTTGTTTATTAACCTCACCCCCTTTGCCCCCTCTCTTACTTCTACTCCCCTTCCCTTGATAAGGTAAGGGGACATGGGGATAGGTTGCCAAACAATCTCGAACGATGGATTTTGACCTCACTCTTATTTAGCCGTAAGATGATGATATGTGGCACGAATAGAATGGAGGTCGATTGATGAGTAATGAGGGAATCATCAAAAGCCCGGATACCAGCAGGGAAAACAGGGTGCCACCAGGTCAGAGGGTTACCGGGAAGTGGCCGGTGCTTCATTACGGAGCGATACCTGGTATTGATGTACACAAGTGGAGTTTTACCATCTCCGGGTTAGTCAGCAAGGAAGTGAAGCTCAGCTATGAAGAGTTCCGGACATTACCGCAGGTCAAGGTTCTGGCAGACATCCATTGTGTTACCGGCTGGTCAAGGCTTGACAATCTGTGGGAGGGTGTCAGCACTGGCATCGTTCGTGAGCTGGTTAGCCTGCTTCCTGAAGCCAGATTCGTGATTATTCATGCCACTGGTGGTTTCACCACCAACCTTACCACTGATGATTTCTTTCAGCCTGATGCATTATTTGCTCTCAAGCACGATGACAGGTTATTAACACCGGAGCATGGCTATCCGGTGAGGTTGGTCATACCGAGCCTCTATTTCTGGAAAAGTGCCAAATGGGTAGTTGGTGTTGAGTTTGTGGCCAAGGATAAACCGGGCTTCTGGGAGTCAGCCGGATATCACAACCATGGCGACCCCTGGACTGAGGAGCGGTATTCCTAGTGTCCTGTCCGGTTATTTATTGAACCGATAACTGTTTCAGCACACACTCCCCGCTTAAAGTACGACCTCACCCCCTTAATCCCCCTCTCCCAAGAGGAGAGGGGGAAAATAGAGAAAGAGGGGCTTCGCCCCTCTTAGACGCCTCGTAGTTTACCTCTCATACACCTAATAGTAGTCTGTATACGTTCAATAACTGTCATTCCAGCGTAGGCTGGAATCCAGGAGCAATGTGGAATCTGGATTCTGGCCTTCGCCAGAATGACATGCTTCTATGAGCTTGTCAGCAGACCATGTCCTGGACTCCGGGCGGCGATTGCTTGCGCTTCAAGCTGCTGGCGACTATAATTCCTGCTAGTCTTTGATAACAGAACAGAGAGGGCATTACCAACAAGGAGGAAAACAGCATCGAAACTCCCAAGGTTCGCACACGACTAGCCGGAATGCTCACCCTTTTTGTACTGGCGCACTGGGGACATCACCTGCTTTCTTCAAGCGTCCCCCCGCTACTGCCATTCATCCGCACCTCCCTTAACATTGATGTCGCCCAGGCGGGCGGACTGGTTTCAGCGTTTACCATCGCCTACGGAGTCAGCCAGTTGCCGGCGGGTTGGCTGGCCGACCGTATTGGCCGGCGGGCAGTCATTGCTCTGGGTATCTCGGGTGTGGCTTTGTCCGGGTTTTTGATGGGTATTGCCCCGAATTACGGGATAATACTTGCTCTCATGATACTGATGGGGCTGTTTGGGGGTGGTTATCACCCGGCTTCCGCTCCACTCATTACCAGCCTGGTTGAGCCAAAAAGGCGTGGTTGGGCACTCGGCATTCACCAGATAGGCGGGACCGGGAGTAACCTCTCGGCTCCGCTCATTGCCGCTGCCCTGGCGGCAAGCTACCTGGGATGGCGGAGCGCTTTCATGATACCGGGCGCGGTGGTTTTTGTCCTGGGCATTGTCCTTTACCTGCTCACCGGTACCAACGGACAAACTGCGAAGGCACCGGTCAGTACCGGTGCCCATGGCAAAGCTGAGCTACAGGAGCCTCCGCGCCGCAGGTCTAACCTTATTGCCTATCTAGTCATTGGCACCGCCGGTCAGGTCTTCATCGGTTCCGTCGTCGCTTTTTTGCCGCTTTTTATGGTGGATAGGCTGGGCGAAAGTGCCGCTATCGGAGCGGCTTTGCAGTCCGTAGTTTTTCTTGGTGGCCTTCCCGCCGGTCCCATCGCCGGGTATTTTGCCGACCATGTGGGACCCCGCCGGATGCTTATCGTTGCCGGTGTGGTTACCGGCCCGGTCATCTATCTCCTGACACAGGTTACTTCAATATGGACCAGCATACCCATACTGCTGTCCCTGGGTGTCCTGATGTTTGTCCTGATGCCGGTCTCAGAGATATACCTCATCAACCAGACAACAGAGTCCAAACGTTCTACGGCAATGGGGGTTTACTACGCCTTCAGCCGCGGCGGCTCCGGTTTTCTCACCCTGGGAATTGGCTACCTGATTAAGCATTTTGATTACTCCCGTACTTTTACTACCACGGGCATTGCCTTGCTGGTGATAGTTGCCATCTGTCTCGTGTTCCTGTGGTATCAGCGAAACAGTAGTCTGGCTAAGTGAGTTGCAAAGGCATACGGGGATAACCAGTTTACCAACGAATTTCTTGTCCGTGAACCTTCCCTTAATGTTCGAGATTGTTTGTTAACCTCTCACCCTTTATCCCTCTCCCCTTACGAAGGGGAGAGGGATAAGATTTTAGAGAGGGGCGAAGCCCCTCTCTTACCTACACTCCCCTTCCCTTACCAAGGGAAGGGGGCAGGGGGATAGGTTCTTAAACACTCTCTAATATGCGGTGCTTGACCCGACCGGGTTCGTCGTATTATGATTTGGGCAACGGAAAACAAATAGTAGTGATGCTAGAAAAAAAGGAGGGGACATGGCTTACGAAAGGATACTCTACCAGAAAATCGAGCCCGGCATTGTCAAGATTACGATGAACCGCCCTGAGGCACGTAACGCCCAGGACTGGCTCATGCTGGAAGAGCTACAGGATGCGTTTGTGGAGGCAGACTTGGACGAGGAGATACGGGTAATCATTCTGGCCGGGGCAGGTAAAGATTTCTGCGCCAGCCACGACGTCAGTGGCAAGGGACAGGATGCCCGCGGCCCGTCGATTGGCAGGGCGATGGCTACCAGGCTTACCGGAATGGAAGCACAGCTAAAAAAAGAGGACTACGTTGATTTTAAGCAGGGTCTGGCAATGCGCAACGTGAGCAAACCAACTATTGCCATGGTTCAGGGTAATGCGATTAGCGCCGGCTGGCAGGCCGCCTCCATGTGTGACCTCATCGTTGCTGCTGAAGATGCCCAGTTCCGGGAAGTCCTCCCCACCAGGCTGGCTTTTGCCGCCATTGAGATTCTCTTTCACCCCTATGATGTAGGCTTCAGGAAAGCCAAGGAGATGCTGTGGACTGGCGAACCCATCTCTGCCCAGGAAGCGCAGCGGCTCGGCCTGGTCAGCCGGGTAGTCCCCAGAGAGAAACTGGAAGAGGAGACACTGGTACTGGCCAGGAAAATTGCCGCCGCCGCACCCGTCGTCACCAGTCTCATCAAGAGGTCACTGAACTATGCCCTGGACCAGATGGGGCAGAAAAACGCCTGGGAGTACCACATGCTGATTCACCAGCTCTCCCACGCCAGTGATGAAAGCAAGAGGGTGTCCCAGGAGAGAACCAAAGCCAGAGATGCCGGTGGGAAAAAAGAGCTGTTCCGCGAAAGACAATAGTCTTAACAGAAGAGGAAAGTAAATATTTACTTTCCTCTTCTGTTCTTCACCAGGTATGAGTCCTGTTCTGACATTCTCTTTCCACCGAAAAGCTGTCTGATAGTGAAGGAGATGTCTAATAGCCCTCACCCTTTATCCCTCTCCCCTTACAAAGGGGAGAGGGAAGAGATTCTACTGAAGCTATTTTACCCGGGCGAATTTCTGGACGGTCTTGGCTCCTTTATCATACTTGGCGTGAGTCCAGGCGACTTCACCGACATAGATATCACCTCTGGAATCAACGGTGATGGCATGGCATGAGATGAACAGGTCTGTCGCCGGGTCTTTCTCCTCGTTGCACCAGCGGGCGAGGAGTTTACCCTCCAGGGTGAAGATACTGACGCCAGGCCGGATTTCGGAGATATAGACGATATCGTTCTTGTCAATAAAGACATCGGTCGGCCGGACAAGGTCATACCATATTTGCAGGAGCTTGCCGCTGGTATCAAAAATTTGTATCCGGTTGTTCTCCCTATCGGGAATCCAAACCCGGTCGAACTTATCCACCCAGACGTTATGGGGCAGCATGAATTCGCCCGGGCCGGTGCCCGGTTCACCCCATGAGAAGAGCAGTTTCCCCTCCGGGGAAAACTTGTGTACCCTGGCATTGCCGTAGCCGTCGGAAATATAATAGTTGCCGGAGGAATCGAAGTCTACGCCGGTCGGACGGTTAAAAGGAGGCCCTCCGTGCTTGATACTTCTCAGACTGTCCATGAGGTTGCTCTTCGGGGTATAGCCGGTATTAGAGGGCTTCCCTTTTTCTCCGATTACCCCGAGCAGCTTGCCCTCCCGGGTAAATCTGGAGACGATGTGGTCGCTGTCATCAGTACAGTAAAGGATACCCTGGCTATCAAAGCGGCTCCCGTGCGGGCGGTTGAAATAGCCTTCACCCCAGGAGCCGAGGAAGTTGCCCTCGCGGTCATGGATGGTTACCGGGTGGGGACTCCGGTTAAAAACGTAGATTCTGTCCTGGGCATCAACCGTCAGACCACCGACATCCTTGAAAGACCAGCCTGCCGGTAGCTTGGCCCAGTTGTCAACCAGCTCGTAAGTGTATTTACCACTGCCATAACGCATGTCATTGTACCTCCTTCTCCAAATACCAGCTCAAAGTATGCGTCAATACGCCCCGCCCGTCAAGAGAGCTTCTTGATTTGCCGTGTTTGAAATGACACCTGGCAGCTTACTTTGACGAGGGTTTTGCCAGTAGATATAATAAGTCTGGATTACAGCGCGCGCCTGTAGCTCAGGGGATAGAGCATCGGTCTTCGGAACCGGGTGTCGTGGGTTCGAATCCCACCAGGCGCACCAAAATACGAAGCTAAATCTAAAGTTATGTTAATTTGCATTGTTGAAATTGTCATACTACTTGTCCCTCTTAAGCCTACTTAGACACTCTATGGCAACGATAAGTTGCAAGTGCCCAATCGTGATAACCTCTTGACATGAGGCGCCAAAATGATTATACTCTACGTCCTGTAGGGTGGTTTCGGGAGCATAGACCCTAGTCACGTAGCTAGTATCTTCTTACTTCCTCGCCTCAGTACCTATCATTATTTTTTATGAGAAACACAGAGAGTAATTGCGTGCACCCGCAAACGTGTCCGAAACCCACCGGCCACCTCGGCTAGCTTCAAGGTTAGATTCTCAATGCCGACCATTCTCTTCCTTGCGGGTGTTATCACATTTCTTACGGTTACGTTCTTGTCTCTTATTGGCGTTGCCCGTATCAGGCGCTTCGAGCGGCAGGTTTATCTCTGGCTCGCCATCCTCAGCAGCTTCGCCTTTTGCTTATTCTCACTGAACGTTTTCACCAGCGACCGCACTTTCACGGCTACTTTATACCAGCTCCTGCCAACTCTCCAGTTTTCCTTCCTGGTAGACCGTACTGCCGCCTTCTTCATGGGCATTGTCTCTGTAGTCTCCGTCAGTGCCATCATCTATTCGCTACGCTATGGTGACCATCACGGCACGGATAAGACGAAAAATCTTTCCGTCGCACTGATGGCACTTTTTATCCTTGCGATGTTGCTGGGGGTCGCCTCGGCCAACACCTTCTCCCTGCTCTTTTTCTGGGAGGTTATGTCACTAACTTCCTTCTTCCTGGTCATGCAGGACCGAGATAAAAAAGAGACACAGAAATCCGGGCTATTCTATTTCACGATGACCCAGATGAGCACCGTCTTTCTCCTCTTTGGCTTCCTGCTGTTATATGGCGTCACCGGTAGTTTTAACATCCAGCCCATATCAGGTGGAATTTCAGAGGGTTTGAAGGCAGTGATTTTCCTGGCGCTGTTCGTCGGGTTCGGCATCAAGGCAGGCATCATGCCTTTCCATAAATGGCTACCCTACGCTCACTCGGCCAGTCCTTCAAATATCTCCGCCCTGATGTCCGGCGTCATGATAAAAGTAGCCATCTACGGGCTGATAAGATTTACTTTGTTCACCCTTCATCCAGAGCTTTGGTGGGGCATTTTGATTCTGATTTTCGGCTCCGTTTCAGCTTTGCTCGGCGTCATCTATGCCCTGAAGGAACATGACCTGAAGAAGCTGCTGGCCTACCACAGCATCGAGAACATCGGCATTATCCTGCTGGGCATCGGCCTGTATGTCATCTTCTCTCACTACGGTTTAAGCCAGCTCGCCCTTCTCGCACTCATCGGGGGGCTGTTCCATACGCTCAATCATGCCCTGTTCAAAAGCCTCCTTTTCCTCACCGCAGGCTCGGTTATCCAGGTTACCGGGACCAGGAACATCGAGGAGATGGGTGGTCTGCTGAAGCGGATGCCGGCTACCGGCTTTCTATTTCTTATCGGCGCCGTTTCCATCTCGGCACTACCTCCCTTCAATGGTTTCGTGAGCGAACTGATGATTTTCCAGAGCTTCTTCCAGTCGTTCCAGGTAGGTGAGCCATTTGTGGAATTTTTGCTGTTTACCGCGCTGGCAATGTTTGCCCTGACCAGTGCCATGGCCGCTGCCTGCTTCGTCAAGGCTTTCGGTATGGTCTTCCTGGCACTGCCGCGTTCTAAAGAAGCCGCCGGGGTGAAAGAAGTCCCCCTCCCAATGCTCATCGGTCCGGGTATTCTGGCGGCACTATGCGTGTTCCTCGGCATCTTCTCTTACCAGATACTGTCATTCGCGGGCTATCACCTAGGAACGCCTGACTTGCTGCCTATCGGTGGTCTGATGCTGCTTTTCCTGGGATTAACCATTGCTCTGGTGGCAATGACCAGCAGCCGCAAGACCAGGGTCAGTGAAACCTGGGGTTGCGGTTTGATCAGTCAGAATTCCCAGATGGAATACACCGCTTCCGGCTTCTCCGAGCCAATATTGACTATCTTCCGCCCCATTTACCGGACGAGCAAACCGGTAAAGCTGCAGTTCTGGGATAGAAACAAGGTTCTCTTCAAGAGCGGCGAAGGCGGTGTCAGAACCTTTAAAATCTTTGAGGAAAAAATTTACATGCCGCTGGTGCATTTCATCCAGCGTCTTTCTGAAAAGACCGCCAACACCCAGGATGTTGACCTGGATACGCATATTCTGTATGCCTTCGTTACCATTATCGTCCTGCTGGTGCTGGCATGGTGGGTACTGTGAATTCTTTTCTTCTTTACGCTGTGGCTAATACCGCCTTTATCCTGCTTATTGCGCCCCTTTTTATCAGCCTGATTAAGAAAGCCAAAGCCTTCGCTCAAGGGAGACACGGACCACCTTTATTACAGACCTACTTCCTCATCGCCAAGCTGATGAAAAAAGAGGTGGTTTACTCAGACAACTCATCGGTTATTATGCGGATTACACCGTATTTAAACATCATGTTTTTACTGGCGGCCTCCCTCTTTGTGCCGTTGCTCTTTGTTCCATCTCCGGTCTTCGGCATCGGCAATATCTTTCTCTTCTTGTACCTGATGGTAGCCGCCAAGTTCTTCACGGCACTAGCCGGGCTGGATGCGGGCAGTACCTTCGGAGGCATGGGCAGCTCCCGGGAAATGACCGTCTCCGCCGTCATTGAGCCGGTCGTTATTATCGTTTGTGCTACCCTGGCTTTTGTATTTCACACCATGAATTTATTTGAAATGTTTGCGCAATCGCTGCACACATCGTGGTTCGTCAATCCATCAGTACTTTTAATTTCCATATCGCTCTTTGTCATTCTCATCGTGGAGACATCCCGCATACCGGTGGACAATCCGGAAACACACCTGGAACTGACCATGATACACGAGGCGATGATACTGGAAATGTCCGGCCCCAACCTGGCCCTGATGGAAATCTCCCACGCCGTCAAACAGGTCTTGTTGATGGGATTGCTCATCAACATCATGCTGCCCCTGGGATTAGCTGAGAACGTCAGCGTGGCAGGTATTGCCATTGCGATGCTGGCTTTCCTGGTCAAGGGCTTTGTTTTATCAATCGCGGTAGGATTTTTTGAATCGGCACTGGCAAAGATGCGGCTTTTCCGGCTGCCCAGCCTCTTCATGCAAGCATTCTTCCTGGCATTTTTGACGATATTGCTGGAGCTTTTCAAGAGGTAGTTGAATATTGGCGACGTTTGAGCTAACTCGAATAATTTTTGTGCTTATCTTATGCTCGGCTGCCCTGATGTTGACACAGCGCAGCCTGACCTCACTATTCTCGATTTATGCCGGGCAATCGTTCTTACTGGCAACTATTGCCGTATTGCTGTTCCTGGGCACTCGAACCCCCATGCTTTTGGTGCTTGCCGGGCTAACTATTGTCAGCAAGGTAATCGTTATTCCTTACGTGATGAGGAAAGTACAGAGAGACCTTTACAGCAGGCGTGACCTCGAATTCAGCTATCTTTCTCCGGTAACCTCGATTTTCGCAAGCATGGTCCTGGTATTTGTTGCCTACGAGCTGCTCTCCCACTTTTCCATGGATTTATTCCACGATAACAGTTTCCTGCTCGGTGCGGTGATAGGTGTCTCGCTCGTCCTGATTGGAATGCTCATTATTTTCAGCCGCAAGCAGATGATTACCAAGATAGTGGGTTACCTGACCATGGAAAACGGGGTATTGCTTTTCAGCCTGTTTATCGCCGAGCTGCCGTTTATCATTGAAGTCCTGATAATCCTTGACCTGGTTATCCTTATCCTCCTGGCGGCGATTCTGGCTTTCGGTATCGATTCGACAATAAAGGAGTTCCATCAGAAGCTAAACCCGCTTAGCCTCTGGTTCAAAGACCGCGGATGATATTAATTGCTTATGCCACGGCTAGCCTGCTAACCCTGGCGATTCTGCTGACGCCATTCCGGATTACCAGATACGGGCGCTTTCTGAGTATTCTCTCCATTGCGCATGCGGGTATATACCTGGGCATAACTATTTTCGCTCTTCCCCGCCTGTCCCTCCCTACTTTCTTCTTGAGCAGTCACTACCTGTTTATCGACCCCCTGGCGATTTACGAGGTGCTTATTGCTTCCGTCATTTTCCTGCTGGCTGCCTTCTATGCCCGGGGCTACGTCCGCAGCCTCCTCAGAGCCGGTGAAATTCACCGGGAAAATGTTAAGTTCTTCTATGCTGCTTTTAACCTGCTGCTGACCGTCACATTGTTCGCCTTCTTCTCCAACAATCTGGCCTTGTTCTGGATACTGGTCGAACTGACCACTATCCTCTCCGCCACGCTGATTGTCACACTGAATGCTAAAGAGAATATCCTGGCTGCATTGAAATATGTTTTCATTGCCTCTTCCGCAATGCTTTTTTCCTTCATCGGCCTCTTATTGATTTTCGCCATGACCCGGCAGACACTGGGCACAGGCACACTGAATTGGAATGAGCTTCTCGCCCAGGCCACAACCCTGCCCACGTCCTTGTTTACCCTTGCATTTGTGTTCGTATTCATCGGCTTTGCCGCTAAGGCCGGCATTGTGCCTTTCCACACCTGGCTGCCGCCGGCTCACGCCAAAGCCCCGTCCGTAATCAGCGCCCTGCTCTCGGCGGTGCTATTGAATCTGGGCATCTACGGCATCCTGCGTCTTTATGCGATAGCGCACCAGACGCCGGCGCTCCATGCCATATCACTACTGCTTATTATCTTCGGGGTAGCTACTATCACCATTGCAACGTTCAGCATGCTCAGCCGCGAGAATATTAAAAAGCTTATCGCTTTTTCCAGTATCGAGCACATGGGGCTGATGATACTGGGGATTGGTCTGGGCACCCCGGTAGTCCTGTTCTGGGTACTTTTTCATACACTCGGGCACGCCCTGATTAAGAGCTTGCTGTTCTTTTCTGCCGGTATTCTCCACCAGCAATTCGGCAGTAATAAGTATTACGATATGAAAAACGTGTTGAATCTCCAGCCGCTGGCCTCGGCAGGCATTATCCTGGGCGGCGTCGCTATCATCGGGACACCGATGTTCCCGATGTTCTTCTCCAAGCTGTATATACTCGCCGGGCTGGGCGAGTTCTCTAAACCACTGTTGCTGTACGTGTTGCTATTGCTCCTAATTGTGGCCGCATCGTTTGCGGTTTTTATCACCCGGACTTGCTGCCAGGGTAATGAAAATGGTGATGAAAGTAATGAGGGAGATGCTCCCAAGCACTACCATGTTGCCTTAAGTATGAAAATGCCGATTATCGCGCTGATGGTGCTTATCCTGGCGCTGGGCTTTTTCTTTCCACACGGGCTGAGCAATATGTTGAGCAATATTGTGACCAGCCTGGGATTCTAAGATGATGAAACAAATAATTGCGGAAGTTTCCCGACAAACCGGCATATCAGAAGGCTCTTTTCAAAAAGGGCTGAACCATGATATCTACGTAGTCATCCCCGAAGAGAAGTTTCGGGATACCACCAGAGAGTTAAGCCGGGACTTTAATCTGGTAAGCTTGTTCGCTGCGGAGAACTTCTCATCCCAGGGATTCACGCTGTTTTACGCCTTTGAGAAAAAGGAATTCAATGAGATTCTGGTAGTGGTGCGTCACCTGACCGGAAAACAGGCGACATCAGTGGCACGGCGGTTCGCCTCGGCCTGCTGGTACGAGCGGGAAATCAGTGACGGGTTCGGTATTGAGTTTCCCAATGCCTTCGACAAGCGTAGATTATTTCTGCATGAAGTTTACCCAACAGACTTCCACCCGCTGCTGAAATCGTTTGCTAACCAGCCCATAGTTACGAAGACAGCGGTCACCCCGCAGGAGGAATACCAGTTTAACCGCCTTGAGGGAGAGGGGGTCTACCAGATTCCGGTAGGCCCGGTGCACGCCGGCATCATCGAACCGGGTCATTTCCGCTTCAGCGTCATTGGCGAGACGATATTCAACCTGGAAATCCGGATGTTTTACAAACATCGCGGTATCGAGAAGCTGGCCGAGGGAAAAGCTCCGGCGGAATGCCTCCCGATTGCTGAATCAATTAGCGGTGACGAAACAGCGGCAAATGCCGCCGCTTACTGCATCGCCGTGGAGCAAATATCAAAGACAGAAGTACCGGTGCGGGCCTGGCAACTGAGAACGATATTGCTGGAACTGGAGCGGATTTACTCTCACCTTGGTGATTTGGCCGGGATGCTTACCGATGTTGCCTACCCGGTGGGGGCCAGCCGTTTTCTGGTTTTGCGGGAAGAAATTCTCCGGCAGAATAGCACCCTGACCGGTTCACGCTTTTTAAAGAATATCTTCTGCATCGGCGGGCTGAAACGCGATATATCGCCGGCATCACTCGATGGCCTCACAACCTACCTTAAAACATTTCCCGGGAACCTGAAAGAAGCCCTTCACCTTATGCACAAATCAATCTGGGTCATCGACCGGCTGGAGACCTCCGGCATCATCAAGAAAGAGCTGGTCAATCCACTGCACCTCACCGGCCCGGTAGCTCGTGCTTCGGGAGTAGACACCGATACTAGAATCGACCATCCATATGGCATCTACCCCGAACTCCAAATACAGAAGCGATTACTGGAGAAAGGCGACGTGATGTCTCGCTTCGAGGTTAAAGCAGCGGAGATAATGTACTCCATAGAGCTAATTAATTCTTTGCTCACTTCGTTACAGGCAGGTGAGATTAGCGTTCCGGTGAAGATTACCGATGGTCATACCCTGGTCCTGGTGGAATCGCCCCGCGGGCAGAGTATGCATTGGATTTGCATTAAGAACGGGTTGGTCGAGCGGTATAAAGTGCGGACAGCCTCTTTCTGTAACTGGCGGGCCATCGAGCATGCTGTTATTGGCAATATCGTGCCTGATTTCCCCTTGATTAACAAGAGCCTGAATCTCTCCTATGCCGGGACAGACCTTTAGGATAGACCACATGTTTGAAGAGGTTGCCAAATTTTTCCAACCGAAGCTAGCCGAACCCTGTGGAGACAAGGACTTCGAAGAGCTGGGCATCAGTTTGAAGCATTCCATCTCATCTGTTTTCGGGAGAAGCCTGGCGATTAGGGAGCTGGATTCGGGGAGCGATAATGCCACCGAGATTGAACTGGTTAATCTTGGGGCACCCCATTATGATATCGAGCGTTTCGGTGTCAGTTTTGTCGCCTCTCCCCGTCACGCCGATGTGCTGGTAGTGACCGGAGCCGTGACCCATAACATGGAAATTGCCGTCAGGAAGACCTATGAAGCCATGCCCTCTCCCAAGCTGGTCATCGCTGTAGGCGATGATGCCTGCGATGGCGGCATCTGGAAGAATACTTACGGCGTCAATGGCGGCGTCGAGCATATTATCCCGGTTGATATCAAGATTCCCGGCAACCCGCCGCCACCCCGCGATATCATGCTCGGCCTGCTGGCACTAATGCATTCTATTCAGAAGAAGCATTTCAAATAGACCTTACCCTGGAGATAGTCCAAGAAACCCGTTTTGCCAGGATTCCCCTCTACATTGGCATTATATAGATAGGCAAAGTACCTGCTATTCATCACCATCCGTCAACTACTTTTTTACCGCAACGTATCCGGCAGGCCCATTCATCCATGGTTCTACCGGCAAACTCGGACCGTTATCTACTGTAATCACGTCGGGCAGCCCTCTTATCTCCGCTAATCTTTCCAAAACACCAACCTCTCTGCGTCCTCCTTAGGGAATATGGCTGGTTACAGACTCTTAATCAGCAGGTTCAGAATGCCGCTTCTGTAACCTCTCTTAGCCAAATTGTTGATAACTTCCGGTGACGTGCCCGAGGTTGCTGAAGCCGATTACCTTTTACTCAATCTTAGTTGTCTCAGTGTCATTGCGAGCGAAGCAAAGCAATCTCGGATTGGTGGGGCATGAGATTGCTACGGGGTCTAACGACCCCTGGCAACGACAACCATCATTGAGCAGAACTGGGGTATCTTTTAATTTGACCCTCAGGCTCGATTCGTGCTATACTTAACAAATGGATATTAACTGGTTGGGCCATGCCTGCTTCCGTATCAAGGGCAGTAAAGCTGCTGTTATCACCGACCCTTTCTCACCGGGTCTAGGTTATTCACTTGGTAATCCTATCGCCAGCATCGTCACCATGAGTCACCAGCATGAAGGACATTCTTACGCTGAAGGAATTGGTGGTGAACCAAGACCGATTACCGGGCCGGGAGAGTATGAAATCAGCGGGGTTCTTGTCATCGGGATGCCTACCTTTCATGATGGAGAAGAAGGTAAGGGTCGGGGTAAGAATACCATCTATCTGATGACTGTCGATGGGGTAACCATCGGTCACCTTGGTGACCTGGGACATGTGCTGACGGCGGCACAGGTAGAGGAAATCGGTAATGTGGATGTCCTGCTTCTTCCCGTGGGCGGCGTCTCGACTATCGATGCGGCCACGGCAGCCAAGGTTGTCCGACAACTTGAACCTAAAGTCGTTATCCCCATGCACTACAAGACCGAGGCGCTCATCCGGGAACTGGAGCCTGTGGAAAAGTTCCTCACCGAGATGGGAGTCAAGGGATTAAATCCCCAGCCCAAGCTCTCGCTAACCAGGTCGAATTTACCCGCGACTACCCAGGTCTGCTTACTCAGCTATTGAGTTGCTCGCCGGCCGACGAGCAACACCACCAGTATCGTTGCCAGCAGTATCACCGTGGTCAGCAGCAGGGCCACACCGGCGTAGATGACCCAAACCGGAATAGCTGCCGGCGCCGGGGCTGATGGTGGAACGGGCACCAGGTACTGTGGTGGCGGGTATATTACCGGCGCTGCCGGCGGTGAGACTTCCAATGGCGGTGCTGGCTTCGGTGGTGATTCGGTGGTAAAAGCGCTGACGGCGCTCCAGGCACTGTAGCTCGCTGAGCCTCTAGCCCTGACCTTCCAATAGTAAGTCGTCTCATAGTCGAGGGGTAACGCTCTCTGCCAGGCGGTGTCCGGCAGGGCGGTATCGCCGACCCGGGCAACTAAAGGATTGGCCAGAGACGCATCAGTCGCCACCAGTAGCTCATAGCTATCTGCCCCGGCCAGGGCACTCCACTGGAATACCGTTTTTAAAGGTACATTGCTGGCACCGGCTTTAGGACTATAAAGTTCAGGAGCGATAACCGGAGTGCTGAGAATAGTGGTAAAAGACCACTTTGCGGACCACGGGCTTAGCACCGGCCTGGTCGCTCTCACCCGCCAGTAGTAGGTTGTCCCAGGTTCGAGAGGCGGGAGCCGGATTGAGCTGGCTTCAGCATAGTTGTCAAAGCCGTCCGGGACAGTAGAGAAGTCTGTACTGGTATTAGCCTGCCACTGGTACTGGGTGGCCCCCTTTAATGCTTGCCAATCGAGCTGGATATTCCTGGTGTCGGTACCGCCAGCCTTATCATCGGGTGAAGTAAGGATAACCGGCAGGGCCAGGCTGTCAAGATAGGTCATCAGCCGTGTGTTCTTGCTATCAATCGACCACAGTTGATTACCGCAGAGCCACAGTCCACTCAAGGTAACCCCATCCTCAAGGCCATTGCTTACCGTCTCAAAGCCGGGAATGAGGGAAAAGGTGGGATTAAGTGAGCGCTCCAGCCCACCCTCTCTTTTGGCGGTACTTACGGGCGATGAATTACTGGCATAGAATGTGCCGTTGGCGGACACGGCGAGCTGGCTGAGGATACTACCGACGGGCAGGGTGCTATCGATGCTTTCCCACCGGTCGCTTTTCCCGATAATGAAACGGTAGAGCCGCTCCTTGCTGCTGGTCGTCGTCTTCTCATTGCTGGCAGCATAGACCGTTTTATTACGGCCAAACTCCGGGTCGAAGACAACGCTTATTTCGCCGCTTAGCGGCGCTGCCGTAGCCCGGGGCGGGAGCGGCTCAAAGGAAGTGCCGTTATCTGCTGACCAGTATACCCAGCCAATACTATTACCCACCAGGAGAGTCTTGTCCTGTTTGTAATCAGGTGACAGGGCGATAGACTTGAGTGGCTGGCCGCCGGCTACCACCGGTCTGGAGTAGTCCATGCCGCCGTTTGAGCTGCGGTAGACCAGCCCGTTGCTCCCGTTATAGCTGCCGAAAAAGACAGTGTCATCGTTGGAGGTGAGCCAGGTATCAATGGCGAAAGGTGGGTTATGGCGGGCGAAGGTTTGCCCCCCGTCCTTTGATTGCCAGATTGCCGGATTACCGCTGCTGGTTCCGGTGAGAAAGACGGTCTGGCCCGCCTGCCGTAGTTCAGGAGGAACGGCGGTCAGGCTGTCCCGGCCGTACTGTGGCGAAAGCTGTAACCCCTTGAGCCTATCGGCACCAGCCAGGCTGCTGGTAAATGTTCTCCTCCAGTTTTCTCCTCCATCGCGGCTGCGCCACAGGCTGTGCTCGATAAGGTCAGCATCAAAGGTGAGCAGGAACAGCGTGGCGTCTTCGCTGTAAGCGGGCGATACTGCCAGGTCAATAATTTGGCTAATCCTGGTATCAATCAGGCTGAGCTGGTTCCAGGTGAGGCCACCATCGGTAGTGAGAGAGAAGGCGCTTTCATTACCGCTGGTGGCGGCGTATGCCCGATGGCTGCGGACAAAATCTGGACTCATGGTGATAGCGGTACGGTACTGCCCGGTTGGTTTTTTGCGGCTTCTTTGCCAGTTCCGGCCGTTATCCTGGCTAAAATAGACCTGGGTGTCATCAGCCGCTCCTGCTATCAGGTTGACCGCGGTAGTGTTGCCGCTGATGGCCAGGCTGCTAACATCAACATTGCTCAGGTTATAGGCTGAGCCGATATTGAGGTCGGTAGCGGTGGCTTTACCCGGCGGGCGTGCCCCGTTAACCCGATAGAGGTCACCGGTGTTATTACTACTATCAATAGCTACGAAGAGGGCATAGTCTCCGCTGCCGATTTCGTAGTCGCCGGGGAAGGCGATAGTGGCGGTTCTGGTCAACAGCCCTTTAATGCTGGCATCAGCAAGGGCTGTTCCCCAGCGACCATCGGCGATTCTGGCGGTAACGATGGTATCTTTTTCATCGGTGACCACCGCTACCATCTGCCGGTCAAGGGCGAAGTTTGGCGAGAAGGCCACCGTGGCGACATCGTAATTACCGATATTGGTGTCTACCCAGGCGGGGAGGATTTCCTTCTCGGTGAGGGTATAGACACCACCGTACTGGGCATTATCGCTGTCCTGGCTACCGATGGCAACAACGATATTACCTTCCAGCCGGGCAACGTCAAGTGAGGTAATGGTGATATTGTTGCTGCCCGCCCCGCCCGGGTTGGGGGGCAGCCGGAGAAAACTGCCGGCGCCATCGGTTGACCGGTAAACGGCCGCGGCGGTGGCGTAGTAGACCAGGCGGGCATCATCGGGGGCAGTGGCGATGGCAACGATGGCCCCCTCAACCCGGTTCTCTGACCAGGAGATGCCATTGTCGGAGGATTTGAACAGGGTATGGTTTATCCCCGCGGGATTGGCGTAAGCATAGAGGCTGCCATCAATGGCCATGGTCAGGTGCTGGACATCGGAGCCGCCGGCGAGCAGCCACTTACCTGCTTTACCCTCGGTGGGAATGTTAACCGGTGACCACCTGGCCTCGTCAGGGGAGGCGAGCGCCGGGATTAGCCCGGCCAGGTTGAAAAGAAGAGCCAGCACCAGAGTTCCGGCGAGTGCTTTCGTCTTTGTCATCAGGGGCATTTTAGCCACATCGGCCGGAGAAGTCAATCATCTGGCTTGATACTAGCTGTCTGATAATAGTCTGTATACATTCAATAACCGTCATTCCAGCGTCGGCTGGAATCCAGGGGGGAGGGTTATCTGGATTCTGGCCTTCGCCAGAATGACACGTTTCTATTTGAATAGCATCACCCATGCCCTGAGTCCATTCTATAATGAGGCTATTGATAACCCCCTAGCCCCCTCTCTATGCAATGACAATTCTTCCTGGTTGAGATAAAAGAAGGGGGGTCGCCGGATGGCGACCCCCCTTTTAAGTCCGTTCCGATTTAGTATCGGCTGGGAGCTAGGCTACCCGTCTTGTCCGTGCGATGAGGACGATGAGGGCAATAATCAGTACTGCACCAATACCGACTATCGTCCAGAGCAGGTAGGAAGGAATTGGGGTTGGTTGAGGTACGGGCACCTGGATAACAGTCGGTGGTGGTGCCGGTTTCTCAACGGTGATTACTGTTGGCGGGGCTGCTTCCGCTGCTTTGGCCTCGGTGGTGAAGATACCCTTCATCCAGTCACTACCGGGTGGTAGGGCGCCTTCCTTCGCGGCTTTACCAGTTTCGGCTCTTAGCCTCCAGTAATAGGTGGTGCTGTTTTCCAGGGCGACCTCTGCCTTGTAGAAGGTATCGGTCATCTTGCGACGGCCAATCCAGGTGATGGTCTCAAAGGTCGGGTCCTTGGATACATTCAGCTCGTAGCCGACCGCGCCAGAATAAGCAGCCCAGGTGAAGGTGGGGGTGACGGAGACCTTGTCTGCACCCTGAGGCGGGGTCAGCAAATCGAACTTGGTGGCGGTAAGCGTCTTAAAGCTGCGTGCCGCCGACCACGGGGTGTTGAGCTGGTTGGAAGCGGTGCCACCGGGGGCAATAAACCTGACTCTCCAGTAGTAGGTTGAGCCGGGATTAAGCCCGATATTGTCCGCATTAACCACTTTGGATACCGTATCAGTGCTGATACCAGTGATAGCAGCACCCGGGAAAGTCGCCGTGTCATAAACAATGCCGGTGAAGGCGGCATCCGTGGCAATCTGGAGCTGGGCATCGGTAAGCCCGGTGGCGCCAGCTAGGCGGCTGAAGGTGAAGGTAATGTTAAATACCTTGCCGGTATCAGGATTCACCTGAACAGCGGCGTCAGCGGCCGGTCCGGTTACCGTCGGTGATACGGTGGCGATGGGGTCAGTGGCACTATAGAGAGTGCCGCCCACCGCCATCCAGAATTTAGGAGTGGTGTCTGCCTTCAGTGCCTGCGGTGTCGCATTGGCAAACTTGGCTGTTTCCATGAAGCTCCACTCGGCCAGGGCTGAGGTATCAGCCAGGGTCAGGTTGAGCGCACGGTATAACCGGGTGTGGGAAGTATTGGTGCTTAAAGCATAGATAACCGTCTTGACGGAACCAGCACCAACAAATGTCCAGGCAGCCGTACCACCGGCTGCGGCATAAGCGGCGGCATCGTCACTGGGCAGGGCCGGGCCTCGGGTGGACCAGGTCTGGGTCGTGCTGATGGCCTTGCCACGCTTGACTGACGTGCCGATGGCGTAGATGATGTTGTTCTTGGCATAATCCGGGTCAGCAAGTACCTGGGTGGTGCCTGTGCCGGCATTCGAGGTCTTGAAGAAGGTGGCGCCGGCGTCCTTGGAGAAGGCAACATCACCAGTGGTCGTGCCTACCAGAACGTCTCCGGCAGTACCCGGAGCCAGGGTTATCATGTAGCCGGCGGTGAGTCCATCAAGGCTCTTCTTGTCTCCCCAGCTTGCGCCGCTATCCGTGCTCTTGGAGACGCCATCCGTATCCAGGGCGTAGAGGGTAGTGGCATTGAGGACGGCAAAGTCCTGCAGGCTGGCGGTGCGGTAGGCGGGGACGTTATTCCACGAGCTAAGGCCCGAGTTCGTGCTTACCCAGATATCTCGCTGGGTGCCCTGGATGCCCTTGGCACCGACGTAGACCACCTTGGCATCAGCCGGGGCAAGGCGAATGAGCAGGGCAGGAGTGGCACTATAGTCTAGGAGGCTGAGCACACGGTGCCAGGTGGTGTCTGCCTTGTGCCAGACACTGGCATCGTTGCCAGATAAAGTGGTCAGGTAGACAGTCTTGCCATCAGCCGAGACGGCCACATCGCTTATCGTCGCGATTGTGGTATCGATAAGGCTGAGGTCGTTGAAAGAAGCTCCATCATCGGTAGAGAAAGCAAAGGCGCTCTCATCACCCGAAGTGGCGGCGACCGGTGTGGTCCCGGCATAGGCAACTTGAACCATAGGATTGGTGAGTGGAGTACCAACACCAGGCCCTGGTTGCTTCTCGGCATTGAGCCGTTCGAAGACAGGGTCAGCGGCCGAGGGGGCCAGCGAACGGTAAACCTTGCTAGTAGTAAAACTACCGGCGAGCAGCTTGCCCGTATCACTATAGGCAACGCTGCCGATGGGGCCTTCGTCACCCTGGCTGTTGGTGGCAAACGCACCCTTGTTGGTAGAGGCATCAACGATACGCCAGACACCACCACCGGTTGCGGGAGCGATACCAACGAAGGCGACACGGTCACCAGAACTGGTGCCGAGGTAGCTTGCCGGTAAGGCGATGGAGGCCGCATTAATAGGGAGAGTAATGGTGTTAATCTTAATACCGGCGCCCCAATCAGTAAAGCCGGAAATCGAGCCGTTCCATTTCTCGAAATCTTTCTCCAGGCGGAAAGCCTGGAGGGCGGCATCGGTGACACCAAGAGTGGTGTTAGCGCTGACCACGGCGATAACTTTGTCCGTGGCGAACTTGGGTGAGAATTTAACTGCGTTCACGGAGACGGTGCCGGGTGCAAAACCAGGTTTAGCAATTTGTGACGTCCAGCCTTCGCCGATACCCAGCTTGAGAGTCTGGAATTCACCAGCTCCAGCCAGAATACCGCCGGCGACCACGTAGCGGGCGCCGACCAACGGGGCCGAGATGTCAACCGAGTTAATAACGAAACCGACGGTTGCCTGGTTCAGATTGCTCCAGCTTGAACCGCCATCGAGCGAGTAGAAAACCCGGTTATCGACAGTGACGATAACGACTACCTTGTCGTCATCATTTGCTACCGAGACCAGTTTAACCGCTCGGCTACCGGTGGGGAAGTCAGTCGTGCTTGCCAGCGTCGACCAGGTGCTACCGGTATCAGTTGACTTGTAGAGTGGGTTGGTATTATCGGATGTTGCTGCATAGACGACCTTGCCCTTAGCCGCGATGCTAACAAGGTCAAGTCCGGCCGGGGCCAGCTTGTTGCCCTCAAAGGCCTTGATGGCCTTGATGTCGCTTTCCTCAGAGACGGAAAGCGTGCCGCCGGATACTGGAGCAACGGCTACCAGCATGCTGGTCAGCATGGCAACAGTTAAGCCTACGCCTAACAATTTTGAGATTTTATTGGTTTTCATCGACCTTTGGAGTCCTCCTACTAAAATTACCCTGCTCTCCATCAAACTGTGAAGAACTTGCGTTCCCTCTCTTCGTAGAGGCAGGGTTAATTTCCCAGATGCAGTCTATGCTGAAGCTATTTTCAGCTCCCCTTGCGGGCTTTGCTCATCCCATCACCTCCTTTTTCTAATTCAACCCATAATAAGGCCGGGGTAGGTCTTCCCTACCCACAGACTATTATAGCACACCCTGTCAATACCCCAACGTGAGATTGCATATTAGTTGCCCTTCAAGACACCAGGCACTATTCTTACCGCAATTTTGCATCCGTGCCATCACTTGTTTTACAGAGTATAACGAAGAAAAAACCAAAAGGATAGGTTTAACCGGGAATGACAACTTTTTTTAGTAACGGAAGGGGATAAAGGGGATGAGGTCTAAAATCCATTTACAGCCCCCGCGGCTTATGCTATAATTTTCTCACTTATGCTATACTTAAGCTCTGCTATATTCTGCTATATAATGTAGTAGCTAGCTTAAGTTAAGAGGAATAGCCACAAAGAAGAGAGAGGTAACACAATTTTGGACAAGACAAAGAAAGCCGAAATCATGGGAAATTATGCCCGCCACGAAGGTGACACCGGTTCCAGCGAGGTGCAGGTAGCCTTGCTTACCGAGCGGATAAGCCAGTTGACCCGACACCTGGCGTCTAACCGGAAAGACCACCATACCCAGCGCGGGTTGATTAAGCTCGTTGGCCACCGCAAAAAGCTACTGTCTTACCTCAGCCGTGAGGATGCTGACCGCTATAACAAGCTCATCGAGCGGCTCGGGTTGCGCAAGTAAAGACAGGAATCCAATCGCGGTCAAGGTGAGATTGACCGCGGATAATCAGGGAGGGTCTCACCCGTTGCCCGACCCGGGTTTGGCAACGGCTCTAAGAATTAAGGAGGCTTGATTGTTAAAATCGCAAACATTTGATTGTGAGGTTGGCGGCAGAAAGCTGACCATTGAGACAGGGAAACTGGCGGAGCAAGCCGGTGCTGCCGTGACTGTCCACTACGGGGATACGGTGGTACTGGTGACAGCTTGTGTTGGTACGAGCCGGGAGGGTGCTGATTTTCTACCGCTGACGGTTGACTATGAAGAAAGGCTCTATGCTGCCGGTAAGATTCCGGGTGGCTTTATCCGCCGGGAAGGACGCCCCAGCCAGGAGGCCACCCTGGTCAGCCGCCTGACTGACCGCTGCCTCCGTCCGCTGCTGCCCAAACAGTGGCGCCGGGAGATTCAAGTTATTATCACCGTGCTTTCGGCTGACCAGGAAAATGACCCTGATATTCTGGCGATTATCGGCAGCTCGACAGCCCTATCCATGTCCGACGTCCCCTTTTATGGTCCGGTCAGTGCCGTCCGTGTCGGGTATATTAATGACGAGTTGGTCTTAAATCCAACGCTGGTGCAGCTTACGGAAAGCAGGCTTGACTTGGTTGTCGCCTGCACGAAAGAGGCGGTAGTAATGATAGAGGCCGGGGTCAAAGAGGTTTCGGAAGATGTTCTGAACCAGGCGCTTAAATTTGGCTATGAGGCCAACCAGGCCATCATCCGGCTTCAGGAGGAGGTGCAAAAGGCACTTGGTAAAGCGAAACTGGAGGTACCGGTAAGCACGCTTAACCCCGAGGTAACCAGCGCTGTCTCGGCAATAGTTAACGGGCGGCTGGCGGGGGCCTTGAGATATGAGGAAAAAGCCCCGCGGGAAGCCGCGCTGGATGTATTGAAGAACGAAGTCATCGAGCGATTGGGGCAATCAAACTCTCACGAAGAGCTGATGGCTGCCTTTGATAATCGGATTAAGGCCGAAGTTAGAGCCAGTATTCTGGAGCGAGGTCAACGCCTCAGTGGTCGCGGCTTGAAAGAAGTCCGCGCTCTTAGCTGCGAGGTGGGACTGCTACCGCGCACCCATGGTTCCGCCGTCTTCACTCGTGGCCAGACGCAGGTGCTGACTATTACTACCCTGGGCTCGACCCGGATGCAGCAGGTACTGGATGGCCTGGGGATAGAGGAAACAAAGCGCTTTATGCACCATTATAATATGCCTCCATTCTCGAACGGCGAGGTAAAGCGAACCGGCACGCCGGGACGCCGCGAGATTGGCCATGGTGCCCTGGTGGAACGCTCCATCGAACCGGTGTTACCCCAGGATGCGGATTTCCCTTATACCATCCGGCTTGTCTCCGAGGTGCTCAGCTCCAGCGGCAGCACCTCCATGGCCAGCGTCTGTGCCAGTAGCCTGTCCCTGATGGATGCCGGTATCCCGATAAAGAGAGCCGTCTCCGGGATAGCGATGGGCCTGGTTACAGGCGAAGACGGCCGCTATGTTATTCTGACCGATATCGAAGGTATGGAAGATAACTACGGTGACATGGATTTTAAAGTCGCCGGGACCACGGAAGGTGTCACCGGTTTGCAAATGGACATCAAGCTGAAAGGGGTCAGCCTGGAGCTTATTGCTAAGACGTTGAGCCAGGCTCACGAAGCACGCTTTCATATTATGGACGTGATGAATCAAACGCTAAGCTCGCCTCGCCCCCAGCTCAGCCGCTATGCCCCGCGGATGTACAAGATAAGCATCGATACGGCCAAGATTGGGGCGGTTATCGGACCGGGAGGCAAGACCATCCGCTCCATTATTGAGCAAACTAAAGCCAGTATTGATATTGACGATAGCGGCACGGTAGTGATTGGCTCAGCGGATGAAGTTTCCGCCCGCAGAGCCATCGAAATCGTCCAGAGTCTAACCAGAGACGTCGAGGTTGGCAGCGTCTATACCGGCAAGGTAACCCGTATTCTTCCCTTCGGGGCGATGGTCGAGATTCTGCCCGGTAAAGAAGGCCTGGTTCACATCAGTGAGCTTGCCGACTATCGTGTGGGTAGCGTCGAGGATATCGTTAAAATGGGCGATGAGGTCATGGTGAAGGTGATTGAGGTCGATAATCTCGGCCGGATAAACCTTTCCCGAAAGGCCGTGCTGGATAAATCTTCTCAAGGGTCAGGCAGTCAGGCGCCGGATAATATCTCCAGCGGTCGCCCACCGGGAGGGCAACGTGACGTTCGTCCCCGTCCTCCACGCCCGCCTTTCCGGCCAAACCGGTAACATCGGTAGCAGGGGGTCAGGCGATGAAGCCAATTAGGGTCGTTGTGCACGGAGCCGCCGGCAAAATGGGACAGGAGCTGATCAGCGCCTTCTGCCGGGAAAGTGCCATTGAGGTCGTCGGTGCCGTTGACCTGAAAGCCGGGGAAGACTATTTAACTCTGCCCGGTACTGTGGCGAAAGTGCCCTTTTCTGCCAACCTGGAGCATATCCTCACTATTTGCCATCCCGAGGTTTTGGTAGATTTTACTATCGTCAAGGCGACAATGCCCGCCGTGCGTATTGCCGCCAAGCACGGTGTTAATCTGGTTATCGGCACCACCGGCCTGGGCAGCAATGACCTGGCCGAGATTAAAGATTTAGCCTCGAAACATAAGATTGGAGCGGTGGTCGCCGCCAATTTTGCCCTGGGAGCGGTACTGATGATGCACTTGGCCAAGGTAGCCGCCAAATACATCGATTACGCCGAAATCATTGAGTTGCATCATAACATGAAAGCGGACGCGCCCTCGGGAACGGCCATCGCCACTGCTAAGATAATGGCCGCAGCCAGGGGGGAGCCGTTCAAGCGTCCGCCGGTGCCCGAACCGGCTTCTCGTAGCCGGGGCGAAGTGGTTGAAGGTGTTACCATTCACAGTGTCCGGTTGCCCGGGCTGCTGGCACATCAAGAAGTCATCCTGGGAGCTCTCGGACAGACTTTGAGCATACGGCATGATACGATTGGCCGGGAATGCTACATTCCCGGGGTAGTTGTGGCGATTAAAGAGGTAGTGAATCGCCAGGGTTTAATCTACGGTCTTGATACTCTGCTCAACTTATAGGAGGTAACGATGAAAGGGTATAAAGTGGCGATTGTTGGTGCTACCGGGCTGGTAGGGCACGAGTTCATCAAAGTCCTGGAGCAGCGCAATTTTCCGATGGAGTCAGTCAGCCTCTTCGCTTCAGACCGTTCCGCCGGCAGGAAGATGCTGGTCAATGGCCGGGAGCTTGAAGTTAAAGAGACGGCTCCTGATTCTTTCGCCGGTATCGATATCGCCCTTTTCTCAGCCGGGGCTGACATCAGCCGCTATTTCTCTCCCATCGCCGCCCAGGCAGGAGCGGTGGTGATTGATAACAGTGCTGCCTTCAGAATGGAGGCGACGGTGCCCCTGGTCGTCCCGGAGATTAATCCGGAAGATATCAAGTGGCACCGCGGGATTATTGCCAATCCCAATTGCTCCACCATCCAGATGATAGTGGCTCTCAACCCGCTGCACAAGGTCAAGCCAATCAAGCGGATTGTGGTGTCTACCTACCAATCCGTGGCCGGCACCGGATCGGCGGCGATGGAGGAGCTGAGCATCCAGGCGAGGCAGCTCCTCGACGGACAGAAACCTGTGCCTCATGTTTACCCCCACCCGATAGCCTTTAACCTGCTCCCAGAGATAGATGTCTTCCTGGCTAACGGCTACACCAAAGAAGAATGGAAGATGGTGGAAGAAACGAGAAAGATAATGCACGCCGAAAATATCGCCGTTTCTGCCACCTGTGTGCGCGTCCCGGTATTTATCGGGCATGCCGAAGCGGTCAACGTTGAGTTCTCGGAAGCAATGTCCCCCGAAGAGGCACGGTCTATCCTGTCCCACGCCCCCGGGGTCAAGGTACTGGATGACCCGGTGATAAGTCTTTACCCCCAGCCCTTGGCGGCAGCCGGCACTGACGAGGTTTTTGTGGGCCGTATCCGTCAGGATGCCTCTCACCCGCGTGGTCTGGTGATGTGGGTGGTGGCGGACAATGTGCGTAAAGGGGCAGCGCTTAATGCCGTTCAGATTGCCGAAGAGATGACGAAAAGAGGATGGTTACATCCGGGAGGGGCTGAAAATGAAAAGATTGGGACGACTGCTTACCGCCATGGTGACCCCCTTCAATGAAGCGGGGGAAGTTGATTACCAGCAAGCTAAGAAACTAGCCCTGGCCTTGCTCGATTCCGGTAGTGAAGGCGTGGTTGTCGTCGGTACTACCGGTGAGTCACCCACCCTCGTCCGGACGGAAGAGGTACGCCTTTTCCGGGAGATTAAAGCGGCGATTGGTGACCGGGGGGCGGTCATCGCCGGTACCGGCAGCAACAGCACCGCCGAGGCAGTGGAAGCAACCAGGGAAGCCGAGCGAAGCGGGGTTGATGCTTGCCTGCTGGTTGTCCCCTACTATAATAAGCCTACCCAGGATGGCTTATACCAGCATTTCAAGGCTATTGCCGGGAGCACCAGGCTACCCTGTATCCTTTATAATGTGCCCTCGCGCACTGTCGCCAGCCTATCCGCCGATACCGTGATTAAGCTGAGCCAGATAGACAACATTGTCGGTATCAAAGAGGCCAGCGGCAACCTGGAGCAAATCTCACGTATCATCGCCCACAGCCGGGAGGATTTCCTGGTCTGGAGTGGCAACGACAGCGATACACTGCCCATCCTGGCAGTTGGTGGCTACGGCATAATCAGTGTTGCCTCCCACCTGGTCGGCATCCAGATTAAAGAGATGATAAATCGTTTTCTGGAAGGCAAGGTGAAAGAAGCGGCCAGCCTGCATCGCCATCTTATTCCTATCTTCAGTGACCTGTTTATCGTGGCCAATCCCATTCCGGTCAAGTATGCCCTGAACCAGGTTGGCTTCAACGTGGGTAAACCGCGCTTGCCCCTCTGTGAGCCTGATGAAAAGACCGCCGCCCGGATTCGGGAGACACTGAAGCTGTACAAGATTGATTTACCGGTATTGAAAACTGCTTAGTAATATTGTTCCAGATAAGAAATCCTTACTTTATTAAAGGGACAGGGATCTAGACGAGGAGCGTCTAAGAGGAGCGAAAGCTCCTCTTTCTTTCTTCCCCCTTCCTTTGATAAAGGAAGGGGGTCAGGGGGATGGATTTCTATAAACTCTATAAAATAGGTCTGGCTTCGATGGTCTCCTCCCGGGCGGAGCCAACGGAGATGATGGCCACCGGGCAGCCAATAAACTCTTCCAACCTGGCGATATAGCGGCGGGCATTGACCGGCAACTTATCAACCCGGCGGATGCCGGTGGTAGGGGCTTCCCAGCCGGGCAGCTCCTCATAGATGGGCTGGCACTTCTCCAGGGTAGAGACACTACCCGGGAAAGAATCAATTGTTTCTCCCCCCAATCTGTAGCCGGTACATATTTTCAGGCGAGGGAAATTATCCAGGATATCAAGGCGGGTAATGGCGGCGGCAGTAAAGCCGTTGATGCGGGTGCTGAAGCGAGCGGCGACTCCATCAAACCAGCCACAGCGGCGGGGCCGGCCGGTCGTCGTGCCATACTCATGGGCCTGCTCCCGGAGAAGATTCCCAGTTTCGTCCTTCAGTTCGGTCGGCAGCGGACCGCCGCCAACCCGGGTGCAGTAGGCTTTGAAGATGCCGATGACACTATTCAGGCGGGTCGGGCCTACCCCGGCACCGGTACAACTGCCTCCGGCCAGCGGCGAAGAAGAGGTGGTATAGGGATAAGTGCCGAAATCGGGGTCGAGCAGGGCGCCCTGTGCTCCCTCCAGGAGAATCATCTCACCCCGGTTCATCGCTGCTTCTATCATCAGTGTGGTATCACAAATGCAAGCAGCAAGACGTTCCCCGTAGCTGCAATACTCGCGATAGACTGTCTCCAGGGATAGCGGGTTGGCCCCGTAAACTTTGGTCAAAATAGTGTTCTTGGACTCAAGGATAAGGCTGAGTCGCTCGTGAAGGGCATCCTTGTCCAGGAGGTCACCGGCGCGGATACCCAGCCGGGCTACCTTATCGGCAAAGGCGGGGCCGATACCCTTACCGGTCGTGCCCAGTGCCTTGCCCCCGCGTGCCTTCTCTTCCAGACCGTCAAGCATCACGTGATAAGGCATAATCAGGTTCGTCCGGTCGCTGATAAAGAGACGGCTGGTATCGATACCACGCTGGTTGAGTTGTTTTATCTCATTGAGCAACACTGCCGGATTGAGGACGACACCGTTACCGATGATGCAGACCGTCTGCGGCGAAAAAATGCCGGAAGGGACGAGATGCAGCCCAAACTCGCCCGAGGCATTGACCACGGTATGACCGGCATTATCGCCGCCGGAGAAACGTACCACCATCTTCGCCTTCTCCGCGAGCATGTCAACAATCTTACCCTTCCCCTCGTCTCCCCACTGTGCTCCGATGACAGCAACGATTGGCATGACTATTCCTCCTCAAGGAGATTGCGTGGCAACCCTGTTCCCTTTATCCTCATCCTCTTGTCATGGAAAATGGGGAAGCTCTTCAACTCCCCGGAGGGATTAAGAGATGACCTCTCCCGACGGCTATTTGTTTCTTGTTTGCTGCCAGGCATGAACCAGCCTCTGGCCGGCCGTAATAAAGCTCAATAAAGCAATAATGGCCAAAACAAGAATAATCTGGTTCAACAATAGGCCCAACGCCAGTACCACTACTCTCTCGGCACGGGTAAATAAGCCTTCCTGGCATTCCAGGCCGGCAGCTTCAGCCCTGGCTCTGATATAGCTTACCAGCAATGAGCCGCTCAAGGCAACACCGGCAAGCAAGACCCCGGTAACTGATGGCTCGCCGGCATAGTGGGCGAGAATACCGAGCAACAGGGCGACTTCAGCCATGCGGTCGAGCGTGGAGTCGAGGATGCCGCCGAAGAGAGTGATTTGCTCGGTGCTGCGCGCCAGTGCTCCATCCAGGATATCAAAGAAACCGGCCAGAAGCACGACGAAACCGGCGGCAAAAATGTGCCCGATGGCGATAAGTATGGCCGCCCCGATAGTTACCATGAAGCCAAACCAGCTTAAGAAGTTAGGGGTGATCGGCGTCCTGGCTAAAAGTCTCACCACCGGTTGGCTCAGCTTATACGCCAGTGCCTTACGCAGCTCAGGCAACTTGGTCAACGGTTATCCCTCTTCGGTGATGAATTAATCACCCGGGTATAGTAATCAACGACTCTGCCGGCAACCTTGTCCCAGCTATACTCCCTGGCGTTAATTATTCCCGCAGCCCCCATTTTTTGCCGGCGGGCAGGGTCGCCCAGCAAAGAAAGCAAAGCCCGGGCCAGAGCCTGGCTATCTTTAGGCGGGACCAGCCATCCTTCCCGGTCATGCGTCAGCACGCTAGCATAGCCCTTGATATTGCTGGCAACAATGGCTTTACCCATGGCCATCGCTTCGATAAGGACAATACCAAAGCTCTCCCGGCTTATTGCCGGGGCACAAAAAATATCGGCAGTCTGGTAGTAGCGGGGGACCAGGTCATAAGCCACATGGCCAACAAAAACAACATCTTTCAGATGGTTAATTTTAATCCATCTCTCATAGATGCGGCGTAGTGTTGTGCCGGGGCCAACGATAATCAGCCGTGAGTTGGGCATTACCTCCTTGACCTGTTTGAAGGCTCTCAGCAGATATATCAGGCCCTTACGGCGCTCCAGGCGTCCCAGGAAGACGATGTTCTGCTTGCCGTCGCGGAATTCCTCGATGGGAGCTACCTGGGGAGAGAAATGCTTCAGGTCAACTCCATTGGGGATAATCTCGTAATCACCCGGAATATACTTGCCTGCATACTCCATCGCCGGTCTGGATACGGCAATTCTGCCATCAAGCTTACGGGCACGGCGCCTTGCCAGCATCAGGCTGAACGGCCAGCCGAGATTATAGCCGGGGCTACCATCACAGGCATGAAAAGTACCGACGTTGGCCGTGTCTGAAAAGCGCAGCACCGCCGAGCAGAGCATGGGCATAAAAGGCTCATGAAGGTGAATAATGTCAAAATGCTCCCGGCTCAGGACGGCTTTTATCGTCGAAGCTAATCTCAGCGATAGCGTAATACGACAAACAGAACCACTGGTCGGAATCGGGCGAGGTTTCCCGATAGGGATAAACCGTTCCCCAAAGGCGGAGACGGCCCTGGATGCCGGGGCAATGACTCTAACATCATGCCCCAGTGTTCTCAGGTTCTGGTCAAGATTGGTGATATGATTGGCAACTCCGCCCGGATAGGCAAAATCATAGGGAGAGACCAGAGCTATCTTCATCGGCAGTTGCCTGAGACCTCACCCATCAGCTAAGATTTTTTAGCAGACCGCGTCTTCGTTACCTTCTTTGGCTCTACGGGAGTTTCCTTTCCGGTTTGCTGTGCAGTGATGAACTCTTCCAGCAGGTGGCGGGCTTCATCATCGGTATACTGTACCGGTGGTGATTTCATGAAGTAGGAGGATGGGCTGACCAATGCTCCCTTAAGCCCGCGGTCCAGGGCAAGCTTGCAGCAGCGGATGGCATCAATCACCACTCCGGCTGAGTTAGGGCTATCCCAGACCTCCAGTTTCAGCTCCAGGTTTAAGGGGACATCGCCAAAAGTTCTGCCCTCCATCTTGATATGGCAGTATTTCCGGTCGAGCAGCCAGGGGACATAATCACTGGGGCCGACATGGATATCCTTGGGGTCAAGCTGATAATCCAGTTGTGATGTGACCGAGTTGGTCTTGGAAATCTTCTTGGATTCAAGCCTTTCCCTCTCCAGCATGTTGAGAAAATCGGTATTACCACCAAAGTTCAACTGGTAGGTTCGTTCCAGCTTCACACCGCGGTCGCGGAACAGCCGGGTCAGCACACGGTGGACAATAGTGGCGCCCACCTGGGATTTGATATCGTCCCCGATGACGGGGAGTCCCCTTTCCGCAAAGCGGTTCTGCCAGTATTTCTCACGGGCGATAAACACCGGGATACAGTTGACCAGTCCGCAGCCGGCCGCCAGCACCTGCTCGATGTACCATTTCGTCGCTTCTTCACTGCCCACTGGCAGGTAATTAAGGACGATATCGGTGTGTGTTGCTTTGAGAATTTCAACGATATTGGCAGTTGGTCCCGGTGCCTTTTCGATTACCTGAGAAAGGTATTTACCCAGTCCGTCGTGGGTCATGCCGCGATGAACTTTGACTCCACTCAGCGGCACATCGGCGAATTTGATGGTATTATTGGGCAGGGTATAAATCGCCTCCGCCAGGTCTTTACCCACCTTATTTTTATCAATGTCAAAGGCAGCGACGAAGTTGATATCACTGATTTTGTATCCGCCAAGATTCACGTGCATAATGCCGGGCACGAACTCATCTTCTTTGGCGTTACGGTAGTAATATACCCCCTGCACCAGTGACGACGCACAGTTACCGACTCCGACAATGGCTACATTTATCTTACCCAAGGTTTGACTCCTCTCCTTTTTGGCAGCAGGCTGGCCTTGACCAGCCCTCGTTTGAACTTTGTGGAAAGACCTTTTTGGGTTGCCACTCACCAGTCACCGGGTTGAAGCGTAGCACACCAATGAAGCTCCCGTCAAGGTCATAGGCTCGGCAGCGATTCCCGGCAGGAAAAGCGGCTGTTGCCTGGTCGCCCGTCCCCGGAGCCAGGGAGCGGCCGTTTCTCAGGCTCTGCCCGGCATCTTTGCCAACGACGATAGCCGCCCAGTGTAAGACCACGCTATCGATGGGATAAACCAGGTGCTGCCAGTAGCCATAGCGGAAAGCATCTTCCAGCTCTGGTAGCGAAACCGCATCTTTGATGTCAAACGAGCCGCAGCGCTGGCGGACCAGGTTCCTTAAACAGGCCCCGCAACCCAGCAACTGTCCCAGGTCATGGGCCAGGGAACGGATGTAGGTACCCTTGCCGCAGACTACCTCAATCACGGCTACCGGTAGCTGCCAATCGAGAAGCTCCAGGTGATGAATCATGGCCGGCCGGCTTTTACGGTCAATGGTGATACCTTCTCTGGCCAGCTTGTAAAGCGGTTTGCCCTGGTATTTTACGGCGCTATACATTGGCGGGATTTGCTCCACCTGACCGCGGAAAGAGGCGAGTGCTGATTCCAGTTGTTCCCGGTTGACCCGTGAGGGGTCTTCTCTCTGTATCACCTGACCGGCGGCATCATAGGTATCAGTAGTAATACCTAATTCAATCTCAGCCCGGTAGGTCTTGGTGGCATCTACCAGGAACTCAACCACACGTGTTCCCTGACCGAGGCAAACCGGTAAAACACCAGTTGCCGCCGGGTCAAGAGTGCCGGCATGACCGACGTGATGCTCCCCGCTCAGCCGTTTCACCATGGCAACAATGCTGAAGGAGGTATTCCCCCAGGGTTTGTTAATGTTCAGTATCCCATCCATGACCGCGCCTAGGTTGGAGACGTTTTCTCGGCGTGAATGCTATCGATGAGCTGCATGATACGCTCGCCGCGCTCGATGGAATCATCCCAGTAAAAGCTTATCTCGGGGGTATAGCGTAGCTTGAGGCGCTGTCCCAACTCCCGGCGGAAGAAGCCTGCAGCCGCGGTCAGTGCCTTGAGCGTCTCCTTCTTTTCCTCTTCGCTGCCGAGATGACTAACGAAGACGCGGGCAGTTTTCATATCCGCCGAGGTAACAACCTCGGTCACTGCAATAAAGTTGCCAAGCCGTGGGTCTTTGACCTGGCGCTGGAGTAGCTCGCCGATTTCCTGGCGAATGAGGCTATTCACCCGTTCAATACGATGTGCCACGGCTCTTCCTCCTAGACTGCCTCTTCAATCCTGTAGAACTCTAATGTATCGCCGACCTGAGCTTCATTGAAGTCCTTGATAACCAGGCCGCATTCATAACCAGCTGCTACCTCTCTGACGTCGTCCTTGAAGCGTCTCAGGCTGGCGACGGTGGACTCATGGACTACCTTATCTTTACGCCGCACGATGACGGAAGCACCGCGGCTAACCTTACCCTCAGTAACGAAGATACCGGCCGCTCTTTGCGTTTTGATTGCCGGAAAGACGGCGCGTACCTCGGCCCGTCCCTCAACCACCGTCACCTTAGCCGGCTGGAGCATACCTTTCAGGGCCTTACTGATATCATCCACCAGGTTGTAGATGATATCATAATGGCGCAGGCTGATACCTCCTGTCTCCGCCAGTCTCCGTGCTCCCTGCTCAGCGCCGGTGTTGAAACTGATGATTACCCCCCTGGAAGCAATCGCCAGCATCACATCGCTCTCGGTAATATCGCCGACACCGATGCGGATGATTCTTACCTTGACCTCGTCTGTCCCCAGCTGTTCCAGAGAAGCCTTGATTGGCTCGAGGCTCCCTTGCACGTCTGCCTTGAGAACAACGTTAAGCTCCTTTACTTTTCCGGCACTTACTTGCTCAAAGAGATTACTCAGGTTCACTGATGTTGCTGGTGAGGCTGACTCCGTTTCTGCCCGTTTGTGCCTCTCGATTAGTGCCCGGGCTGCCGGCTCATCATCGACCGCAATCAGGGTATCCCCCACCTCGGGGACGCTATCCAGACCGAGAATCTCAACCGGCATGGAGGGCCCGGCCTTCCTCACCTGCTTACCGGTATCATTGTACATGGCTTTGACCTTACTCCAGTGATTGCCGACGACTATCGTGTCACCGACCCGCAGCGTGCCATCATGAACCAGTACCGTCGCCAGTGCCCCCTTGGTCTTATCCATTTTGGCTTCGATAACTACGCCCAGGGCGAAGAGAGAAGGGTCAGCCTTAAGCTCTTCCATCTCAGCTATAAGCAAGACATTCTCCAGTAGCTGGGGGATGCCTTTCTTTTCCCGGGCTGAAACCGGGATGCAGATGGTATCACCGCCCCACTCCTCGCAAACCAGGCCGGCATCAGCCAGCTGTTGTTTGACCAGGTCAGGGTTGGCCTCAGGCTTATCAATCTTGTTGAGGGCGACCACGATGGGCACGCCAGCCGCCCGGGCGTGGTCGATGGCTTCCAGGGTCTGGGGCATTACCCCGTCATCGGCGGCCACGACCAGAATGGCAATGTCAGTCACCTGTGCCCCACGTGCCCGCATCGCGGTAAAGGCTTCGTGACCGGGGGTATCCAGAAAGGTAATTTTGTGCCCGTCAATCTCCGTCTGGTAAGCCCCGATATGCTGTGTAATGCCACCGGCTTCGCTCGCCATCACGTCAGTTTGACGGATAGCGTCCAGTAGCCTGGTCTTGCCGTGGTCGACATGACCCATCACTGTCACCACCGGTGCCCGTGGTTTCAAACCGCTGCCCCCCGTCTTACCTTGCTGGGTCTGCTGTTGCTTTAGCTCTCTGACAAGGCTAAGCTCCTTGTGCCCCGTTTCTGCTTTGGGATGGGCTTCGTAACCAAAACCGGCGGCGACGGCGGCCGCCGCTTCGTAATCCACGGTCTGGTTGATGTTAGCCATGATGCTTTTTTTCATCAGTTGCTTGATAACATCAATACCGCTAATCCCGAGCAGCTCAGCAAGCTGCTTCACACTGATGGCGCCGGGAATTTCAGCCAGGCGTGCCTTTGTCACCGGAGTGGCGGTACTACCGGAAATACCCGGAGATTCGCGGGGATTACTTGATTTACCTGCAATGACCATTTAACCGCTCCTTTGAAAGGACCCGCCAGCCCGGATAACCTGGCTGGCTTCTACGCCAAGCCGAGTCTTTCCGTGGCCTCAATGAGATGCTCCCGGTTCTCCCTGGTAAGAGTCGTCCGTAGCATATGTTCCAGCCGGCCGGTATTGAGGGCGGTCTGCCAGCATTCTCGTACCGGACATAGGTAGGCGCCACGCCCCGCCTTCTTGCCGTCGATATCAACCTCTACACTCCCATCCGGGAGACGTACCAGACGTATTAGCCCTCGTTTGGCTGTTGTCTGCCGACAAGCGGCACAGGTGCGTTGCGGTATGTGCTTGATAGAACCGGAGCTAGTACTCCTCCTCGTCTTCATCAATGGACATCAGCTCCGGACGCCGTCTCCTCGCCAGGTCATCACCCTCTCTCTCACGAGAAGTTTTCTTCTTCTTTTTCTTGGTTTTCTCCTCGCTTTTTGCCGGCCGGCGTCCCAGAATATCCTCGGCAAACCGGAGCTGAGGCTTTACCACGGGTGGGCCAGCAGGGGCTGCCTGGACCGGTTGGGCGACGAACGTGGTCTCTATCACCGGCTCTGGTTCGGCGACTGCTACCGAGGTCAACTCCGGTTCGACCGGAGCGGCGACAGCGGCAGGAACTTTTTCGGCGGCGGCTTCCGCTTCCAATGCCGCGGCTGCTTTAGCCACGGCGGCAAGCTCGGCGGCGGCCACTCTTTCGACCTCGGCGACAGAGGCACTCTTGATGTCAATGCGCCACCCGGTGAGTTTAGCGGCCAGCCGGACATTTTGCCCCTCTTTGCCAATTGCCAGGGAGAGCTGTTTATCCGGGACAACTACTGTCGCCACCCCTTCTCTCTGGTCAAGCCTGGCACTTATCGCATGGGCCGGGCTGAGAGCATTGGCGATAAAGGTGCCGGCATCCGGACTCCACGTGACGACGTCTATCTTTTCCCCGTTCAGCTCGTTGACGATATTCTGTATCCTGATACCACGCAGCCCGACACAGCAACCCACCGGGTCAACCCCTTCCTGGTGTGCCATGACGGCTACCTTACTCCGTGAGCCAGCCTCGCGGGCAACCGCTTTCAACTCGACAACCCCGTTGAAAATCTCGGGTACCTCCAGCTCAAAAAGCCGGCGTAGCAGGTCCGGGTGTGAGCGTGATACAACTACCCGCGGCCCTTTGGGTGTTCGTGCCACTTCCAGAATATAAACTTTAAGCCTTTGCCCGATGCGATATTTCTCGGTGGATACCTGCTCAACCGATGGTAATATTGCCTCGACCCGGCCGATATCAACCAGGAGTTGTCTGGGTTCCATACGTTGTATTAAACCGGTAACAATATCGCCTTCCTTACCGGCATACTCTTCGAAGATGGCGCTATGCTCGGCTTCATGGAGGCGCTGTAAGATAACCTGCTTGGCGGTTTGTGCCGCAATGCGCCCGGCGTTGGCGGGAGTAGCTTCTACCATCACAGTCTCACCAAGCTGTGCCTCAGGCTTAATCAGGCGTGCTTCCTCCAGTGATACCTGACTGCGGCTATCGGTAGGTTGCTCGACGATAGCTTTCTCTGCCCACACCTGTACCCGCCCGGTAGTGGGACTAATCTTGACCGAAATATTCTGGTTGGAGGCGAAATTATCCTTTCTATAGGCTGATGCCAGCGCTGTTTCAACAGCGGTCATCACTACCTCTCTGGGCAGGTTCTTTTCCGCCGAGATCTGCGTGATAGCCAGCAGAAAATCGCTTTTCATCTCGGACTAGGCCCTCCAATTCTTACTTCCGATACAACAAAAAAGTGGGATAAAACCCACTTACTCATTACACAGGAGTATAGCATAACTGGCTATAGTATGCAAATTGTACGCAAGGTATTATTTGGTAACCTTACCCACTTAATCTCCCTCAGAATAATTACCTTGAACGGTTTAGTTCGGTTTTGGTTACCCCCTTCACCTCACCCCCTGTATCCCCTCTCCTTTGAGGGGGCTTGTATCAAAAGTCGTCATTCCCGTGAAAACGGGAATCCAGATTGATATAATTAGGCACGATTTCTAGATTCCCACTTACGTGGGAATGACAAAAAGACTAAAAAATAGCACTTATGATACAAAGCACCTTTGAGGAGAGGGGGAAGGTATTTTAGAGAGGGGGCGAAGCCCCCTCTCTTTTTTCTCCCCCTTCCCTTGCGAAGGGAAGGGGGCAGGGGGATAGGTTTTTACCAACATCAACCATAAACAAACAGTAAGCCTTGAAGGTTCTGTATATGCAACAGAACCGCCTTGAACATGGCAATCCGCATCGGGTTAAGCTATAATAGGTTATAATAGAAAATGTGTGTTTTCAGGCTAACCTGCTACAGGTTGTTAGTATCGCCTGAGAATGAGGGCATAGTTTGGACGCGGCAACACTGAAGGCTTCAGCCATCGCTGAAATCGATTCACGACGACACCAGCTCAGCGAGCTGTCACTGAGTATCCACGCCAATCCTGAGCTTGGATTTCATGAGGTCAGAGCAGTTGCCTGGCTCACGGAATTTCTGGCCGAAAACGGTTTCGCCGTGGAACGTGGTATCTGCGGCATGCCGACGGCTTTCCGGGCAAGTTATGGCAAGGGTAAGCCAGTCTTAGCCCTCCTCGCCGAGTATGATGCTTTACCCGGGGTGGGTCATGCCTGCGGGCATAACCTGATTGCCACCAGCGCTGCTGGTGCCGCCGTCGCTGCCCGGGAAGCCATTGACCAGCTGGGTGGTACGGTGCTGGTTATCGGTACACCCGCCGAGGAGCTATACGGTGGCAAGGTAATCATGGCCAGCCGGGGTGTCTTTAATGACCTGGATACGGCAATGATGGTGCACCCGGGGACACGTGACATGCCTACCACCTCGGCGCTGGCCTGCCAGAACCTGGAGGTTGAATTCTTCGGTAAAGCGGCTCACGCTGCCGCACAACCGGAGGCGGGGATAAATGCCCTGGAAGCCATGCTGCTCTCCTTTGCCGGCATTAATGCCCTGCGCCAGCACATCAGGAGCAGCGCCCGTATTCATGGTATCATTACTGACGGCGGCCAGGCGGCTAATGTGGTTCCTGAGCATAGTGCCGGCACCTTTATCGTCCGGGCGAAAGATGATGATTACCTTGACGAGCTGGAGCCGAAGGTGCTGAACTGCTTCGTTGCGGCCGCGGTGGCAACCGGCGCCCGCCTGGAGTACCGGTGGGATGACATCCGCTATGCTACCATGCTCAATAATCTTGTGCTTGCCCGGCTATTTACCGGCAATCTACAACACCTGGGGCGCCCGAATATACCTGCAGTTCCGGATAGAGCTTTTGGCAGCACGGACATGGGTAACGTGAGCCACCTGGTACCCAGTATCCACCCCCACATCGCTATCGCAGGAAAGGAGATATTTATCCACTCACCACAGTTCGCCCTGGCGGCGGCCTCGGAGACGGGTATCAAGAGTATGCTCGATGCCGCCAAGGCATTAGCCATGACTACCATTGACTTGCTTGCCAGCCCGGAGATGGTTGCCAGGGTCAAAGAGGAATTCAAACACCCGGCGGAAGGCACCCTTTCTCAATCAGGTTCGTCGCCGGAGGCAGAAGGGTGATTTCGCCGCTCGCTTTGATGGCGAGGTGAGAAGAATGGTGAGAGTAGGTATTCCACGGGCTTTGCTCTACTACCGGTACTACCCGATGTGGCAGTCCTTCTTTGCCGAGCTGGGTGCCGAGGTGGTGGTTTCACCATCAACCACCCAGGCGATGCTTGCCGGTGGTTCGGCTAGAGTCGTTGCTGATACCTGCCTGCCGGTGAAGGTTTTTCTGGGCCATGTTCTCTCTCTGGTGGACAATTGCGACCTGGTTTTTATTCCGGCTATCCGTAGCCTCAGGCGTAAGGTGTACAACTGCGCCAAGTTTCTCGGCTTACCGGATATGACGCGGGCCGTTATCCCGGAAGCGCCACCCATCCTGGATGTTGATATTGATATTAACCAGGGGCAGGATAAACTGTATCAATCCATCTACAAGCTGGGGCGGCACTTTACCCGAAATCCACTAAAAATAAGGCAGGCCAGCCGGGCTGCCTGGCAAACCTACTTGAATTACCGGGAGCTGATGTGCCGCCAGAAACTGACGCCAGTTGAGGCCATCGGCAGGATGTCCGGGGACAAAACGGATTCCAGCCAGCCGACAATGAAACCGGCGACCATCGCTCTCCTGGGTCACCCCTACCTGCTGTATGATGACTACATGAACTACCGCCTCATCCACCGGCTGGAGCAGGCCGGTAACAGCGTCTTGACGGCAGAGATGCTTACTGACGGTGAGCTTGCCTCGGCCGTTAACCGGCTAGCCGGGCGAACCTACTGGACCTATGAGGAAGAGATTGTTGGCGCCGGTGGGCACTACTTGCAGAGCGGGGTGGATGGTATAATTGGTATAATGTCTTTTGGTTGTGGCCCTGATTCCTTGATGATGGAGATGGTACGCCGGCAGGCTGTCCAGCTGAAAACAGTCCCCTTTATGAGCCTCACCCTTGAAGAGCACACCGCGGAAGCGGGCGTGATTACCCGGTTGGAAGCCTTTGTCGACTTGATAAGTCGTAAGAAAAGGCGCCTGACCGCCGCTCCCACTGAGCTATGGCAGGCGGGGCAGGTAGAGAAATGCTCCTGAGTATGCCGCACATGGGTAATCTTTACATACCCTTCAAAGCCCTGTTTGAACGGCTTGACATTAACTATGTTATCCCGCCGGTGAGCAATCAGCGCACTCTCTCCCTCGGTGTCAGGCACTCCCCCGAAGGGCTATGTATCCCTTTCAAACTGACGCTGGGCAACCTGATTGAAGCGGCGGAGCTGGGGGCGGATACTCTGCTCATGCCTGCCGGTGACGGAATCTGCCGGCTCGGCTACTATGCCAGGGTGCAGGAGCAGATTCTGCGTGACCTGGGGTACGATATTCAAATCATCGGGTTGGGGGTTTCAGAGCGGAAGCTGATTGGCTTGCTGGAGATGATACGGCGCCTGGCCAATAATGCCTCCTGGCTGAAAATCATCTCCGCCTTCCGTTTCGGCCTGGCCAAATTATATGCCCTGGACAGGATAGAGCAACTGGTACAAAAAGTGCGGGCGGTCGAGCTGGTCAAGGGCACGGCCAACCAGATATTTAGCCGGGCCGTGGTTGCGATTGATAAGGCAGACGATTATGCTAGCCTGAAAGAGGTTCAGCGAGACCATGTTAGCCAGCTTGACCGGGTAACCAGGGATGTAAACGCCCGGCCGTTAATCGTCGGGATTAGCGGCGAGTTCTACGTGGTGCTGGAGCCATTCTCCAATCTCGATGTGGAGAGCGAGCTCGGTAAACTGGGCGTGGAGGTGAGACGGACGACCTTCGTCTCAAAGTGGACTAACTTCAGCCTGTTTCTCAATCCGCTGGGGATAAATGAAAAAGACCGGCTGCACCGGGCGGCCTGGCCTTACCTCAAGCGTGATATTGGTGGCGAAGGCTGGGAAACGGTCGGGGAAAAGGTGCTTCATGCCGGAGAATATGACGGTATTATCCACCTCGCCCCCTTCACCTGTATGCCGGAGATAATCGCCCGGAATATCATGCCCAAGACTAAAGAGAATATCCCGGTGCTGACCATCCTTTGTGACGAGCAGGCCACCAAGACCGGCATGTTGACCAGAGTGGAAGCCTTCGTCGACCTGCTCCACCGGCGGCGAGCCGGGCAAAAGGACGAGCGACTGGTTAAGGTTTGAATAAGAAATGTTAAACAGGGGTAATTAGGGACTAAAAGAGGCTAAGCCCCTTTACAAAACCTGTCCCTCTCCCTTTAATAAAGGGAGAGGGACAAAGGGTGAGAGGTTCAGTAAACAATTTTGAGGAGAGTTGATGGAAGCCTATCTGGGTATTGACGTCGGCTCGGTAACGACCAAGCTGGCGGTAATTGATAAGAATGATGAGCTGATTACCGATATCTACCTGCTGACACAGGGCAAGCCTATCGAGACGGTACAGCAGGGGCTGGTACAAATCAAGCAGCGGCTTGCCGGAGACATTGCCATCCGTGGCGTGGCGACCACCGGCAGTGCCCGCTACCTGGCTGGGGTCATTGTTGGTGCTGACCTGGTCAAGAACGAGATTACCAGCCATGCCGTGGCCACCCTGCACTATATGCCCCAGGTGCAAACTATCATTGAAATCGGTGGGCAGGATAGCAAGATTATCATTGTCAGGGATGAGGTCATTACCGATTTTGCGATGAATACGGTCTGTGCTGCCGGTACGGGTAGCTTCCTCGACCACCAGGCGCTGCGTCTTAATATGACCATTGCCGAGTTCAGCCGGCGGGCGCTGGAGAGCAAGAAATCGGTACGTATTGCCGGCCGGTGCACCGTCTTTGCGGAATCAGACATGGTGCACAAGCAACAGATGGGGCATCGCATCGAGGATATTCTCTACGGATTGTGCCAGGCACTGGTGCGCAACTACCTGAATAATGTTGGCCTGGGCAAAGAAATCAAGCCGCCGGTAGTATTCCAGGGTGGAGTTGCCTTTAACCGGGCTATCCTCAAGGCCTTTCAGGAAGAGCTTGGTGCCGAGGTCACGGTACTGCCCCATCACGAGATAATGGGCGCCATCGGTGCCGCCCTGCTGGTACATGAAGAAATGATTGCCAAGGACAAGGGGAGCCAGTTCAAAGGGTTTGGCGTCAGCGAGGCAGATTATCATACCTCGGCTTTCGAATGTAAGTCCTGTGCCAACCTCTGTGAGATAGCCCAGCTGGCGATTGAGGGAAAAGTTCTCGCCCGCTGGGGAGGTCGTTGTGACCTGTGGTCAGGAAGCCGGGCTGGTTAGGAGCAGTTGATGAGGAAAGGGATGATTATTGCAGTTGATGCTGCCGGTGGGGACTATGCCCCCCATGAAATCGTCAAGGGAGCAATCAAGGCTGCCCAGGAATATAATGTAAAAATTGCTCTGGTGGGCAGGAAGGAAATACTTTATGTACTGGCGGGTCGCTCCCTGGCGAAACTGGGTATGTCTATCGTTGATGCCAGCGAGACCATCGGGTTTGAGGAATCACCGGTGGAGGCAGTGCGGAGTAAGCCGGATTCATCAATCGTGGTCGGGACCAACCTGGTGCGAGACGGATTAGCTTCGGCCTTCGTCTCGGCGGGTAACACCGGAGCGGTCTTCTACGCGGCCCTGGCTAACCTGGGCAAGATAAAGGGCATCCAGCGCCCGGCTATCGCCACTATCGTCAACATCAATACCGGCGGCCCGTCTCTCCTTATCGACTCCGGAGCCAATGCGGATTGCCGCCCCAGCCACCTGGTGCAGTTTGCCCAGCTAGGTACCATCTATACCAAGCAGGTTTTTGACATCAGCTCGCCACGTGTTGGTCTGCTCAGTAACGGCGAGGAAGAGGGTAAGGGCAACCGTTTGGCCAAAGAAAGCTTCTGTCTCCTGAAAGAGGCCGGCTTGAACTTCTTCGGCAACATCGAAGGGCATGATATCTCCCGTGGTACCGTCGATGTCATTGTTACTGACGGCTTCACCGGCAATATCGTCCTCAAGACTATCGAAGGCATGGGCGATACCTTCCTCAAGCTGAGACACGTCGGCCAGCTACTCTCCAACGCCTACCATCATCCCGGGCGCGGCCTGCTGGTTGACTCCGGTCTTGGTTCACTGGCGAAGCGGATTGATTACCGTGAGTACGGGGGAGCATGTCTTCTCGGCGTCAATGGCAATGTCATCATCGCCCACGGGCGCAGTCGCGCCAAGGCGATTCAAAATGCCATTGCGTCAGCCAAACAAACTGTGGAACGAGGCATTTGCCAAAAAATTAAGGAGCAAAGCTATGACTAAACCGATTGCCGTCAATGACACTGAGTTTGAGCCGGTAGTGCTCAAGAGTAAGCAGCCTGTACTGGTCGATTTCTGGGCTACCTGGTGTCGACCCTGCCTCATGGTGGCCCCGATAGTGGAGGAGCTGGCCACGGAGTACAGTGGCAAGGTAAGTTTCGTTAAACTGGATGTGGACCAGAATCCCAAAACGGCGGCCAAGTACAATGTCATGAGCATCCCCACCCTGCTCGTTTTTAAGAACGGGCAACCCGTCTCCCATATCGTCGGTTTCCGCCCCAAGGAAGAGCTGAAACGAACCCTGGAGGCAGCCCTTGGCTAAGGATACCATGGAAGTCATCATTATTGACGATGATACCACCGGCAAGTGTGAGGCCGCTTGCGGGGTAAACTGGTCTCTACCGGAAAGCATCGTCCTGGCCCGCCAGGGAATTAAAGAGAGGTTTGGCAGTAAGGCAACCTTAAACCATGTTAACCTCACCCAAACCCCGCCGGGCTGGGAGGTGGCGCAATGGCAGGAGCTAATCAAGAAGGAAAAGCTGTCATTACCCCTGTTGCTTATCGGCGGTAAGCCCAGAATCTCCGGTGAATTCGATATCCGCCAGCTCCTCGATGTTATCGAGGCAGAGATGGAGATGGAAGCCCGATGACGCATAACCAGGCCCGCTACGATGTGGTGATTATCGGCGGTGGCCCGGCGGGTTTAACCGCCGGACTCTATGCCACCAGGGGCCGGCACCACACCCTGCTACTGGAGAAAGGGATAGTCGGCGGGCAGATAACTATTGCCGAGCACGTGGAGAACTACCCCGGTTTTCCCGCCGGTATCAGTGGCTACGACCTGGGGCAATTGATGCATGATCAAGCCACCAAGTACGGGCTGGAAATCCTCAATGGCGAAGTTACCGGTGTTGAGCTTCAGGAACAGCAAAAAGTGGTCAAGAGCGCCCAGGGCGAGTTCACCACCAGGGCACTCATTATTGCCGGAGGGTCGCAGCGGCAAAAGCTGGGTGTGCCCGGGGAAGAGGAATTTGTGGGGCGCGGGGTATCTTACTGCGCCACCTGTGATGCGGTCTTCTTCAGCGGGAAGCCGGTAGTGGTGGTAGGGGGTGGGGACTCGGCGATTAGCGAAGCCCTCCATCTGGCCAAGTTTACCACCAGGGTTACCGTCATCCATCGTCGCCACGAGCTACGTGCCAGCCGTATCCTGCAGGAGCGGGTATTTGCCGAGCCGAAGATAGACTTTCTCTGGGATACCGCCGTTGAGAAGATTGAGGGCGAGCAGTTCGTCGGGCAGATAGGACTGAAGCAACTGCCCACCGGGAAGAAATCAGTCCTTGAGGTGGCCGGGGTCTTCGTCTCCGTTGGTTTCAAACCGGATACGGATTACCTGCAGGGCATCTTGCCCCGGGACGATATCGGCCACATTATTACCGATGAGAATATGAGCACTTCGATAGCCGGCGTCTTCGCTGCGGGTGACATACGCCGCAACTCGGCCCGGCAGGCAATAACCGCTGCCGGTGATGGGGCGACCGCCGCCATCTACGCCGAGAAGTTTCTTACCTATCAGGTATGACCGCTCGGCGTGCCCGGTTAAAGCAAGGCGTTCTCGCCGGGATTAAGGAGGGGTGGCGCGGTTTTATCTGGATAGGCCAGATTGCCCTCCCCGTTTCTTTGCTGGTTACTCTGCTCCACTGGACGGGCTGGCTCAATTATCTTGATTTCTTACTGAATCCCTTGATGAGCCTGCTCAACTTGCCTCCTGAAGCTGCATTGCCCATTATTACCGGGATGCTCATCAGCCCCTACACGGGTATCGGCATTATTACCGTCATACCCTTTACTCCGCCGCAGATGCTCCTGATTGCCATCTTCACGATGACGGCGCACAGCCTGATAACGGAAGGCATCATCCAGCATAAGTCCGGACTTAATGCCGTCAAGGCGACTTTGATTCGTATCGCTGCGGCGGCGCTAACGGTGCTGGTGGTCTCCTGGTTCTTGGGTGATACCAGACAGAGTGTTACCCTGTCTGCCGGCCTTACGGTTCAACCCCCATTCCTGGAGGTGCTGTGGGGCTGGGTATTGGAGATGGTAAACCTGCTCCTGAAGATACTGGTCATCATTATGTTCATCATGATTCTCCTTGAGTCCCTGAAGTCACTGGGATGGATTGAATACCTGCTCCGCTTTTTCAGCCCGCTGGTGCAGGCTATCGGCCTTTCCCGGCGTACGGCAATGATGTGGGTGACCGCTAATATCTTTGGCTTGCTTTACGGCAGCGCGGTTATTGCGGAAGAGGTCAAGAAGACAAATTTCAGCAAAGGAGAGCTGGAGCGCCTTCATATTTTTATTGGCATTCATCATTCCGTGGTGGAAGACCCGGCACTTTTTGCCGCACTGGGCTTGAATCTTTTCTGGCTGTTGCTACCCCGTTTTGTGATTGCCGTCCTGGCGGTGCAGGCTTACCGCCTGTGGGAAACTTTAAGGAGATATGGTGGTATCCGTTTGGCTCAGGTTGATAGACAACAGTGATTACCGGTGTCCTGTCCGGAGGAGTATGCTAAACTATAGCCGATGAGCCGAAATAGTTCCGTCCTGGCCTGGTCCGCCGCCGGCTCCGGGCTGGTGACACTACTGTCTAACCTAGCCGTGGAGGCATCACTTATTTTCCTGCCTCTCTTCGCTCAAGACATTGGCGCCTCCAAGTTCCAGATTGGTATTATCGTTGCCACCTACGGGGTTACCTACTTCGCCTCTTCCTGGATATTTGGCCGCCTGTCTGACCTCAAGGGCAGGCTTATCTTTGTTCGTATCGGGCTGGGTAGCAGCATGCTGACTCTGGCCCTGCAGACCCTGGCCCCTAACCCGGTCGCCTTTATGCTGGTGCGCTCCCTGGTGGGGCTTTGTCTCGGCATATCAACGGCGGCACTGCTGGCTTACAATTTCGAAGCCGGTGGTAATACGGGACGGTTCGCCTCACTGGGTTCCCTGGGCTGGCTGTTAGGCGCCATTCTGGCGATGTTTGTCTCCAGCTACAATGTTCTCTTTTTAACGAGCGCGGCATCCTGCGGGCTGGCTTTTATCATCTCAATATTTCTCAAGGAGCCGGAAAAGCGCTTCTCGGTCAGACCTGACATCAAGCAGGTCACGCGCCGCAATCTGCGGATATACCTGCCCTTTTTGCTGAGACAGCTTGGCGCCAATATCGTCTGGGTGGTGCTTCCACTGTTCATGGTATCATTGGGGGCGAGCAAGGCCTGGATTGCCATCCTTGCCGCAATTAATACCGGGGGACAGGTAATCGCCATGATGCTTGTCGGCAGGTTTGGTGCCTCGCGCCTCTATATTATTGGTTTTGTCATGTCGGCGTTAGTATTTCTGGGCTATGCTGCCAGTACCAACTACCTTCAGCTAATACCATCTCAGCTTATGCTTGCCGTCGCCTGGTCTTGCCTCTATGTGGGGGCGTTAATGCTCTTGCTCAGGAAGAACGAGGAGAGGGCGACCGCCACCGGTATCCTTTTTTCGGCAATCAGTATCTCAGGGACGGTTGGGCCATTCCTGGGTGGGATGATAGCCCAGCTCTGGGGGTATCCGCCACTGATGTATATTGCCGCCGGTTTTTCCGTGGCCGGGCTGGTGGTTGCGGTTTTGCCGGGGAAATAGCCCTGGCAGCGTTAAAGGAGGGACGTCAGCCCCTCGTAGGCATCCTGTAGTTTAGCTCTACTTACCTGAAGAGATTATAGAGAAGTGTCAGGTTTCTAAACAAACCAGATTAATAAAGGAGGCAGGACGATGTCAGAGGAAACCAAAGGGATGATAATGTGCAGTACCTGTACCAGGGTAGAGTGCCGGCAGAATTACCCGCGGGGAATCCCACCCTATTGCATGGCGACAACATTCCATGACCTGGTGGAACGGACAAAGGGCGAATATGCCACGCCGGGGGCCATTGATATCTACAAGGCTTCAGGCAATGTCGTCGCTAATGGTTACGGAAAATGGCCCCGCATCCAGGAAGCTATCGAGTTTGCCAGGGAGTTGAAGCTCAGCAAGATTGGTTTTGCCTCCTGCATCGCTTTATTGAGCGAGCTGAGGCTGATTGCGGAGCTTTTCACGGGGGCAGGTTTTGAGGTAGTGTCGGCGGCCTGTCAGATAGGCAGGGTTTCCCCCGCCGCCCGCGGGGTGACGGTTGACATCGAGGACTTACGCGGCCTGTATTGTAACCCCATCGCCCAGGCAGAAATCTTGAATAACGAGAGGACGCAGCTGAATTTCATCCTTGGACTCTGCCTGGGACATGATATCCTTTTCACCCGTTACTCCCAGGCTCCGGTCTCCACGCTCATTGTCAAAGACAGGGTGACCGGCCACAATCCGGCGGCGGCTCTCTATAGCTCTTTCCATCGCCGGGCGCTCTGGAAAATGTATTGTAATAAAGACATCGAGTAAAAAGAGGATTGTGCCTGGAGGATGGAGCGGGTGTCCTGCCCGGTGATTACTGAAGCAATGGCTGGCTCAGCTTGCATTACCGCTTACGGACGACCTCATCCCCTTGCTCCCCTTCTCCTATTGAGGAGAAGGGGAAGAGATTTTAGAGAGGGGGCGTAGCCCCCTCTCTTTTACTTAACTCCCCCTTCCCACGGGGAAGGGGGTCAGGGGGATGTGCACTCGACTGAAGCCCACCAGTGAGTGACACTAGCCAAACTCGCCCTGCTGATAAAGGATGGCACTGGTGGTGGCCAGCCCGGCCGTTTCCGCCCGTAGAATACGATGTCCCAGGCTGACCGGGATAATACCCAGCGCCCGGGCATAGTCTACCTCTGCCGGCGGGAAGCCCCCTTCGGGGCCAATGAAGAGACTGAGCGCGGGTAAATCTTGAAAGGATGCACTCTTGAGAATGGCGGATAAGCTGAAGCTCTTTTCCTCTTCCCAGCACAGGATAGCGGGTTTGCCTGCCCGCTTACAGGCCTCCTCGAAGGAAATTACCGGCTGCAGGAAAGGTAGTAAGGCTCGCCCTGATTGCTCGGCGGCTTCCTGAGCTATTTTTTGCCATCTCGCCATTTTGCTCGCTGCCAGCTTTCTGGCAACGCATCTTTCGGAAAGGAAAGGGACGAAGGTACTTATCCCAAGCTCCACTCCCTTTTGCAGCACCAGCTCGAACTTATCAGCCTTGAGTAGTGCCTGATAGAGGGTAATTTTAATTTCAGGCTCGCCCGGGCAAAGACCTTTCTTAACCAGCCTGCCTTCGACGAGGTCGCCACTAACCCTGGCTAGTTCAACCTCGTATTCCCAGCCGGAATTATCCAGCAGGGAAATGTGGTCTCCGGGCTTCAGCCGGAGCACATGGCTGATTTGATGCGCCGGCTCGCCCTTGAGCAATACCTTATCCGGGGCAATCCAATCCCCGGGGACAAAAAAACGGTTCAACTTAATCTCGGCTCCAGGCCTTTCTACGGCGGCTCACACCACGGCTTGCTTACGCCCGATGGCTTGCAAAAACTTACCTTCGTCAATCTTAAGCTGCTTGAGAACATCGGCCAGAAAATAGGGGCTGATAGTTTTTGCGGGATGAATGGGAATTATCGCCCGGCGGGAGTCCTGGTGATGGAAGATAGCGTGGCTACCTTTCTGCCTCACTTTCTCAAAACCCAGCACCTGAAGTCCATCGATTACCTCGCGGGCTTTGAGCGGGGGTAACCTGGTCATAAGATGAGTTTAACCTGCTGGGTGTTGACTTCCTCCGGTATCTCTTCCCCCCGCTCCTTGCGGCATTCCAGGCAAAGCTCAAGCACCTCTTTGATATTAGCCATGCATTCTTCGTAGGTCTCGCCCTGAGCCTGTGCCTCCGGAATTAGAGGACAGCTGGCAATGTGGAATCCGTCCGGTGCCTTCCTGACAAAAATAGTGTATTGCATCTTTTTCTTCTCTGACCTATTATACCACACCGCCCGATTGGTGATAGAAAAACCACCCTTCCTTCTTCCTCTTGGTGAAAGAGACTAACGACGGGGCTTGCAATTGCGGGCGGGTAGTGCTAAACTTACCAGCCATGAAGATTATACGTTTTGCGGCTGAAGGTAGTGTCAAATATGGTATCCTGGCTGGCCAGCGTGTTCAGGCGATTAAGGGTAGGCCTTTTGGCTCCCTCAATGCTACTGACCTCCGGTACCAGCTAAGCAAGGTAAAGCTGCTCGCACCGTGTTTGCCCTCGAAGATAGTGGCGGTGGGGCTAAACTACCGTGCTCATGCCCAGGAGACCAAACAGCCTCTACCTAAGGAGCCATTAATCTTTCTCAAACCACCGACGGCGGTCATCGGGCCGGAGGACAACATTGTTTATCCGCCCTCCTCAACCAGAGTTGATTATGAGGGCGAGCTGGGGGTGGTGATAAAGAAACGGGCCTGGCAGGTATCCGAGGAAAAAGCCCTGGACTATGTTCTGGGGTATACCTGCTTTAATGATGTTACCGCCCGTGACCTTCAGAGCAGTGACGGACAATGGACGCGGGGTAAGGGTTTCGATACCTTTGCCGGCATCGGGCCTTGTATTGAGACCGAGCTTGACCCGGCGAATGCTATGGTCGAGACCTATCTCAACGGTAAACTGAAACAACACAGCAGCACCAGCGACCTCATTTTCCCGGTGACCAGGTTAATCAGCTTTATTTCCCATGTGATGACCTTGCTGCCGGGGGATGTGATTGCCACCGGCACGCCCAGCGGCATCGGCCCGATGCTTCCTGGTGATACTGTCGAAATCAAGATAGAAGGGATTGCTACACTGCGAAACCACGTCGTTAAAGACGGTGGCTAGGGGATACTGAGATTTGGTAGGGTAGTTACCGCTTCTTGGGCGGTTTGAACTTAGGGAGGTCTGCCCCATCACCAGACTTATCTGATCGCAGTCCACCTTTGGTCTTAACTGGTCTAGCAATGTTCCCTTTGCCAAGGGGGATGGGAGAGCAAACAATCTCCCTATATAATTTTATATACTACCAGCTAGGGGTACGTTTATTTTCCGCCGAAATACTGCAATGCCCGCTTAATCTTTTCTTCCAGGCTCAAATCTGAGGCCGGAGGCAGGCTGGTGATGGCTTGGGTGGCTTCGGCCACAGAATAACCGAGAGTGGTCAGCGCCGATAGTACATCGGTATTTTCCTGGAGCAGTTGCCCCGCCGGGGTGGCGATGAGACCAGCACCGATTTTGTCCTTAAGCTCCAGAACCAGACGCTGTGCTGTCTTCTTGCCTATCCCCGGGACTACCGTCAGCAGTTCGATGTTCCCGCTCGCAATCGCCGTGCTTGCCTGAGCCACGCTCATCGTCGAAAGCATCGCCAGGGCTATTTTGGGGCCTACCCCGGATACCGTTAGCAGCGTCTCAAAAAGATGCTGCTCCTCAGCGGCGAGGAAGCCATAGAGAGTAACATTATCCTCCCTGAGATGAAGGTGGGTATAGAGGTGCACCTCTTTGCCGATGTTGCCCAGTATGCTCAACGTCGAGGTTGACATGTGCACCTGGAAACCGATACCGCTAACGTTGATGACGGCCCAATCGCTACCTAATGATTCCAGTCGGCCATGAAGACGGGCTATCATTGTCTCTCCTTTATTTTTCCTGGGACAGCAGTTGGCTCAGGTGTATTTCACTGAGGTGACAAAGCGCCACCGCCAGGGCATCAGCCGCATCGTTTGGCTGCGGGATTTCAGACAGCCTGAGTTGAAGCCTCACCATCTCCTGAATCTGCTCCTTGGAACTGGCTCCATAGTTGGCTACCCGCTGCTTTATCCGGGCCGGGCTATATTCAGAGACCGGTATACCCTTGTTGGCAGCCGCCAGCATCGCCACTGCCTGAGCACGACCGATGGCCAGTGCCGTTTTGACATTTTTGGCCAGGAAAGGTTGCTCAATCGCCATTGCCTCAGGTTGATAGCGGGCAATAATCTCCTCGAGCTGTTGGTAGAGATAACTTAAACGCTCCCCGATTGGGGAGCGTCCCGGTGCGGTTACCGCACCACAAACAATGAGAGCGATGTCATCACCCTGGCTCTCTACGATACCGTAACCCATCACCAGTGTGCCCGGGTCAATACCGAGAATCTTCATCTTCAGGCCCGAGAGGCTGCGACCGCTTCCTCCTGGTACTTCTTGAGGACGGCGTCAGAGAAGTTAACGTTACTGGTGACAGACTGGACGTCATCCAGCTCCTCCAGTTTGTGCAGCAAGTTCAGCGTTTTCAGAGCGGCTTTTTCCTCAAGCTCAAGCGTGGCCTTGGCGACCATCGATACTTCCGCCGAGGTAACCGGTATCTTCTCTTGCTCGAGTGCGGTTCTTATTGCCATCAGCTTATCCGGCTTGGTGTCAATCTCGACGAAGCCATCCTCGACATTAACATCCTCAGCACCGGCATCAATCGCCTTTAGAGTCAGTTCCTCGGTATCCAGGTTGGTCGCATCGACGGTAATGAGTCCCCTGGAATCGAAAAGCCAGGCGACACAGCCACTCTCACCCAGGCTACCGCCGTGGCGTGTAAATACATTGCGAATCTCCTGCACGGTTCGGTTACGGTTGTCACTCAGTGCCTGTACCAGAATGGCCACCCCACTCGGTCCGTAGCCTTCAAGAGTCATCTCGGCCAGAATCGCCCCCTCGGTATCACCGCTACCCCGCTTTATTGCCCGGTCGATATTCTCAAAGGGCATGTTATTATCACGAGCCTTCTGTATCGCCAGCCGCAGGCGGTAGTTCGATTCAGAGCTGCTTCCTCCCTGACGTACCGCAATGATGATTTCCCGGGTCACCTTGGTAAATATCTGACCCCGCTTGGCATCGGCTACGCCCTTCTGGTTTTTGATTGATTTCCATTTGGAATGTCCTGACATGGCTCGTCCTCCTCAGCCGATTAACCTGACCTTCGCTTTAATTCTATCACCTAATCTGACTGTGGTCAAAAGGAGTTTAGGAGATTTGTTTCGTCAATTACCTCCCCATGTTTGTTTTTGCCAGCAGGTTGAATTATACTTTAAGACTGGACATGGAGGAGAGACAGTTGTTTCTTAGAACAGAGTCGAGCGGAAAATGCCGGTAGTTTTAGTTGTCGCCTTATCAGCGGCAACAACGTGGCTTCTATTAGTTTTAGCACTGTCCATTAAAGCCCGAACATGGAAGCGTAACATCAGCATCGACCTGGTGGTGCCGGGTTGGGGAGGGAGCACCCGGCACAAGGTAACAACTATTGTCCTGCTACTGGCAATCCTAGCGACGATAGGTTCACTGGTCTACGTTCTCGCCACACCTAAGGCAGGGGAGAAAACTACCGAATTTTACCTTCTGGGGTCAGGCGGCAGGGCCAGTAATTACCCGGCGCAACTGGCGGTGGGTGAGGAAGGGAAAGTAAAAATTGGTATCATCAATGGGGAGCATGAGACAACCACCTATTATGTGGACTTAACCATAGATGGCGTGAGCCAGAGCAAAATCGGGCCAATCACGTTGAACCACGGTAGCAGGTGGGAGGAAATCGTTGGTTTTACTCCAGCTAAGGCCGGGAATAAACAAACGGTGGCATTCGGGCTGTACCGGCAAGGGGATGCTAAAGTCTATCGGACGGTCTATTTCCGGGTAGATGTGCGTTGAAACCACCCAAATTGACACCGGGGGTCAATCGGAACTAAAATCAAGTTAAGATGTCGTTATTTGGTACTTCGGGAATACGAAGGCTGGCCGATAGAAATCTGGTGGAGCTGGCATTGAAAACCGGGCTAGCCGTGGGTAAGGTTTACCGGAGTGTAGTTGTCGGTTGTGATACCAGGACTTCCGGCGATGCCGTAAAATATGCCTTTATCGCCGGAGTGCTGGCAGCCGGTGCCCGCAGTGCTGACGGTGGGGTGATGCCTACACCCACACTCGCTCAGGCCATTAAAAAATTCCAGGCGGGAGCAATGATTACCGCCTCGCATAACCCCCCGGAATATAACGGTATCAAGCTGCTCAATCCGGATGGTTCCGCATTTGATGCTACGCAACGCGAGCAAATAGAAGCGTTGATTCAGGACGACTCTCTAGCCGCCGCACCATGGAATCATATTGAGAGTAGCCGTATTGAGAACGGGGCGATTGAGGAGCACATCGACCATATCGTCTCCGATTTCCCCGGTGGATTGAAAACCAGGGTCGCATTGGATTGCGGTTGTGGGGCAGCCTCGGTAATTACACCCCGTTTGCTGAGGCGGCTGGGTTGCGAGGTGGTAGCCTTGAACTGCTATCCCAGCGGCTTTTTCCCGCACCCAATTGAGCCAACCGAAGATAATTTAAAAGATTTGCTCCGGGTAACCAGGGAATTTGGTGCCGATGTGGGTATCGCCCACGACGGTGATGCGGACCGGATGATGGCGGTGGATGAGCAGGGCCGCTTTATCTCTGGCGATAAGCTTCTGGCCATCTTTGCCCGGCAGGAGGCAGCGAAAAAGGTGGTGACCACGCTGGATGCCTCAATGGCAATCGATGAGATGGGTTTCACCGTTGCCCGGACCAAAGTGGGTGATATCTATGTGTCTGAAGAACTCAAGCGGGGCGGTGAGTTCGGTGGTGAACCATCGGGAGCCTGGGTTTTTCCCAGGAACTCGCTCTGTCCGGACGGCATTTACGCTGCCGCCAAAGTGGCTGCTATTGCCAGCCAGCAAAAGCTATCTCTATTGGCTGATAGCATTCCAGATTACCCTCTGCTCCGGGGGAGCCTGGCTATGGCAGATATTGCCCTGGATAACCTGAATAACCGTCTCCTGGCTCTTGAGCCACTATCAGTGAGTGATATCGATGGCATCAGGCTGGACTTCGGGGATGGCTGGTTGCTTATCCGGCCCTCCGGCACTGAGCCTCGGGTAAGAGTGACGGCTGAGGCAAAGAGTGCAGCACGGGTACGGGAGCTTTATCATAATGCTGTTAGTGCCCTCAAGGATTGCGCGCGGGGAGGTAATCAAAGGTGAAAGCGGTTATTCTGGCAGCAGGGGAGGGTAGCCGTATGCGCCCCCTTACCTATACCCGGCCTAAAGTAATGGTGCCTCTAGCCAACAAGCCTTTACTGGAGCACCTGCTTATCGAGGCCAAAAAGGCAGGGATTACCGAGTTCATTTTTATTGTCGGCTACCACGAGGAGCAGGTACGCCGTTATTTTGGTACCGGAGACCAGTGGGGGGTAAGCATCGAGTACTCCAGCCAGCGCCGGCAACTGGGTACGGCGGATGCGCTGAGAGTAGTGGCCGGTCTGCTGGAAGGTAACTTCCTGATGCTTAACGGAGATATTATTGTCCGGGAAAAAGACATTACCCGCTTAACCAGGGCAAGCAATTGTACGATAAGCGTGTTTGAGGTCGAGGATACCAGGGGACTGGGGGTCATTGAAGTCCAGGAAAACAAGGTCATCCGTATCCATGAGAAGGTAGAGAAGCCGCCATCGCATCTGGCTAATGCCGGGCTTTATCTCTTCACTCCCGAAATATTTGCGGCGATAGCGCAGACGCCGAAATCACCCCGCGGAGAATATGAGATAACTGATTCCCTGCAGCTATTTATCAATCATGGGTATGATGTGGATTACCAGAAAATTGACTACTGGCTTGACCTGAGCTACCCGTGGGACCTCCTCTCGGCGAATGAAATTCTCATGACCGGGATGAAAGCTGAAAATGTGGACAAATTAGAAAAGAACGTGAACATTGAGGGGGCGGTAGTCATTGGTGAAGGCACCAGGGTGAGGTCAGGCTCATATATCATCGGCCCGGTGCTCATCGGGAAAAATTGCGATATTGGCCCCAACTGCTTTATTCGCCCCTGCACCGCCATTGGCGATAATTGCCGTATCGGTGCGGCCGTGGAGGTGAAGAACTCTATCATTATGAATGGCACCAAGATTCCACATCATAACTACGTGGGCGATAGTATTATCGGCGAGGATTGTAATCTGGGTGCCGGCACCAATATTGCTAATCTCAGGCTTGATGAAAAGGATATCTGGGTCGCCGGCAGGAACACGAAAAGGCGTAAACTGGGGGCAATCATCGGTGACAGGGTCGAGACCGGGATTAATGCTTCCATCAATGTCGGCAGCATGATTGGCAATGATACCCACATCGGACCGGGGGCAACCGCCAGCGGGATTATTTCACCCGAATCGACGATATTCTAATGGTGATTAGACCTCACCCCCTTTATCCCCCTCTCCTGGTAGGAGAGGGGGAGGATGTTAAAGAGGGGCTAACGCCCCTCTTAGACGCCCTGCTAGGGAGAGAGGTTAGCAGGGCACTTTATTATCCAGGGAAGGGGGAGTATAGTTAAGAGAGGGGGCTCGCCCCCTCTCTACAATCTCTTCCCTCTCCCCTTGTTAAGGGGAGAGGGATAAAGGGTGAGAGGTTAACAGGGCTCTCTTATCAAAGATATAGCAGGGAGATAGGGATTAAAAGCTCTTTTGAGAGATAGGTTTGATGATGAAACAGGCAGTAATCTTAGCCGCCGGTGAGGGACAAAGACTCAGGCCTTTCACTGTCACCAAGCCCAAGGTGATGCTCAGCATCGCGGGCAAACCCATATTGCAGCATGTGATTGAGGCTTTAGCTCAGAACGGTATCCGCCAGATTGTTATTGTCGTCGGCTACCGCCGGGAGCAGATATTCGATTACGTGGGGGCGGGAGAGCAGTTCGGCGTTGACATTGTTTACGTGACGCAAGAGAGACAGCTGGGGACGGCTCATGCCCTGGCGCAGGCCAGAGGCGTCGTCGAGGATGAATTCCTTGTTCTCCCCGGCGACAACCTGATTGAAGCTGATACCATTAGCCGTTTTGTCGCCGTCAAACCGAATGCAGTGCTGGTGAAGACGGTAGGCGAGCAGGCGAGATATGGGGTGGTAAGCATTGACGATGGCGTCGTGCGGGGCATCGCCAACCCGGGAGAGGCTAAAGGTAATACCATCAATACCGGTATTTATGCCTTTACCAGAGAGATTTTTAACTTTATTGGCTCCGAACTGGGTATCCCTGACGTGGTCAATTGTATGGTCGAGGAGCGCTGCCGTATTAGTGCCCAGGAGACGGCAGGTGCCTGGCTGGACATCGTTTATCCCTGGGATATCATCAGTCTCAATAATGCGGTGCTGAGCCATACCTCACCTAAGCTGGGAGGTACCATTGAGGCCGGGGCTTCGGTGAAAGGACTGGTCTCTATCGGGAAGAACACGGTGATACGGTCGTACTCCTACATCGTCGGCCCGGTAGTTATCGGAGAGAATTGCGAGATAGGCCCTCACGTCTGTATTCTTCCGGCGACCAGTATCGGTAACAATGTGGCGATTGCTCCCTTCAGCCAGATAGAAAATAGCGTTATCGGCGATGATGTCAGTATCGGGGCCGGTGCCATCATCGAAGATTCGGTTATCGATAAGGGTTGTGTCATTAAAGGGCATTTCATCGCCTGCAGCGGCGAAGCCGAGGTCCGCAGCAATGATGAATATCACCACATCAATATCGGTGCCATGCTCGGCGTGGGTTGCAACCTGGGGCATAGTGTCGTCGCCCAGCCGGGTGTTATTGCCGGCAACTACAGCCAGGTTCAGGCGATGAAGCAGATTAGCGGCAGGCTGCCGGATAAAAGCTATGTACTCTAAAAACTTAGGGGTGGTGTAGATTATGTGTGGTATTGTTGGTTATATTGGCGAAAAACAGGCTCAGACCGTCGTGCTGAATTGTCTCAGGAAGCTGGAATACCGGGGTTATGACTCCTGTGGTATCGCGGTTGCCGGTGGCGCCCTGGACGTATATAAAGATGCCATTAGAGTGGAGGCGCTGGGTAAGGCATCGCCGCGGTTCCGCGGGACGGTAGGCATCGGCCATACCCGGTGGGCGACTCACGGTATACCATCCCAGGTGAATGCACATCCCCATCTTGACTGCACCGGCAATATTGCCGTGGTGCACAACGGGATAATCACCAACTACCAGGCATTGAGGCGGCAATTAACCAAGGAAGGGCATGACTTCCTCTCTGAAACCGATACCGAGGTGCTCCCCCATCTTATTGAGAAATACTACGACGGTAATCTGGAAAAAGCGGTAGAAGCCGCCCTGCGTGACATCGAGGGTTCCTATGCTATCATCGTGCTCAAGGCAGGCGAGTCTAAACTGGTGGTGGCCAGGAAGGATAGCCCGCTGATTATCGGCGTCGGTGACCGGGAGAGCTTTATCGCCTCGGATGTGCCGGCGGTGCTGGATTATACCGGTAGAGTTATCTACTTGGAAGACGGTGATATGGGGGTTATCACCAGGGACGAGACAAGGTTCAAGAGCAACGGAGGTAAAGTCAAGAGAGACGAGCAAAAAATTTTATGGAGTGTGGAAGAGGCACAGAAGGCGGGCTATGAGCACTTTATGCTCAAGGAGATACATGAGCAGCCGAGGGTGATACGCAACACCCTGGGGGAATATATTCAGACTACCGAGCCGGTGGTAGACCCGGTTGGCTTGAGAGCCGCCGGTACTGAGTCAGTGCTTATACTTGCCTGTGGCACTTCTCACCATGCATCCATGGTCGGCAAGTACCTGATGGAGGAGCTGCTCGGCCTGCCGGTGAGGGCGGAGTTTGCCTCTGAGTTCAACTACCACAGCTATATCCCGCCTAAAACCATGGCCATTGCCATTACCCAGTCCGGTGAGACGGCGGATACATTAAAAGCGATGAAGAAAGTAAAGGAAGCCGGCTGCCGGGTGGTCGCCATTACCAATGTGGTCGGTAGCACCGCCAGCCGCATTGCCAACCACACCATTTATACCCGTGCCGGTCCTGAAATAAGTGTCGCCGCCACCAAGAGTTTCCTGGCTCAGCTCATGGTGCTTTACTGGCTGGCCATCTCTTATTCCCGGGCTGATGCCCGCCGGGGTGCCGGTCTCCTCCTTGAGTTAAGACAGCTCCCGAGCAAGGTGCAACAGGTAATTGATGACGAAGCCAAGATTATGGAGTATGCCAAATACCTGGCCAAGTTTGAGAATGTGTTTTACATTAGCCGGGGGATAAACCTGCCGATAGCCCTGGAGGGAGCACTGAAGCTAAAGGAGGTTTCCTATATTCATGCCGAAGGCTATGCCGCCGGCGAGATAAAACACGGCCCCTTCGCCCTGCTCAGCAGCGCCACGCCGGTGATTGCGATTGTCGCCAGAGACAATAGCTATGAGGCGACGCTGACCAGTATCAAAGAAATCAAGGCCAGGGGGTCACCCATGCTGGTGCTGGCAGAAGCCGGGGATGAGGATATTGAGGAACTGGCTGATTTTGTCATTACCATGCCAAAGGTAGACGCACTCTTCTCACCGGTAGTAAATACCGTCGCCCTGCAACTGCTGGCCTATTACACCGCCAAGGAGAGAGGACTCCCCATCGACTTCCCCCGTAACCTGGCGAAAAGTGTCACCGTAGAATAGAAGTTAGGGCGGTTTATTAACCTCACCCCCTTAATCCCCCTCTCCTGAAAGGAGAGGGGGGAATAGTATAAGAGGGCGAAGCCCTCTTTGACACCCTTCTCACAAACCGCTCATTAAGATATTTTTGACACCCCCTCTGCCAAACAACTATAATTTCAGTATGCTGGAGAATCGCCTGGTGGGGGGGGGCGGTGGACTCTGAACCCACAAGGAAGGTTAGAACCCTTCTTCACCAGCCAAGTAAGGTGATAAAATTACCACAAAATTGGAGCGTGTGGTTATGAGCAAACCGGACTGCTGTTCAATTTGTGGAGCTTCTCTTCATCATCCATTGGCGTCTTATTGCAGGCGATGCAAAAGGCTGGTCGACAGGTCATCCCCCAAAAAGAAGGCTGATAAGGCAGCCCGCGCTCGGGCCTTGCAAAAAGCTTGGGATGACAAGATTAAGGGGTTCAGATGCTGCTATAGCGGCGTGCTGCTGAACGAGTGCGACAGAACAGACCCACGCTATCTAACTTTCGATCACCGCACTCCACGACAGGAAGATGATATTGTCATAACTGCACAGCTGATTAATGACATGAAGACAGATATGACAGATAAAGAATTTAGAGAGATGGTTTTTCAATTAGCGAGGCGATTTAATGGTAGGGAATTTGACGAGCGCCTTTGAACTAAAGCACTGGAAACGAGGAGAATAATCCTGCTAAGACTCGGAAGGTTGAAGGGGAGGTATTAGAAAATGACAGACTATAAGTTTACGGTGGTAGTGGAAAAAGATGAGGATGGGCTTTATGTTGCCTCTGTTCCGCTTCTTCAAGGTTGTTATACCCAGGGGGAAACTTATGAAGAAGCGTTAGAGAATATTAAAGATGCCATTCGGCTGCACATTGAAGCTCGCCGGAGCTTGGGAGAGCCTATCCCTATAGAAGTTGCTATCGATGAGGTGCAGGTAGTTGCCTAAGCTCAGACCGGCCAAGCCGGATGAGGTAACCCGAATTTTAGAGAAGTTAGGCTTTACTTGCATTCGACAGAGTGGCAGCCACGCTGTTTATCACCATGCCGATGGCAGATGGACAACCGTGTCGATGCACAAAGGTAAAGACTTAGGTAAGGGCATATTGAGAAAGATCCTCAAGGATGCTAGAATCACTGTCGATGAATTTGAGCAACTGCGTTAAGACTGTAAAGATAGTACCTCATCAGTAGTCCCCTCAATTTGTGTGCTAAGTCGGCACGCAACAAGTTCACTATAGTTCCAGGGTGGCTACCATCTAAGATTCATAACGAATCAGATTATCCCCGGAATCGTCCTAAGACAGTCCCACCGGTTCAATATCCACTGACCACCCTTGAGGCAGAGGTACTGGCGCTAAGAAAGCAGACAGGTTGTTGCCTCTCAGGATAAGCTGCCAGCGGAACTTGCCCCGCAGGCGGTGCATAAAGGCTGGTGCCGGCCCGATGAGGCTGAGTCCGGCAATCCCCCGTGCTGCCTGCTCCTCAATGAGCAGGCTCTTCACTCTTTCCGCCTCTTTCTGGCCAAGGCTATCGTTAGTATGACTATAGATAAGGCTGGCCAGCTGGCTGAATGGGGGATTGTGAAGCTGGCGCCGGTAGGCAATCTCCTTTTCGTAGAAGAGGGCATAGTCACGCCTGGCGGCGGTCTGAATGGCATAGTGCTCCGGGGAATAGGACTGGATAATTGCCTGCCCTTCCAGGGCACCACGCCCGGTGCGCCCGGCCACCTGGCTCAACAACTGAAAAGTCCTTTCCCCGGCCCGGAAGTCTGGCAGGTTCAGTCCGGTATCGGCATTGATGACGCCTACCAGGGTAACCCGCGGCAGGTCCAGCCCCTTGGTTATCATCTGCGTGCCGATAAGAATATCCGCCTGGTGGTCACGGAACCGGTGCAGTATCTCTTCATGGGCGTGCCTTTGCCGGGTGGTATCGCTGTCCCAGCGCAGCAACCTGGCGGAAACAAATGCCTGGCTTACCTCCTGCTCTACTTTCTCGGTGCCAGTGCCGAGGAACTTTATCCGCGGGCTTGAGCACTGCGGGCAGACCCGGGGTACCGGCATATGGTAGTTACATTGGTGACAGAGCAGGATGCCCTCGGCCAGATGGTAGGTAAGAGCGGTGGCGCAACGTTTACAGCGCAGGACAAAGCCACAGCTACGGCACTGGACGAAGGTGGCCGCTCCCCGGCGGTTGAGAAAGAGAATCACCTGCTCCCCTCTGGCCACGGTTCTGGTGATAGCCCGGGACAATGAGCGACTGAGCAGGCTAAGGTTCCCTGCCTTAAGCTCATCCCTCAAATCAACCAGTTCAACCTGGGGCAGGGGCGAGGAGGCGACTCTTTCCGTAAGCTGGAGCAGGCGGTAGTCCCCTCTTTGGGCGTGGTAGAATGTCTCTACATCCGGGGTAGCACTACCGAGAATGACGACGGCGCCGCTTAGCTCCGCCAGCTTGGTGGCGACATCACGGGCGTGGTATCGCGGCGATGTATCAGATTGCTTATAGCTCCACTCATGTTCCTCGTCAATGACGATAAGCCCCAGGTTGGGTTGGGGAGCAAAAATGGCACTCCTCGGCCCGATAACGACATCGGCTTGTCCGCTGCTGATGCGCCGCCACTCATCAAACTGCTCACCGAGAGAAAGCTGGCTGTGCAGGATCGCCACTCTCCGGGGGAAACGCGCGGCAAACCGCTCGATAGTCTGGGGGGTTAGCGCAATTTCCGGAACGAGAACGATGCCCCGCTTGCCCAGTCTCACTGCTTCGGCAAGAGCCTGTAGATAGACCTCCGTCTTACCGCTGCCGGTGACGCCGTGAAGCAGGAAGATAGCCGGAGGAAGGTGCCCGGTGGCTGCGGTGACCTGGCTGTCCCGGATGGCGCTCAGGGCAGATTCCTGGGCTGAGGTTAGCTGCGGTGGCGGAGACGGGATTACCTCCAGGTGGGAGAGAGAGTCACGCCTGACCTCAACAAGTTCGATTTTGACCAGCCCATGAGCGGACAGGGCATCAGCTATCGCCCTGGTCACATTGAGTTTCTTCCTGGCTTCAGCCCAGGGTACGGGCTGCTGCTCCTGGATGAGAAAATCGAGCAGAGACGCCTGTTTAGCGGCTCTTTTACTGCGCAATCCGGCGGCGGCTTGCCCGGCCCGGGCGCTATCAACTACCAGGCTGAGATAAGGCTCTACCCTGGGTTTAGCCCGGGCTGGTTCTATCTCGTAGCTTCTCAGGAGCAGACCGCGCCGTACCAGTTGGGTAACGACAGTCTGTGCCTTTTTCTTACCCAGGGCTTTTTCCAGTTTCGCCAGGCTTATCTTACCCTCTTTAGTCACCAGTTCAAGGGTATGCCTTTGCTCCTGGCTCAGGGAAGCCGGGACAGCGTCATCAGGGCTAGCGGTGGCAGTGACAAAAGTGCGTGTTTTCTGTTCGAAGCCCGGGGGTAAAAGCAAGGCGACGGCATCATAGAGGGACGATAGGTAGTGCTCGCTGAGCCAGCGGGCTAGCTCCAGGCGGTCACGGGATAAAACCGGGACGGATGGAATGATGCCGGTGATTTCCTTGGTTTCTTCTACTGCTGGCTGGGCAGTTAGCTCGATAACGACGCCTTGCAGGAGCTTTTGGCCAAAGGGCACCCATACTGCCTGGCCGACCTCGATGCTCAGGCCGGGCGGCAGGGAATAGCTGAATGTCTGGCGCAGGCCCAGGGGAGAGTTAACACAAACCTCAGCATACCGCATCCTTTGTCCCGGTAAAGTGCCGCACACACCTTAATGGATAGCCGTGAAAGTCAACATCTGGGTGGGAAACTAGGTTACATTTAGAGGAGTCTTTTCTCCCCTTCGAGCTTCTTAATATCGGTGACGTCCTGGGTTACCTCAATGCAGCCGAGATACGCATCATTGGCATCACGGAGGGCAAAGTAGCGAATGTAAATCAGCCGTCCCTCTAGGTTAATCCAGAAATCCGCCGTATCTCTTTTTCCCTTCCTGAAATCATCCAGAATCTGGTTAACCGCATTGATACTCTTGGGCGGATGGCACTGCTGCACGGTACGCCCGATTGATGCTTTCGTCCTGGGGAAAATCCTCTGCTTACTTTTACTGAAGTAGCGGAGAATATCGTCCTTGTCTACAAAAGTAACTTCAAGCGGCAGCACATTAAGCAGGGCTTCAAGCTCTGCTTTGGCAAGGCTGCCGGTATCAAATACAATCTGCTCTTTTTCTTGCATCCTGTTATTCTCTCATCTAGCTTTCAACCCTATGGCAGGAAAGTGCAGTAGCCAAGCTCGTCACATTCTTCCTTGATACTTTTCCATTCACTTTCGCTGAAGTTGCTCAGCGCCATTGGGTAGAGGATATTGTTCTCTTTCTCGATATGGTCTTGCAGCGGGTACGCCAGCGACGGTATTACCGTTTCAAGCTGCTGGACAAAATCGGTAAAACTCAACGTATTCGCCTTGCCCAGCAGTTCACGCAGCTTCTTTTTGCTTGCCCTTAGCTGGGTATGTTCTTCCCACATGACCGCCGGCGGCCCGGTAATGCCGTGCTTTTCCAGGTATGGGAAAAGCACATTTTCTTCCCGCACGTGATGCTTCTCTGCCTCCAGCAAATTCTGGGAAACGACACTTAGCTGCTTGATTTCGCTGGCAGCGGCATTAAAATCTTTAGCCTGTTTAATCTTCCGGACAAGCGCATTTAGCTCTTCGGCAAAGTGAAGAATCTTCTCGTGCTCTGCCATAAAGGTATCAACCGGATTCTCTGCAGAACCTTCAGGCTTCGTTTCCTTCTGTCTCTCCAATCTTCGTCTCCTCTGCCAGGCTCTCCGGTTTGTCTTTCGGTAGCATCCTTTCCTTGATGCGGGATGCCTTGGCACTCAGACCACGCAGGTAGTAGAGCTTCGCCCGGCGTGTCTTCCCGTGCCGGAGTACCTCTACCTTTTCCACGCGGGGTGAATTGAGCGGGAAGGTACGCTCAACACCGATGCCATAGCTGACACGCCTTACCGTAATGATTGTCCCGGAGACACTGTGCCTTGTCCTGATGAGCACTCCCTGGAATGCCTGGATGCGCTCTCTGTCTCCCTCAACTACCTTGAGGCTGACCCTTACCGTGTCACCGGAGGTAAGGGTCGGAATATCCGTTTTTGGTTGCAATACTACTGATGATGCTATGTCCATTTAGTCACACTCCCATTGGTATAATATACTAGAAGCACTGGCGTTTGTCTACTAGCTGTCTTTCTTCCCGGCTCAGATTTGCTTTATCCAGCAAATCAGGGCGTCTTTCCAGGGTACGGAGGATGGCTTGCTCACGGCGCCACTTTGCAATTTGGGCATGATTTCCCGAAAGTAAGACATCGGGGACAGCCCAGCTCCGGTAGACGGCTGGGCGCGTGTACTGGGGATATTCCAGCAGACCGGCGGTGTGGGATTCATCGGCAGCGGAATCCTCCGAGCCCAGAACCCCCGGCACCAGCCTGATGATAGTATCAACCAGCACCATGGCGGCCAGCTCCCCTCCACTGAGCACATAATCTCCGATGCTGATGGCATCGGTGGCCAGGTGCTCGCATACCCGCTCATCAACCCCTTCGTAGTGGCCGCATATAACAATCAGGTGGCTGGATTGGGATAGCTCCAGGGCAACTTGCTGCGTCAGCAGGCGACCCTGCGGGGTAAGCAGGATAGTCGGCACTGCCTCAATACGCTCTTTCTCCAGTATCGGCGACCTGACTGCCTCGATAGCTTCAAAAACAGGCTCAGGTTTGAGCACCATCCCCGCTCCGCCACCGTAGGGATAGTCATCCACGGTATGATGTTTGTCATGGCTATAGTCCCGGATGTCATGAAGACTGATACTAACCAGTTTAGAGTCGATGGCACGTTTAATGATACTGAGATTAAACGGGCCTTCAAACATCTCCGGGAACAGGGTAAAAATATGAATCTGCACGGGTTTCATTCTAGCAAATATACAGCATGGAGTAAAATCTTCCGACATGCAAATAAAGAAATTGAAGACTCAAAAAAAAGTAAAATTGGATGCATTGGCTTAGCCTCACCTCTTGACAGGATTTTACGAATGTGCTATTCTATAGATGGTAAATTCAAGAATAGGAGGAATATAATGCCAAAGATTAGTATTGACGAGCAGGTCATGGCTGAGCTAAAGGCCAGAGCAGGTGAGAGGACTCCCAACGATGTAATACGACAGCTCCTTGGTCTCTGGGTTGAAAAACCGCAAGCAGCAGAGCCGGGTGTATACCTAATTCCACATAGCCCCAGGGAATTCGAGGATTCCGACGAACTCATTCGGTTTCTGTTAAACGATTTGACCAAAAATGGAGAATATCTTGTTGCAAGCCCGCACTACTGGCGCAACATAGTCCCAGGCTCCACCTGCATGTTTCATAAGGACAAGCTAATCGTGGGCGAGGCGAAGATGGTTGGGGGATTGATGCCGTATCCCGGTAGTGAGACCAGCCCTAAGACAATGCGAGTCTATGCCGGTGTAGTACATTTCGATATGACTTCAATTGAGGTCTATGCGACTTCGGTCTCTTTCAGCGAGGCAGAAAAACTACTCGGCAAGACTCTCGGCTGGCGGGCAGTGCAAGGGCTAACATGGGAAGACTACTCCAGGATTAGGAAGGCCTCGGTTTCGTGATGACTTGGATTTGAGGGACTAAAGAGATGAATAGGTCAAGGATGCCAGGATATTAACTGCTTCTCGTGGTGGTTTGGCCAATCATGTGTTGAGGAAATGGTAACAAATGGTCATCTTGTGACACTTTATGAACTGGATATTATGATAATATCAGCTGAATCATTGAACACTACTATGAAAGTAGAAAGGGAGAATAACATGGCACAGACTAAGACTAGAACGGATGAATACTATCAAGTATTTGGGGAATGGCTAAATGAGTTGAGGACAGAGCTCAAGGACATCAGAAATAAGTGTGACCAGATGGACGGGATTGATCCAGTGAAATTGAAACTCCAAAGTTTGGAAACTGAAGCGATGCTGGTTGAGTGTTTTGGGTCGGTGTTAGCAGGACACATGGGGACATTATCCAAATTGTAAAGTTACTCAATCGAGGATGCTGTTAATAACCCCTGTATTTGGCTATCTCATTGACCGGATGGGGTTTCAAGTCACCTTCACTATGGTGGGTATACTATTCTGGTAGCGGTGACTCTGGTCTGCTCAATATTTTGTGGGGCAAGTGGCACTAAGCAGCCCCGGCGCCGACAGGAGGTAGTAGTAAATGAATAGATTGGCTCTTCGGCACCGACGAAACACCGCACAGCGCTAAAACGGACCCCACTGTAGATAGCATTAAGCGAATTGGTACGAGGGAGCGGAGACCTTCTTGAATACTTACTTTGTTGCCAGGGTGCTTTTCAGCAGGACACCGTTAGCCCAATACAGACCTGTCCCGCCAGCAGGCAAGAGGTCGTAGGTCATGTCACCATCATAGGGCAGGTAGTCGACTGCCGTTACCAGTGCCCCGTCCAGGGTATCACCCACCCGGTAATCACCCAGTGCTCGTCCTGCTGCGGAAGGATGGCCGGGCGATGCGGTGACGCTGCGCCCATCGTTCAGTTTCACCCTGACCACCTGGAAGGGCGATGTTACGGAGGTTGCCGTGGTTTGGATTAGCTCAGCCGCAACTGGCCTTCCACGGTCATCGACCGTCCACACTGACATTCCCCGGTGCAACTGCTCTACTGGCACCAGCCCGTCAGGCGTCGCGATGAGAGTACCCTTCGCCAGGCAAATCGGATAGGTGTTGAAGCTTGGTTCTCGTTTCAGGATAGTAATTTTACCGGAAGGCGTGATTGTTCCTTCGATGCGTTCTCCCTGGCCTTCTCCCACCCGCAGGATGAAACGATAGACATCTCCTGAAGCAGTAAGCTCCACTGCGCGTGAGAGCTTCTTATGCTCCCGGTAGATGAGCAATTTCTCATCATTGGAATAGTCGGCCTTGACCGTCAGAGCGAGATGTTTGAGAATTGCCGAAAACTCGGCACCGGTTGCTTGGATGCCAGGGAATTGCTCCAGAGCATTCTTTTCTTCCTGTCCCTCTCTGGCAATCGGGTAAAAATCGGGGTCGACGTAGAAAACATTATCGAAATTGGTGAGCAGGAGGTATTTCAAATCGAACGGTGAGTAGATGACTGGAGCTGGCGCAGGTTGCGGCGTGCAGGCGCCGATAAGCAGGCTCATCATGCTGAAGAGTGCAATCCCGATGAATAATCTCAATTTCATCATCGTTATACTATCTGCTGCTCTAACACGCATTACTGCTCACGGATGACCTTATCCCCCCTGGTAGCCACCCATTTACCTGCCAGGGCTAGCCCCTCCCTTTGGCCTTAGATATCTGTGCTCGAACCGACTGAATCTTTGCCCCGATATCTTGAGCACCGACGATTTCGGTAACCAGACAGACGCAGGCCGCACCGTGTTTGATTATCTCGGCCACGTTACCCTCTTTGATGCCACCGATAGCGACCAGAGGTATCTGATGGTGACGGATGACATGGTCCAGGTATCCCAGACCGACCGGAGCCATTGGCTCCTTTTTCAGGTTAGTCCCATAAAGTGGCCCGACTCCGATATAATCCACAGCTCCTGATTTAACCGCCTTATCCGCTTGCTCCGGTGAATGGGTAGAAAGGCCAATGAGCATCTTATCCCCGACCAGTTCCCGCACTTTTTCCACCGGCAGGTCTTCCTGCCCAACATGAACGCCATCGGACTCTACCGCCAACGCCAGATGGACGTCATCATTGACAATGAAACAGGCATCATACCGTGCGGTCAAATCTCTGATGCTCAAACATTCACGGTATTTTTGCAGCATCGTATAATCTTTTTCACGGTACTGGATAAGCTTGATGCCCGCCTCCAGCATTTGCCGTACCACTTCCAGGTTGGAGCGGCCCAGGGAAAACTGGCTGGCAGTAATACAGTAGATATCCGTTTCAGGAAATCGAGACTTTTTCATTATCCTTTTCACCTCCCCGATTCAAATCATGCCAGTCTTTCAGCACCGGCTTATAACCCAGCTTAGTAATGGTTTGGCGCACCTCATCCACCGAGCGTTTATCTGAGATTTCAAACTGTCCGATACTATCTTTAGCATCCGTATGTCCTCCAATCGCCGTGGAAGACCCGGCAGACATCTTGGTCACACCCAGCCGTATCAGATTATCCCGCAGTGCCGCGCTTTCCCGGGTGGAAATGGTGATGCCAGCCCTGGGCAGGAACAACCGTAATGCCAGGATACTCTGCACTAAAGAGCGGTCTGAGACCGGAAATTCAGGCTGATAGTTGCCAAACTGGGGCCTCATCCGGGGAAAAGAGATACTAACCTCGATTTCCGGGAACTTCTTTTGCAAATAGGCTAGATGCATTCCGGCCAGAAACACCTCGCTCCGCCATTCGCCAAGCCCCAGCAGTGCCCCGATATTGATTGTCCGGATTCCAGCCTGACCGGCCCGCTCGGGAGCTTCCAGCCGAAACCGGTAATCCCTTTTCGGACCCCTGGGATGCACCTGGCGATAAATCTTTTCATCATATACCTCCTGATAGATGGTCAAACCATCTACGCCCGCAGCGATTAGTTCCGCATATTCTTCGGTCGAAAGGGGGTAGATTTCAATGGCAATCGAAGAAAAGTACCTCCTTAAGATAGTTACACACTCCTTAATATAGGAGACGGGAGAGTGCTCCCGCGATTCCCCGGTCAAAATTAGCAGGTGTTGCAGACCTGTTTCGGTAATTGCCTTTGCTTCCAGTTCCACTTCCGTTAAAGTCAGCTTACGCCGCTGGATATTGTTCGCCGCATTAAAGCCGCAATAAACACAATGGTTAACACAGTAGTTCGCCAGATAGAGCGGGGTATATAGCATGATGGTATGACCGAAGTGCTGGAGAGTTAAACGGTGCGCGGCCTGTGCTATCTCCTCAACGGCGAACCCGGCTTCAGGAGATAACAGTGCCAGGAAATCCTGAGATTGCAGCTCTGTTGTTGCCAGTATTTTAGAAATCTGTGAGGGCGTAACCCTCTCAAACACGGCAGGATAATCGGTGTCTTTCAGCTTGAGAATCTCATCATAAAACGTCATGACGTGTTACTCTCCTCGTTTCTGAGGAAGCCGGTCAGTGGCGAGGAGGCTTCCGCAAAACGTTGCGTGGCTCCCGGACCGGCTAAATATGCCTTGCGTCCGGCGGCAACTGCCTGCCCGAAAGCCTCCGCCATCAAAACCGGATTGTCCGCCGTGGCGATTGCAGTATTGACCAGGACAGCGGCGGCACCCATCTCCATTGCTTCGGTGGCTTCCGAAGGACGGCCGATTCCCGCATCCACGATAATGGGTAAATTAATCTCAGCAATAAGAATTTGAATCAGTTCCCGTGTTTTGAGACCACGGTTAGTCCCAATGGGGGCACCGAGCGGCATAATGGCCGCGGCTCCTGCCTCCGCCATCCGCTTGGCCGCCATTAAGTCCGGACTCATATACGGTAAAACCACAAAGCCATCCTTAGCCAGGACTTCAATCGCTTTGACCGTCTCAAAGTTGTCCGGAAGCAAATACTTCTGGTCGGAGATGATTTCGATTTTTACCCAGTTGCCGCAGCCTGCCTCACGAGCGATACGGGCGATGCGGATGGCCTCTATGGCATTCCGGGCACCGGAGGTATTGGGCATGAGGATGATGTTCTGGGGAAGATAGTTGAGCATATTTTCTGCCGGCGTACCGAAATCCACCCGCCGTAGTGCGACCGTTACCACCTGAGCCTGGGAGGCCTTTATCACTTGAGGAATCAGGTTATAATCGGCAAACTTGCCGGTGCCGATAAATAACCGGCTATCCACCTGTTTGCCACCGATGTTTAATTTATCGTCCATCTTTTAACCACCGCCTATGATGCGAATTATTTCCAGGTTGTCATTGGTGCTTAATTTAAGGCTTTCCCATTTTTCCCGCTTGATAATCTCACCATTCAATTCGATAACCACTATCTCCGCCGGTAGTTTTTTAGCCAGTAACAAGTCCTGGATGGAAGCATTATCCGCCAGCTCGGTTACCGCACCATTGATTTTAACCTGCATCATCAGTCTCCAAAACAAGAAAGCTTACCTCCGGGTAAGCTTTCAGTCCCACTTTCCTACGTTGGCATTACCCAAATCAGGTTCAAAGGGTTGTTCTTCGCAACGGAAGAAGCTCTCAGCCTAAAACGGCACCCCCAGCATTATTCAGTTTGATAATAATTATAGTTTAAGATACCTCCAAATGTAAAGAAGTGCCGGGTTATCGCAGGTATAGGATAGGGCAATTCGGATAGTGGCGAACGACTTGTATTATAATAGAGTGAAAAGCGATGAAAGGAGAGCGGCAAGATGCAACAATTCTCTCTTGAGGGTAAAACCGCCCTGATAACCGGCGGCAGCCGTGGCATCGGCAAGGTGACGGCAATTAGCTTCGCCCGGGCTGGAGCCGACGTGGCGGTTGCCAGCCGGAATCTGGCCGAGCTGGAGACGGTGGCTGGTGAAATAAAAAGCCTGGGAAGACGGTCTCTGGCGGTGACGGCTCATCTTGGCCGGATGGACCAGATAAAAAGCCTGGTTGAGCCGGTAGTGGCTGAATTCGGCCGGATTGATATACTGGTGAATAATGCCGGCACCAACCCGGCTTATACCCCGGCTCTTGACCTGGAAGAAAGGGCATGGGATTCAGTGATGAATCTTAACGTGAAGGGGCTTTTCTTCCTCAGCCAGGCAGTGGCCAGGGTAATGAAGGAGCATGGTGGTGGCCGGATTATCAATGTTGCCTCGGTGGATGGCTTCAGACCAGAGCTTAACCTTGGTGCTTACGCCATCAGCAAGGCTGGTGTCATCATGGCTACCCGGGTGATGGCTCAGGAATGGGCCAGGTACAATATCAGGGTCAATACAGTAGCGCCGGGGAATGTGCATACTCGCCTCGGTGATTCCCGCTTTGGCGTGGCACCACCGGGATACGAGGAGGAAATAATCAAACGGACTCCGCTGGGGCGCATTGCCCAGCCCGAGGAAATGGTGGGGGCGATGATTTATCTTGCCTCTGATGCCTCGAACTTTGTCACCGGACATACCCTGGTTGTGGACGGGGGCTTCTCGATAGCATAAATCCTTTGGTGGTCGGTTGTTCTAAACTAACCGAGGAAGGGTAGCACAGCTTCGAGGAAGACCTTGGGATTATCTACCTGGGGGAGATGGCCGGCATCGGGAATAATCACCAGTTTTGAGCCTTTAAGATAGTTTTGCAGGGCTTTCTCCTTGCTTCTCAGCATGTCCTTCTCCCCAAAAACGAGCAGCGTCGTCGATTTCACTTTTTTCAGGGCAGAGGCAATGTCAAAGCTATTGTTAGCCACGGCACACTTCCACGCCCAGACGCCTGCCTTGGCACGGTCTTCATTGACCTGCGCCTGTAGTTTGGGAGTGGCATGAGCGTAAGACAGCTTGAGGTCGTCCAGGCTGCGGGGTAAAGGGATACCTTTCTCATCATATTGGGTTTTCATCGTCAGCCGGGCTTGCTGGCGCTCCTCTTCCGTCTCACGGCAGGGGCAGCCTACCAGCACCATTTTGTCTACTATCGCCGGATTGGCGGCGGCCATCTGCACCGCAATTACGGCACCCACCGAGTTACCAATCAATGTCGCCTTATTGATTCCTTTGGCCTTCATGAAATCGACCACACTATTGGCGTAGTCGGCAATACTATAATCACGGGATGGTTTATCCGAATCACCCTGCCCCATTGTATCCAGGGCATAAACCGAGTGCTTCTCCGCCAGCGGTTCGAGCACAGTCGACCATGACCATATGGAGCTGGCCATGCTGTGCAGCAAGACTAACGCCGGCCCCTTACCCAGCGCCTGGTAATGCATCCGGCCATCGGGCAGTTTTATTTTGTCATCTTCAATCTTCCTGGTAATCCCGGCCATAGTGACCTCCTCTTAGCTGACAGCTTATCTGGCGCCATTATAACACACGGTGCATTACGTGATATAATCATAAGTATTGTCAGTAACCTATCCCCCTGCCCCCTTCCCTTATTTAAGGGAAGGGGGCGTAAACATTAGAGAGGGGGCAAAGCCCCCTCTCTAAAACTCTTCCCTCTCCTTTTGGGGGGCTTGTATCAAAAGTCGTCATTCCCGTGAAAACGGGAATCCAGATTGATATAATTAGGCACGATTTCTAGATTCCCACTTACGTGGGAATGACAAAAAGACTTAAAAATAGCACTTATGATACAAAGCACCTTTTGGGTAAGGGGAGAGGGATAAAGGGTGAGGGTCAGTAAATAATTTCCAGATAGAGGAGGAAAGCGATGTTATCCAAACAGACCAAAGAGAAGGTTCAGAAAGAGCCGGAGAAATTTATCGAGGAGGAAATCAAGACCTTCACCCGTACCAGTCCCTTGAACTGTATGCCTTCGACTCAAGACGAGCCTTTGTTTGACGAGCCTCTGGTACGGTTTGCTGATGGGGACGCTCCTATCTTCGCCCAGTACAAGAGCGTGGTCGCTCCCGACCACCTTACCCCCCGCGAGGCGCTGGCGATGGCTTACCAGAAGAGTCCCGGGGATTTACCTGCCCGCCTTTCGGTGATAAGCTTTATTTTACCCATCACGGAGAGGACACGCCAGTCTAACCGCAGCCAGACCAAAGAACCCTCTCGTGCCTGGGTGTATACACGCTGGTACGGCGAGAAATTCGGCGATGCCCTGCGTGCCCACCTGGTGGAAACTCTGACCGGAATGGGATATCTGGCCGCAGCACCCGCCCTGCAACCCTACTTTAAGCGGGAATATAAAGAGAATGGCCCCTACTCCAACTGGTCGGAGCGTCACATGGCCTATGCTGCCGGACACGGCACCTTCAGCCTTTCTGACGGCTTTATTACAGAGCGCGGCATCGCCCACCGTTGCGGCAGCATCGTCACCGACCTGGTATTGAAGGCCAGCCCGGGTGCCGCCCGGAAACCCTACGCCAACTGTCTATTTTATGCCGGAGTTGACTGCCGGGCCTGCATTGAGCGCTGTCCCGCCGGGGCAATTACGGAAAAGGGTCACAACAAGATAAGGTGCGAAGCTTACATGCAGCAGGATAACAAGCATGTACTGACAGAATACAATGTGGGCGTGGCCGGCTGCGGTCTCTGCCAGACGCAGGTGCCCTGCGAGTTCATCAACCCAACGAAGAAGATAAAGGGACAAAAGAAATAAGGCGAAACAGCTAGGGCTAAAGCAAAATCGCGCTCAGTCATCATGGTTGTTCCGGACAGATGGGCTTTAGGCACAATCCTGTCCTAAAGGTAGCTGCCGTAGAATGAGGTTTGGGGAGATTTAGGTCTTAGCATTGCCGAAAGTACTCGCTTGCCAACTGTAGAGGCTTTTACACTCTTAACAAGTGAATTCTTATGGAGGCGTAACGATAATCACAAATTTGCCATCTCTCAATTGCTCATACGAGATATTTTCTGAGTAATAAACTTTTCCTTGAGCATTCCTAACTTCAATAATATACCAAGTTCCGATTCCTGGAATTGAACACTTTACAGTCTTTCCAGCTTCTAAGTTAGAGATTTGGTAATCATGATTGTAAACTCGTAGTGTCTGGTCCGTTCGATTCTCGACTTTGAAAAAATATTCAGGTTCACAACCTGTTATCATAACCATCAATAACAAACACATTGAAACAATAATAACAGTTTGCAAGTACCTCATTTATCTCTCTTTCATCTATGAGAATCGGGGCTCTTGTATCAAGCTATGTTTATAACGTAATTTACCTCGACCAAATACTAATCCACCATAGATTTTTTGGGCTGGAGGGGGTTGTCCTGCATTCCCCCAGGCCAATCTTTCATCAGAGGTCGTCTTATAACCGTAGTTGGCATCCCAATAGTAAAGTGACTTAGTAACCCACTCACCAACATAACCTATGTAATAAGCCGTTAAGCCATAATATCCGGCTTTTTGTTGCGCTTCGGTTTGAGTTTTCCAATGAGACCCTTCGTGAGTTCGCAACTGTGGGTCACTGAAATAACTTTCCGAATAGATAGCCTAACCCGGAGGGTGGCCAAACTCCTTGAACCGGTAGCCGAGTCCCCGCTCGCTCAGAATGTAGCGCGGGTTCTTGGGGTCTTTCTCAATCTTCTGCCTGAGGTAGGTCACATAGAGCCGGACATAATGGTCTTCATCACGATACTCCGGCCCCCACACCCGTGCCAGCAGGGTGTCATGGGTAAGCAGCTTCCCTGCATTGGTCACCAGCTGGTAGAGCAAGCGATGTTCCGTCGGCCTCAGGCGTATTTCCTGGCCGCGGACGATAACCTTGCGCTGGTCGAAGTTGATACGCAGCTCATCATCGATGACTATCTCCGGCTCGTGGGTGGAAACCCTGGCTTCCGTCCTTCTCAGCACGGCTTTTATCCTTGAAACCAGCTCCCGGGGACTGAAGGGCTTGGTGATATAGTCGTCAGCACCCAAATCCAGCCCGCGCACCCGGTCAGACTCCTCGCCCTTGACACTGAGAAAGGCCACCGGCACCGGGGAAATCTCACGGATTTTCCGGAGGGTCTCAAAGCCATCCATATCAGGCATCATGATATCCAGGACAACGAAATCGGGTATTTCCCTGGCTACCTTATCCAGAGCCTCATAGCCATCAGCAGCACTAATCACATGAAAGCCTTCCAGCTCCAGGTTCATCCTGATGAACTGGACCATCCGCGGTTCGTCATCGACAACTAATACCGTCTTGCTATCTGCCATCAATCATCCTCTTTAACCGGCAGGTAAAAGGTAAAGCGCGACCCCTTGCCCGGTTGGCTGGAAACCTCCATACTACCGCCGTAAGCTTCGATGATGGACTTGCAGATATGAAGCCCCAATCCCACTCCCTGAATCTTCTGTGCCCGCCCCTTCTCCAAACGGTGAAACCGCTCGAAGATGTGTTTCATCTCTCCCGCCGGGATACCAAGGCCCTCATCGGCCACGGTTACTCTCACCCGTTTACCATCCCGCCGGCCTGAAATAGTTATCTTCCCGCCTTTCGGCGAGTATTTGACGGCGTTATCGACGAGATTAGTCAACACCTCTTCTATTAGTGAAGGTTCGGCCATCACGGTGGGAAAATCAGGCTCAAAATCGACCTCAAAACGGTGAATCGTCGTCACCGCCTGCCACCGGCGCATCACCCGCCGGGCAATGCTGCTCAGCTCAACCGGCTCTTTCTTCAGCTCCAGCGCCCCCACCGTAATGCGTGAGGCGAGAAGTAGTCGCTGCATCACCTTGCTCAGGCGGTCGCTCTCCTCCTCGATGATGCGCAGTCCCTCACGGAGGGTCGCTTCATCCCACTGGCGGTCATCGCGAGCCAGAGTGCTGGTATAGCCTTTGATGATAGAGAGTGGCGTTTGTAGCTCATGTCCCAGCATCGATAAAAACGTCTCCCTCAGGTTTTCCACCTCACGAAACTGGGATAAATCACGGACGTTGACCACGGCATTGAGCGGCTTGCCTTCCGGGGAGCGAATAATGGAGTAGACCATGGCTACCTCGATATTGCGCCCGCTCTTCGTCCTGATGACTCCGTGCTGCTCCAGGGGCGGGCTTTTTTGCTCCGCAGGGCTGGTCAACATCGGGCACCACATATTGCACAGGTTCTTTCCCTCGCGGTCACGAAAATCCAGCACATTGAAGCACTCTTTCCCCAGCACCTCCTCCCTGGAGGTGCCGGTGAGCTTCTCCATGGCCAGGTTGAAGCCGACCAGCCGGCATTGAGCATCGATACTCATGATACCATCGACACTACTCTCAAGGATGGATTCGACTCTTTTTTTCTCTTCCGCCAGAAGATAGGCGAGCCGGGCATTCTGCACGGCAATCGCCGCCTGCTCGGCGAAAGCTGCCAGGATGGGCTGGTCCACCCTGGTAAAAGAGCCGGCCTGGAGTGGGCGCAGGACATAGATTAATCCCACTGATATCTGCCCTGCCTGAAGCGGCAAAGCAATGATTGGCTCCGGCCTGGCGCCGGGCAGAAGCTCGGAAAGCAGGTTGAAGCTTTCCCGGCTCACGGCAAGGTCCGGTGCGGCCTTATCCAGAAGCGGCTGTAATCTGGTCAGTGTCCTCGCATTCAACCCATAGGAGGCAATCGGAACGAAGCGGTGCTCAGCTTCATTCCAGGTAGCAATTACCCCGGCGCGACCCCCCAGGGTATTCACCGCATTTTTCAGAATCAGCATCAGGGTGGCATCAAGGTCAACCTGCTCCAGTGTCATCCGTGGAAGCTCAACCACTCTATTACCTCTACCGGCTACTCTGGAGAATGCTAAATTCTAACAAACTTCTACTACTTCTCCAACGTTATTCTAATACAAAGTAGTCTAAAATTAAAACTGTAGATTGTGTTAACGCCTGGTTTAGCTCTCATGGCGGGAAGAGAGTTGATGATGGGGGGAGAGTTAGAGAGGGGGCGAAGACCTTTCTCACTTACCCTCCCCCTTCCCCCGGGAAGGGGGAGGGTAACAAACAAACCGAAAAGCGGGTTTATCAAGATAGATTAAGCACAATGGCCGGCAGTAATGCCGGATTGTGTATGGTGCGAGAAGGAGGGGAAGAAAATGAGAGAAGGATTTACGACAAAGCGTTGTCCCAAGTGTGGCGGTAACATCTTTCGGGCTAGAGATGACTACACTTGGTACGAGCAGTGTCTCCTGTGCAGCTACCGGAGTGACCTGAAGAGCGTCGTTGAAGTATCCGAATCATCCAGGGTGGCTAAAACTCATTAGGCGGAGCGGGGTGACCGCGGGAATGAGGAAGAAGGGAGGCAGCCGGGTATCTTTGTTCCGCATTTGGAGAAGGTGGTTGCCAAAGATATACCGGGCTGACCGGAGGGTGGCCGAACTAATCTCTAAGAAGGCATCATGATTGGGGTTGAAAACGACCCATCAAGTTATGCTATTATAAAAGCGATAAGACAGGCGGCAAATAGGCTCTCTCCGCAGGCGCGGAAAGAGGGCCTAAAGTCGTTTGGTAAGAGACCGGCTAGTTGGAGGTGCGATGCCTATCTACGAGTACGAGTGTGAAAAATGCTCCTGCCACTTTGACCTGAGAAGGAGCTTTAGTGACAGTGGTAATGAAGACGCTAGCTGCCCGCGGTGTCATGGTAAAGCGCGGCGGCTTTTTTCGCCGGTGCCCATTATTTTTAAAGGGTCAGGTTTTTATGTCACCGATAAAGCTGCCGGAGAAGTCAGACCACCGGAACACAGCAAAGAAGGGGACAAGGTAACCGAGACCGCTAAAGAAAGTAAACCGGCTCCAGGGCTGAATAGTCCTGCGTGATGACTCTTGCTCCGAGTGAGTGAAGGGTTCAGTGAACAATCTCAGTAAGAAGGCAGGATAGATTAATGTCGGAAGAGCTGGGGAAAATAGAAAAGCCGGCAGTGGACACATTCCGCAAGGGAAGAAAGCTGTACTTTATCCCTCTGGTTTACTCAAACCCGGAATCGCCCGCCGAATATCTCGAAAAGTTCACCAAATACTGGAGTCAGGTCGAAAGCCAGATAAGTGACCTGGAAATAAAGCTCGGCCCGGTGAATCGAATCTACCATGAGCTAATCGCCGTCGGCGGCGAAGAAGGGACCGAAACCATCAACAAGCTGAATGATAGCGCCTACCAGGTGGTGAAGAGCCGGCTGGCTAGAGGGGCTCAGCTCGAGGTCACCGAAGAGGGGAATTTGCTCACCGAATTCATGGACTGGAACCGCTGCCTGTCCATAAGGCTGCAAAACCAGGGAGTCTTTCTCAAGGTTTATGAGTCTTATACCGTGGCGGGGAAAAAGAGAAATGAATATATTACCCATCATATTGATGCAACGCTTCAGGCGGATGAAATCGGGATACTACTGATGAGAGAGGGACACCAGCTGCAGTTCCCGGCGGATATTGAGGTATTTTACGTGGCTCCGCCTGCCCTCGATGAGATTAACCGCTGGCTAAGAGACCAGGAGACCAAACCCGGAGGAAGCTAACCGGGTGACCATTGCCCTGCCTGCCGCTTGTTCCGTTCGCCAGCGCTATTTAGCCTCAAGCGGGATAAAAATAGCTCCGGTGACGGGGTACATAATCTCCAAGAAAATAGTCTCTTTGTCTTGCTTAGCGCTGGCACCGTTGTGGAGAGTCAAGGTATAAGTTGTTCCTTGCTCCTGGCTGGCGGTAAAAGAGAACCGGCTGGATTTCTTGTCCGGCCCTTCTAACCGGTGAATTAGCGCCTTACCCGTAATTTGAAAGTCTAAATTAGTGCCTTTTTCCAGATAGACATAACCATCGACTTTGTCACCATCGGCTAGCTGCAGGAGTATGGGTAAGGTGTTCCCTGCCTGTGCCTCAATGCGCAACTGGTACATCTGCCACTTCGACTCAATTTGGGCTTTCCGGAGTGTCTTGGGAGCTGGCGGAGATAGCGGGGCTGACGGCTCTTTTTGGCCTGTACCGGTGCAGCCGAGGGCCGATATCAGCGCTAATACCGCGATGATGAGCAATACTTTTTTTAACATGTCAAGAACCTCACTTGCTGCCATTTTAGTCGACAAAGAGGTAAGAAGCAAGCGGGGACATATGCGCCTGGTGGGATTCGAACCCACGACACCCGGTTCCGAAGTTTCAAGGTATGAGTCATCTTAGCTTCATAAATACCACTATTGCTAATAATGCAATTTGAGACTAATAATTTGTCCCCCCTCAAAAAAGCGTTACCATTTTCGAGCAAACGTTAAGGACGATGCGAACGCCAATACGCAGTTTAGGTATTTGCCTAGTATCTTGTTACTCCTGTGTTAACCTTCTCCCATATGCTTTTTCAAAGCCAAATATAAACTCATTGAATTCTAACGTTTTGTGGAGTTTACAGATAAACTAACACGATGACTGACCGCTTGCCTGCATGACGATACCAGCAACGATTCAAGAAATGCCATAACGTTTCGGTGAAAGGGTTAACGGATAGAATGAAATCGCCGCGTTTGCCATTCGTCAAGTTTACGGATTACGTCAGCATCTTTGACGTCATACCAGTAACGGTAATAATCGGCTACAGTGAAGTCGACATCAGCATTCGCCACCACACAGACGATGACCTTATCAGCGACCTTTCCCACCCTTTCTTTCGCTTGTACCGAAGCACAAGGTACGGCTACTACTATCTCCCTCGGATGTCGCTGACGCACCGAACCGATTGCAGCCATCATAGTTACTCCTGAAGCCAGGCCGTCATCAACTATGATGACGGCCCTTCCATTAACGCCTACCAAAGGACGGGTTCCTTTGTATAAAAGGCTACGTCGCTGTACTTCCGCTCTTACTCGGTTCGCTTCGAACTCGATTTGATGCTCGTCCAGACCACTACTCCTAACCAAGTCGTTGTTCAGAAACACGGTACCGTCGTCCGCAATCGCACCGAAACCCGATTCGGGATGCAGTGGCATGGATATCTTACGGGAAATGACTACATCACAATCTGCATTCAGGGCATGAGCGACTTCCACTGCTACTGGTAAGCCGCCGTTCGGGATGGCCAGTACAACCACTGTTCGGTCAGCATAGTCATTCAGTTTGGTCGCCAGTTGTCTGCCAGCGTCACTGCGGTTTTCGAAGAGCGGTCTTTGCACTATTATCCCTCCGTTTTGTCGTCAAATACATTTTAGACTTATTGCCCGCCCCGCATAAGGGCTTTCTTAACCAGTAATTATAGTTGTCGTACTTGACCTGAACCAGTAGGCACCAGTGACAAATTAGTGCCAATCTTTAAGAGTATCAAACAACCTGGCACAATAAGCACACCCTGGGCGAGTCAAAGAGCTAGCGAATATATGGAACGTGAGTTTGGCTCTTACATTAAGGGTAAACCTACTTCGGTTTAGCAGCATACTTCCCGGTCAGTTGAGGTGTCGTCCCCTCCAGATGTTTCTGCTGGCGTTCCAGCCGAGTTTCCCTTGCCCATGTACGCTTCAGGTTGTCCTGCACCCGGAAGTGTAGTCTACCCAATCCGTTTGTTTCTATCTCTATCCGGTCTCCGTCCTGGAATGGATTCAAGCCGCGGTGATTCGTGCCGGTAGCCAGGATATCACCAGGCTCTAATGCATGAATGGAAGTAATCCACTCGATACACTCTGGAATCTTGTTGGCCATGTCTCCAGTATTGAAATCCTGCATCAGAATACCATTGTTCCAAAGCCGAACCTGGAGATTGTGTGGGTCGGGAACCTCGTCCGCGGTTACCAGATACGGACCTATGGGCGCGAACGTATCACGGGATTTCATCTGGTAGAAAACATTACCAGGTGCAGGCAGGCCGCGGGCAGACCCATCGATGAAGTTCAGGTAGCCAAAGACGTAATCCATCGCCTTTCCAGCCTTGACATTGGATGCCCTCTTGCCGATAATTACAGCCAGCTCTGCTTCTCCCTCGAATATGGTGGCAGGAACATCTGGAAGGACCATAATGTCACCATCGCCGATAATCGCACTTGGGGACTTTTGGAAGGCATTGAGTGGTGCCGGCTCTGAACGGGTGCCATTCTCCATGTAGTTAACAGCCATACAAACTATGTTAGTTGGTTTCGGCAGCGGCGCCCTTATCCTCACCTGGCTCACCAGCACGCCTTGCCCACGTTCGGATATCCGCTGAAGTGAGCTCCTGTATTCTTCAAAATGCTCGATTAGCCCGTTGATGAGATTATCCGGCCTGCAATGCGGAATGCCTTCTACGGCATTAGACACGTCGACCACGGTTTCTCCCTTGAGAATACCCAACTTGAAGTCATCAAAGAAGACTATTTTCATGTTTCCTCCCGAATAGAATCTACAATAGGCTGTTCCCACATGCCCCGTTTCACGCCATAATAATACAGTTACTGAGAGAACACAAGCGAGTTTAATCGGCAGTTCTGCTCAATCATGGTTGTCGTTGCCAGGGGTCGTTAGACCCCGTAGCAATCTCATGCCCCACCAATCCGAGATTGCTTTGCTTCGCTCGCAATGACACTGAGACAACTAAGATTGAGTAAAAGGGATACCTCCACCACGACCATTGACTTTATCAGTCCTCCCTCCTACACTAGGGCGTAGAGCCATACAATACTACGCTATTTTAACAGAAAGAGGCTCTAAATGGATGCAAAAATGAAGCCCATACTGGCAGAGCTAGTCTCGCTTTCTCTAGTTTTATCTCTTCTGTTGTCAGGCTGTGGCATATCCTTAACACCAACAGCGAATGAAACGGAACCATCTTCAAAAGAGCCAACGCCAGTACAGCCAAATCCTGAGCCGGTGTCGCCTGGGAGTAGCCCCTCATACGGTGGTGCACCGGTGGTCCGTGTTTCAACAGCGCCTCGTGTTGGAGAAACAGTCAATGTAACCCTAAGTTGGGAAATGATTGGTACTCCTGTGGAGCCTTTCAACAAAGTCTGGCTGGAGTTTGAAAGGTACGACCCGGCGTTGTACTACCCTCTGGGAAGAGGGACCGATAAGGACCGCTTACTGCGTTATTTAAGTGAAAAATTCAACCCATCAAAATCCTATGACGTATATGAAAAAGATGCTGCCACCTACCAGCCGGTGGCGACTGTTCCACATAACGACGTAATTGTGGAGGGTAATTTGGTCTGGGAAGGAGCGCCGCTAAAGTCAGGCGATAAGGTGCAACTGGCGGGAGTGGTACGTTTTCCTGAAGAGGGAGAATGGGTGGTATACACACGCTTCCAGGCCGGCAGTAGATTCCCCTGGAGCCAGAGCGAGGTGCAGTTGACGATTGGCAAGGATTCAGGTGTCTTCGGCTGGCCGAAAGACTATTCAAACGGAGGTGATTGGCAACCTCCTAAAGATAATGCTCCGATAGCGGTAACCCTGAAACCAGGCCGGGCACCATTGCTCGGGCAACCACTTAACCTGACCATGGTTATCCAATCAGATAGGGATGTAGCCGAAGGTTTGGCGTATTTACGTCTATTCCGGCAAGAAGGAAGCGTCAGGAATAAGAACGCGAGTTACCAGATTGAAGGAAACCTGAGCTGGAACGGGAGTCTCAAAAAAGGTGTGCCCGTTGAGCTTTCAGGGAATGTGACCTTCAATGAAGAGGGTGATTAGGGTGTTCAGGCATTCAGCGAGACTCCTGACCGAGAAGGAGCCGCGAACAAACAATCCATTTGGCTCCACATTGGTAAAGGGAGCAGCCGTTATGGCTGGCGTGGATGGCCAGGACCCATAACATCTCCCGCGGAAGGTACGCCGACACCAACGCCGCCGCCGAAGCCTATCCCAGTACTTGTGCCTGCACCTACGTCGATACCCGTCCCAACACCTCCACTCCCTCCCTCATCCTCCCCTTAAGACTATTTCTCAGCAGGGCTTCACCTCATAAGAGTTAAAAATAAAATCGAGGTCATCCAGTAAAGCGGCCAGCTTGGCTGGCGGGAAGAGCCTATCCTCAACGTCAAGCATCAGCTTGGTTTCACTCCTGGCCGAGCCAACGATGTGCGCTCGCAGGCATTCTTTTTCCACTTTGTCCTGTTCATCCAAGATATTGAAGGTCAGCGTGCCCCGCGAAATGAATGATGATGAGTCAGTAGGTAAGGAGTAGGTCTCCAGCTTATCTTCGCCGGTGCTTGTCCCCTGCTTGCGGGCAAAATCCCTTATCTCCTGGTAGAGCAATTCCGGGTTTACCCCTCGATAGGTCTTCCTGATTTGCATCGTCTGTTATCAGCCCTCTCCAACACCTATCATAGTGCCATGAGCAAAACCTTGTCAATGACGCTGGTGTAATATCTGGTTAATTACTGAACCAATGACTGCTTCAGCACACGCCACCATTTACGGACGACCTCATCCCCTTTATCCCCTTCTCCTGAATAGGAGAAGGGGAAGAGATTTAAGAGAGGGGGCACAGCCCCCTCTCTTATACTTACTGTGTGTCTCATGATAGTCTGTATTGTTCCATAGTTGTCATTCCCGCGTAGGCTGGAATCGAGGGGTAGGATGGTATCTGGATTCTGGCCGTCGCCAGAATGACATGCTTCTATTTGAATAGTGTCACCCATTTACCCGGCATGATGCTAGCGATGAACCTGCTTAATCTGATAGCTACACCGTCCGGCAGGTGCGGCCACCTCCACTATCTCCCCGACAATGCAGCCAACCAGAGCCTGGCCTATCGGTGAGGCTTTGGAAATCTTCCCCCGCGCCGCATCGACTTCCCGGCTATTAACCAGTGTATAGCAACACTCTTCCCCGGAGCCAAGGTCAATCAGCGTCACGATATCACCAATATTTACCCGCGCCGTCGCTTTTTCTTTCTCGTTAATAACAACCGCTGACTTCAGGGCGGTCTCCAGTTCGCTAATGCGACCTTCCAGGTGCCCGCGTTGCTCCCGTGCCGCCTGGAGGGGCACATTCTCGCGGAAATCCTTATCGGCAGCAGCTTTACGTATCTCATCAATGAGCTGAGGGCGCTTGCTGCGCAAATCGGCCAGCTCAGCTTCGAGCTTGTTATAGCCTTCACGGGTCAATAAAACTGCCTCCGGCTGTCCTCGCCCGGATGAAGGCAGCGCTTTAGTCTTTTTCTTTTTCGCCTTAAGGTGGGTGGACAGGTTAACCTTGCTCCACCCCTCTTTCTTCGCCATCATCAGAAAGGCCCGGGGCAGCTCCAGCCTTCTTTCATAATCGATATCAGATAGTGATAAGCGCTCCGCATAATTGGCCACTTCCGGGCCGCGTACTTCCGTCAGCAGCCGCTCCGTGCCAAACCAGCGGACAAACCGGTTAATCTCCTGCTGACTGAGATCTCTTTCCTCTGGTGATAGGTTTGCCAGGAAATGGCTGGCAGCTTCACCCATACTTATTTTATGACCGTTGCTTGTTTTTAGTACCTGCATTAATCTAGACCCCTTCCTTTAATCCTTCCCCCTTGAGGGTTGGAGCTTCATTGCCGCCATCGCCCTGGATAAAGCCTGGTGTCCCACCAGACGTAAGACAACCTGGCCATGCCAGTCAAAAGACAAGTCCTCGTTTTTAAGCAGGGTATCAGCAATACCGTCTGATTTTACGATATTGACGATTCCTTCAATCTGGCTATCGCTGAGAGCCTCGTAAAACCGGCGTGCCCAGTAGCCTATTTTCAGCTCCTGGCCCAGCTTCTTCTTCCACTCTTTCTGATAGTTAGCCAGGTTTTTAGCCGTTAAAACGTCACTTTGTAACGCCCGGTGCAGGTTACTCGCCGCCATATCAGCACACAACAGGCCGTAATAAATACCACCACCGGTGGTTGGCTTGACCTGGCCGGCGGCAGTGCCCACCACCATGACCCTATCACCATATGTCCTGGCCAGCGGATTCAGCGGAATCCCGCCATAGCAAGCCTCAACCTCAGACGAAGCTATTTTCCCCTCGGCCAGCAGGCTGGCAAGCAGCTTTTTCAGATAGAGACCGGGGCTACGGCGGGAGAGCAACCCCACTAAAGCCTTCCCGGGTGATGTCGGCGCCAGCCAGGCAAAAAAACCCGGGGCTATTTCCTGACCAAAATAGACTTCCACTTCGTCGATGCCGGTGGTAGTGACCTCAGCCTGTGCGCCCATGACGAAATCACCGGCCTTACCCAGGCCCAGCCCTTTCACCAGGTTCGAGCCGAAGCCATTGGTAATGACCACTGCCCTGGCTTCAAGAATGTTGGTTACTCCGTCTCCGTTGGCAGCCTCAACCGTCACCCTGTCACTACCAACTTTTATTGCCGTCGCCCGGCTGTTCAGGAGGTACTCCGCCCCTTGAGCCTGAGCTTGCCTGGCCAGGGAAAGATTGAAAGCAGACCGGTCGACAATGCAAGCCTGGCGTTCCGGTCGTTCCAGGTTGAGCACCTTCCCCGAAGGGGCACAAACCCGGGCACTGTTTGCCCAGCGGAAGATAACCGACGGGTCAATGCCAAAGGCATCGACACACTCCCGGCTAATAATGCCGGTACAGCAAACTGGCTCATCCAGCCTTGCTTTCTGCTCCAGCACCACCACCCCATCCCCCATACCGGCCAACTGGTAAGCCACCCTGCTCCCGGCCGGCCCCCCCCCGATAACGATGGCATCGTACAACTATGGTCTCCTCAATCCGACAGTATCCCTGATTCAGGCGAATTTAAGTAAGAAATCAATCCGGGTGAATCAAAGAGGATGACAGCGCGATGATACGGCTGCGGTCGCTGAATCCGGTCACTTCACCTTATGCCCTATATATATCCTACTCTATCTAAGAGGATGACCGCAAGCTCTGGGGGGTATTGTTGTGTAACCTATCCCCCTGCCCCCCTTCCCTTGGAAAGGGAAGGGGGTAAAAAGAAGAGAGGGGGCTTCGCCCCTTCTCTAAAATCTCTTCCCGTAATGAAAGGTAAACTTCGGGGACGTCTAAGAGGGGCGAAGCCCCTCTGTCTCTATTTCCCCTCTCCTTTTCAAGGAGAGGGGAATTAAGGGGGTGAGGTTTAGTAAACAATCTCAAATTACCTACTTGCTTGATACTAGGTAAATATTAGATAACTATGGAGGTATGGTTATCTTCCAGCCAATTTTCTCAAGGTCTGGCCTGTTGTAATCATGTGAAAAAACAACTTTCCCAAGCGTATCTCTAATCTCGATTCGATTTACCCATTCATCTCCCAAAAACGTTATGTATATTGTCTTGGTGGTTTGAGATGGTATCGTCCCGTAATCGACAAATCCGTCGATACTTCCATCACGTCGCACACTCGCAACGAAGACGTCAAGGTCTTCGTTGCGCTGGTTCTGAAATGTGACTTTGGTTTCTGGCTCGCAAGACATAACGACAAAACTAATAACGAAAATCGAAAGCAAGGCTAAGCTCAGTAACTTGAAATTGAATCGCCTCATCTGTTCGTACTTGTTCATTGTGACCCCCGTGGCTAGCTTGGTAGCCAAGTGCCGAATGATACCTCTCCCATCGTGTCTACTCCTAACCGGGAACAGACTTATACCAGTCCAGTATCTCACTCCCCGTCATAAAGAGGACGCCGGCGTGGGACTTAAGATAGCTAAAGACTTCGTCAAAATAGCGGATGCGATGCGCCGCACCGGTAATATAGGGATGCACGGCAATCGCCATAATACGGGCGCTCTGCTCACCTTCCCGGTAGAGGGTATCGAAGTGGTCTTTCGCTCTCTCCAGCATCTCCGGCGACCGGTGGTGCTGGATAATATATATCGGTATATCGTTTAGCTCTACCGTATACGGCAAAGCTGTCAGCGTGCCCTTCTTGACCTTGAGCGGGTACGGCTGGTCATCGTTGACCCAGTCGCAGACGTACTCTATCCCTTCTTCGGCCAGGATATCCGGGGTATCAAAGGTCTCACACAACCCGGGCCCCATCCAGCCACGGGGGGCTTTACCTGTTTTATCCCTTATTGCCCGGATAGTCCGCCGGATGACATCCCTCTCGTCCTTTTCCAGGTTTATCGCTCGCTGCGTAAAGCTGTGACCCATCATTTCCCATCTGCTGCGGAGGCTTTCCTCGACAATACGCGGGTAAGAGTTACACAGGGACGCATTCAAACTGACGGTCGCTCTAATCTGCTGCCTGTCCAGCACCTCTTTCAGACGCCAGAATCCCACCCGTAACCCGTAATCGAACCAGCTAAAGTTGGCCACATCCGGAATCACCGTCACCCCCTGAGGGGGTGGTAGCACGGCACGAGCCATCGGGGCATTGATATCCCATTCTTCAACATTGACGATAACCCAGACGGCGACCCGCGCCTTACCCGGTAGTTGCAATGGCTTGCGGTCGATAATTGGACTGTAATCCGCCCGATTGTTGCTCATAGTTTCCTCCTGAACCGATATTTCGACTGCATCGTATATCTTCTCGTGTTGAAGAGTAAGGATTTACTAAATAATCTCATGATAGGAGGTCTTTTATCAACCTATCCCCTTGACCCCCTTCCCTTTCAAAGGGAAGGGGGTTTATGAGTTAGAGAGGGGCAAAGCCCCTCTCTAACAATCTCTTCCCTCTCCCCTTTAGAAGGGGAGAGGGATAAAGGGTAAGGGGTTACTAACTAATCTCATGATAGGTCGACTGCAAAAGCAGGGCATCCTCTTCCAGGTTCGGGCTTTCGCAGATGACCAGACCCTTGGCATCGTACGCTTTTAGTGCCCGGAGTAGCTCCACATACTGCAGGTCGGACTCCTTCAGGTTGAGATGTTTTATTTCGCCGCTGCGGCCATAGTGTATCCCGGAAAAGTGGATGTGCATGTTATCCAGTCCGGCTTGACCCAGTCGCTCCCGGATTTGGAGGAGCAGCGCGCTGAACTCCGGGTAGGAGTTGAACTGCCCGCTGCGGGCGTGCCAGTGAGCCAAGTCCACGCAGGGTAGCACCCCCTCCAGCTCACGACTCAGGTCAAGCAGTTCCTCTACAGTGCCAAACTGGCTGGGCTTACCCATCACCTCCGGCCTGAGCCACACCCGGTTGTTTTCCTGTCTCAGCCGGCCAATGATTTCTTCAAGATACCCCTTTACCCTGGGATAGACTGCTGCCGGAGCGTCGCCAAGGTAAAAGGCAGCATGGAAGATAACGCTCTCTGCCCCACAGATGGCGGCAATGCGGGCGGTCTGTAGCACTCTCTCCTGGCTGGCTCTGATTTTTTCCGGCTCATGGGCATTGAGGTTGATGTAGTAAGGAGCGTGAGCAGATAGCTTAATGCCATAGCTGCGCGCCGCCTCAGCCACCTGTCGTGCCGTCGCCTCGCCCATCCTGACGCCCTGTACAAACTCCAGCTCCATCGCACCCAGCCCAAGCTCGGCAATGCGCTTGATGCCATCTACCGTAGAGCCTGTTTGAGAGCTGTGCGGTGTTCCGCCGGTGCCAAAGAGCAATCTATCCATTTTACTTATCCTGACAATCTCTTTTCTGATTATAGACCTCGTCAATGAAATTGGGAAGTCCGCGAGCGACTCAAGACATGGGAGAGGCTCTTGACAGGGGATAGGGCTTATACTATGATAGACGTAAGCAGTTATTTGCCCATAATACAGGTTATTATTTAGTGATATATAGGGTAAAGTAATGATACCAGTAGGAGGGCAGAGATGGGAGGAACAAAACAGTTCAGTCTGGCAGCAGCGGCACTAGGATTAGCCCTTATCTTATTGCTGGCGGGTTGTGGGGAAGCGACACCAACACCCACGCCAACGCCGACACCCGAACCCGCACCAACGCCTTCCCCGACGCCTACACCCTCACCCACACCTGCACCTGCACCCGTTAAACCCTACGGGGAGTTGAGGTTTGCCGTAACTACCCTCGGCACGCAATCGTTCGACCCGATAAAATCAGATTACACCGGCCAGGGGATGAACCAGTTCTCGATGTACGACCCTCTCTGCTGGTGGGAGGCCGGCAAAGACGGGCCGATGCTGGCGGAGAAGTGGGAGATAAGCCAGGACGGGCTATCCTGGACGTTCAACCTCCGCAAGGGTATCAAGTTCCACAACGGGACTGAGGTCACGGCGGCGGATGTCAAGTTCAGCCTTGACCGGTACCGGGGACCGGAATCCATGCAACCGCCACTGGCGATACGTGACATCGATAGTGTCGAGCAGGTAGATGATTACACGATACGCGTCAAAACCAAGGCCGTACAGCCTTTCCTGGCATATTACCTGACTCCGGCCTCCTCCACCATGCTGGTCACCCCCAAGGCCTACATTGAACAACGTGGTATTGAATACTTCAACCAGCACCCGATAGGCAGTGGTCCCTTCCGCTTTGTCAGTGCCACCCTCGGTGATGTATCGGAGTTCGAAGCCCTGGATACGCACTGGGCGCGACCGGCAGCCTTCAAGAAGCTCAGCGTCATCAGGGTATCTGAGGAGACGACTAAAGCCGCCATGCTGCGGACAGGTGCCGTAGATATCATCGATGTCGAGATTGAAGCCGCCGATACACTGGAGGCACTCGGCTTCAAGACGCGTATGCATTCCATGCAGAATGGCACGCTCTACTTTTTTGGTGCTTATGAAGCCAGGGGTAAGGGCCTGCCAACTCAGGACGTCAGGGTACGCAAGGCCCTTTCCATGGCTATTGACCGGGAGGCAATTATCAAGGACCTGTACAAGGGCAAGGCGCAGCGTGGTTTACCTGCAGAAATGATGGAATCGACATCAGATTTAGACATTCCTTACTGGTACGACTACTTCGGTAAGGCCAACGCCTATGACCCGGCTGAGTCCAAGCGGCTACTCAAGGAAGCCGGCTATCCCGATGGCTTCAAGCTCAAGTTCTATTCCTGCCAGCCCTCCGGGCGTGGTTTTCTCCCCAAGTGGGCCGAGATTATCGCCACCGACTGGCGGGATATTGGCGTCATTGCCGAGCTAAATCCCGTGGAACTGGGGACGTACACCTCGTGGCGTCGGCATCCTGCCAATATCGCCATGATCGGAAATGCCGTGATGTACGGTGTTAACGAGTACCCCGGACGCAGTGCCATCCTGCAATTGACGAGCTACGTATCTGACGCCGGTCACACCAGGATGTTTGATGCGGCGCCTTTCGTGGCGGAGATGGACGAACTCATTTACGGGGGACAATCGGAGGTTAGTGCCGAAAAGAGGACGGAAATGGCTGCCAGGGCAGCCAAAATACTCGTTGATAGCTATGTATCGTGCCAGATTGCCCGCGTCCCGATGATGATTGTTTCTAACGCTGACACGGTATCCCTCGACGATTGGCCGTTCCCTTCGGCGAATTCGTACCCACCTACCTACGCCTCCCGTACCAAACATGCGCCGAAATAATGCCGAGGTCTGCGTTATAAAATTTCAATACAGACCGGTAACTGCCGTAAACGTTCCAAAGCGGCAGTTACCGGTCTCTTCCAATATCGAACCGCCTGATGTTAGACCCGCAGTTACCGCAAAGGTAATTTTTTGTACTGTTCATGCATTTTTCGCCGTCTGTCTTACCTTACCACTGGCCAGAATAACTCCGGCGTTTACCACGGGCCAAATCCACCGGAAAAGAGCGGCGAGGGCTTGCTTTCTGAGGGTAAAAACTGCTATACTCTCCCGTCTGGTAAATCCCGGCATTTAACTGTAGAATTACCACATGCATTGGAGCTTAACCTGATGTTATTCATCTAGGAGAATATATCAGCATGGTACAGGACTTCCTCTGGGTTGTATTCATCGTTATTTTCGTGGCCGCACTTATCCTCGATTTGTTTGTCTTCCAACGCAAAAATCATGTTATTCCAGTCAAGGAAGCCCTGAAACTGGTTTTGTTCTGGTTCACTATCGCCATGGGTTTCCTTACCCTGGTGTGGATTGTTGAGGGACCGGCCAAGGGGATTGAGTTCCTTACCGCCTACCTGGTCGAGTACTCGCTGAGTGTGGACAACCTCTTTGTCTTTCTGGCACTTTTTACCTATTTCGTTGTCCCCCGGGAGGCGCAACGCAAGGTCTTACTCTGGGGTATTCTTGGTGCTATCTTTTTCCGGGGAATTTTTATCTTTATCGGGATTGCCGCCATTGAGCGTTGGAGCTTTCTGATGTATGTCCTGGGGGCGATTCTTATCTACACCGCCTTCAAGCTGATTACGCAGAAAGAAAAAGAGGTCAACCCGGAGAAGAACCCGGTGGTGCGCCTCGTTCGAAAATTCATCCGTGTTGACCCCCAGTATGACGGCAGCAAGTTTTTTAAGCGAAAGGATGGCTTGCTTTACGCGACGCCCCTTCTCATTGTCCTGGTAACTATCGAGACCATGGATGTCATGTTTGCCGTAGACTCCGTCCCGGCGGTATTCGGCATTACCCTCGACCCTTTTATCGTTTACACCTCCAATGTGTTTGCGATTCTGGGACTACGCGCCCTCTTTTTTGCCCTGGCCGGGCTTTTTTACCTCTTCCGCTACCTGGTCTATGGGCTCTCCATTGTTCTGGCCTTTGTGGGAGTGAAGATGTTGATTATCCACTGGTACAAGATACCGGTGGTAGTTTCCTTAGCCGTCGTCATCGGTCTGATATTAGCTTCGATACTACTTTCCATTGTTTTCCCCAAGAAGGAATCAAAGGAAGCAGACGAGGCACCGGCTTCGTAAAATCCAGCCGGCCAGGAGGTGATACTTGGAGTGGAGTTTTGGATTAACCATGATGGTGATGGGTATGGCCGTCACACTGATTACACTTTTTCTCTTGACCCTGGTGATTCGCCTGCTGATTAAGCTGTACCCCTACCAGGAAGAAGAGGCCAAGAAATAGGGGCCCGGAAGACCTTAATGACTAAAAGCGGAGGCTGATGATGAATATCTGGCTTGCTGCCCTGGCCAGCCTGGGACAGGGTTTTACCCACCTTAGCTGGCAGAGTATCGTCATGATTGTGCTGGGAGCAGTGCTGCTTTACCTCGGCACCGCCAAGAAAATTGAACCTCTACTGCTGCTCCCCATTGGTTTCGGCGTCATCCTGGGTAATCTCCCCCTCGCCGGTTTATCCGCCCAGGATGCCGGTGGCGTCATCAATTTGCTCTATACCGGCGGTATCCTGACTGAGCTTTTCCCGGTGCTACTCTTCCTCGGGCTGGGAGCAATGATTGATTTTGGCCCGATGCTGGCGAATCCGCTGGTGCTTATCTTCGGTGCCGCCGGCCAATTCGGCATCTTCCTGACCCTCCTTTTGGCCCTGGGGTTGGGATTCGCCAAGCAGGAAGCGGTTTCCATCTCCATCATCGGTGCCATGGACGGCCCCACGGCAATCTACGTTACCTCTAAATTTGCCCGGGACCTGCTACCGGCGATATCGATTGCGGCCTATTCCTACATGTCCCTGGTGCCGATTATCCAGCCACCGATAATGAGAGCCTTGACCACCAAGAAAGAGCGGGCGATAGTGATGGCCACCGGTGAAAAAAAGGTCTCTCAGAAAGTCAAGGTTCTTTTCCCCGTCGTCGCCGGAGTATTAACCATACTTATCGCCCCGATGGGGGCGCCGCTGATGGGCATGCTGATGATGGGGAACTTCTTGAGAGAGTCGGGAGTCGTCCCCCGGCTGGCAACCGTCTCGGAATCAACACTGGCTAATATCGTCACCCTTTTCCTGGGGCTTAGCATCGGTGCCTCCATGCTCGGCGGTAATTTCCTCAGATGGCAGACGATAATGATATTTATCCTGGGGCTGGTGGCTATCTCGCTGGACACGGTCACCGGAGTGCTGCTGGGCAAGCTGATGTGCTTCATCACCAGGGGGAAGATAAACCCGCTGATTGGTGCCGCCGGTACTTCCGCCTTTCCCATGTCCGCCAGGGTAGTGCAAAAAGAGGGACAGAAGGCGAACCCGAGAAGCTTCTTGCTGTGGCACGCCATCGGCGCCAATACCGGCGGTCAGATAGGCTCGGTGATGGCGGCGGCAGTCATGCTGGCCATCATGGCCGGCTTGGGCATCGGGCCACTGCCATAGGCGGGGAGCAAGCGTTGAAGCAGCGATATTTATTGAGTTCCAACGCTTCACTATATCGAACGGAGAAAGATAATGTCAGGTGTGCTTGAGTTCAGTTGGAACTGGGACTTTGTGCTCCGCTTCCTTTCCATTACCCTTATTGACTTAGCCTTGAGTGGAGATAACGCCATCGTTATTGGTATGGCGGCAGCTTCTGTCGGTCGAGAAAAGAGAAAATGGACCATTATATTTGGCGGCGGATTAGCAATACTTTTACGGATACTATTGACCACCATTATTACTTTACTGATGCGGATACCGCTACTTTCAGCAGTTGGCGGTTGTGTGCTTTTCTGGGTAGCATGGAAGCTTTTGCGGATGGATGTGGGCGAGGTTGAAGCTGAGGAAGAGAAGCGGACCCAAAAAACCAAGAACTTCCGCCAGGCCATATTGTTAATCGTGGTGGCTGATTTTATGATGAGCTTAGATAATGTCATTGCGGTTGCGGGCACTGCTCATGGCCAGGTTGCCCTGCTCATTGCCGGATTGCTCATCAGTATGCCCCTGCTCATGACCACCGGTGGGACAATATCGCTGCTTATTGAAAAATTCAAGTGGCTGATATTTTTGGGTGCAGCAGTTATTGTTTTCGCTGGCACCAGAATGATATTCGAAGATAGACTCATCGAATCTAAATTCCCCGTACCAACAGCGATTGTTTTGACCGCATCTGCATCGATTGGAATAGCAGTGCCTGCCTTATTTGTTTGGCTCAACAAGCGAAAGACAAAACTAAGGACTGCTTCAAAAACAGGAAACAAACCAGCCAAGGCAACCAACAGCGATGATTAAGTCCTCCCTTTCTGTTAGTTGGCTTTCCTATAGGGTGGGATAGGCTGATTCTTTTTCCAGTAGTTACCGCATTCTATCAAGACTTCTTATCATCCAAGTCAATCTTTGTAGTAACCAGTGCTTCCTCTAAGAATTTCAGCCACTGAGGTTGCCTATTTACCTCACCCCCTTTTGTCCCCCTCTCCAAGATTGGAGAGGGGGACAAGTTTTGAGAGAGGGGGCAAAGCCCCCTCTCTCTCTTTACTCCCCTTCCCTTATCAAGGGAAGGGGATATGGGGATAGGTTCTAAACCATTTCAGCTACGGCTCTTTGACTAAGCAGTCCAAGTCACCTATAATAATAAAGTGCGCATTGGCTTACTATCAGATACACACATTCCCGAGGTGCAGAGAGAGCTTCCTCTTGAGCTGACCGAGGCTTTCCGCGGGGTTGACCTTATCCTACACGCCGGTGACATCTACCTTCCCTCTGTTCTCGATGAGCTGGAGCGCATCGCCCCGGTGCTCGCCGCCAGCGGTGATGATGACTTCGGCGGGGTGCTGGACGACGAGCGCGTCAAAGAGAAGCACGTCCTGCAGTTCCAGGGACAGACACTATGGCTGATGCATCAAAGACCGGAATACCTTATGTCCCAATGCTGGCCGGGCAGACATGTGCTCAAGGAAGGGCAGGAGAACCCGGACATCGTTATCTGCGGGCATGAGCACCGCACTGACGTGCAGCAAGTGGATGGTACCCTTTTTATCAATCCCGGCAGCCCCACCTTTCTCAGCTACCTCCGCGGGCTGGGCACCATCGGCATTCTGGATATCAACTCCGGCGAGGCTGATATCCATATTGTGCGCTTATAACCAAATTACTCACCCTCTCATTATAGAATGGACTCAGAGTATGAGTGGTGCCATTCCAAGAAGATGTCATTCTGGCGAAGGCCAGAATCCAGATACCACCCTGCTCCTAGATTCCAGCCTGCGCTGGAATGACGGTTATTGAACGTATACAGACTGTCAAGAGACATTCGGTAACTTAAAGAGAGGGGGCATAAAGCCCCCTCTCTTTAAACTCTTCTCCCAAAAACTGGCTGGCTAAAAGACTATTTTATTTCTTGCTTTTTGATAGAAGACAAACGGTAGCCCGGGCGGAAGCGCTGATGGAGCCGGCCTGGTTCTCATTAGCCACCTCGACGTCTACCAGGTGCTCGCCGTTCTCAACATATTTCTTGACCACCTTGCCTTTCACCGTATTGGTATCACCGACGATGTTGGGCTGGCGTATCGAGCTGTAATGCTTCTTGAGGAAAGCATCATCACCCATCCAGTCGGTTACCATCTGGATTAACCAGCTAATCCTTTGCGGCCCGATATCGAACTGGCCCGGCATATTCCGGCGTTTCAGGGCATGCTCCGCATCAAAGCGCCCTGAGCCACCAAGCTCGGCGGAACCCTCCGCCTCATTCTGTGCCCTGGTGGTACGTGTAGCCCCGGCGACATGAAGCGTCCAGAAGAATAGCTCCGATACCGTGTATGTCCCCTTCTTCAAGGTCGGCAGCTCTTCACCCTCGGTAACATCTTCCCAGTAACGCGGTTCGGCACCCCGCCTCTTTCTCTCATGTACCAGCGGGTCTGCCGGCTCGGGTGCCGCTCCTGCTTTGGGCTTTCGGTCATACTCGATCGCCTTACCGATATTCAGGTAGCGGGCCATCAGCACGTTACTGTTTGCTACCAGCTCATGGCGCTGATTGTAATAGGAATTTAACCCCTTGCAGAACAGAATCGGACCTACCCGCTGGCTCACTTTCCGGTAAACATCACCAACCGTCTCTTTGACACGAATCCTGTCACCAATCCAGATGGGACGGAAGAACTCCATTTCCGTCCCGGCGTAGTTCACCGGAAAATACTGGGTGGAGATACGGTCAGGCTTGATATCCCCGGTATCGGCAACCTTATTACCAATCGTCAGGCTAAACACGAAGCTTGGAGGAGCGGTGAGCATACCAAAGTGGCTTTTCTTGGCATACTCCTCATTTCTATATAGCGGGTTGTAGTCTCCAATACCGTCTCCGAAGCGTTTCAGAGTCTCAATGTTAGCCTCTCTCCACGCCCCGCTGGGAGGTAAGGTTACCCCAATCCCCTTTTTACGCTCAACCTCGAACTCCTCCAGGGTGGTTATCAGCTTTATCTCTGCCATGATATCCTCCTAAAATATTTAGTCAAAAACCTCTTTAATCTCATTCCGTAATTCTATGCCTACTTATTTCCCTCCTTTCGCAGCAAGACGCTACCAGTAGAATTCCATTCCGGTCGTCGTGAGCCGCTTCATCTGCGGGCAGCACACTGACCAAACTTTGACCTGCTTCTTCTACAGGTGACAATTTCCCTTAGCCATATCCTATACCCTCTTTATTATCCAAGTCAATCTTTCCGGCACTTGGTTCAAGAATTCCAGAATGAAGGGCAAACCCGCGACAACCTTAGAATTGTCCAGAAAACAACTGGTTTTCCCCGCAAAAACTGCTTAAAATTCTCCTTATCGGGGTTGACAATATGACCAATGCAGGGTACACTAATGCAGGCTCAGACGTCAGCTCGCCGGAGCGTAAGTGAAGTCGGGCAAAAAAGTAAGGAGGCAGACATGATTATCCCAAATCCAACGAAAGCGGCGATCGGGATAGCACTGGTTATCATCCTTGCCGTCGCTGGCTGTGCCAAGCCAGAACCTACACCCACACCTACACCCACACCTACACCTACACCTACACCTACACCCACGCCTACGCCCACGCCTACACCCACACCTACATCAACCAAACCCTTTGGGGAGCTGAGGTTTGCCGTGACTACCCTCGGCACACAAACGTTCGACCCGATAAAGTCCGATTATACCGGACAAGGGATGAATCTCTACTCGATGTTCGATACCCTGACCTGGTGGGAGAAAGGCGAAGACAAGCCGGCGCTAGCCGAGAAGTGGTCGGTAAGCCAGGACGGTTTAACGTGGACTTTCAACCTCCGCAAGGGAGTTAAGTTCCACAACGGCGCCGACCTCACTGCGGCTGATGTCAAATTCAGCCTTGACCGGTATATCTCATCAGAGTCCCTGCAACCACCAGTAAACTTCACTCAAATCGCCACTGTCGAGATAGTGGATGATTACACTATCCGTATTATCACCAAGTCAGTACAGCCTTTCATGGCCTATTACACGAGTCCGGCCAGCAGCACACTGCTGATAACCCCCAAGGCCTACATCGAGCAACGAGGTATTGAATACTTCAAGCAACACCCGATAGGTAGTGGCCCCTACAAATTCACCAGCGCCACCTTCGGGGATGTCTCGGAATTTGAAGCCCTGGATACACACTGGGCACGGCCAGCGGCCTTCAAGAAGCTCAGTGTCATCAGGGTATCTGAGGAGACGACTAAAGCCGCGATGCTGCGGACAGGTGCCGTAGATATCACCGATGTCGGTCTTGAAACCGCCGCGACACTGGAGGCGCTCGGCTTCAAGACACGCCCTCATTCCATGCAGACCGGCACACTCTACTTTTTCGGTGCTTATGAAGCCAGAGGTAAGGGCATGCCGACACAGGACGTCAGGGTGCGCAAAGCCCTCTCCATGGCTATTAACCGGAAGGACATCATCGATAACCTCTATAAGGGCAAGGCGGAAGCCGGTCTACCGCTGGAATGTATGGCGTCGCAATCTGATTTCGATACCAAGTACTGGTACGACTATTTTGCCAAGGCCAATGCCTATGACCTGACTGAGGCGAAGCGGCTGCTCAAGGAAGCCGGCTACCCTGATGGTTTCAAGATTAAGTTCTATTCCTGCCAGCCCTCCGGCCGCGGCTTCCTCCCCCAGTGGGCGGAGATTATCGCCACCAACTGGCGGAGTGTTGGTGTCATCGCCGAGCTGAATCCTGTCGAGCTTGGCACTTACACCTCCTGGCGAAGGCATCCGGCCAATATCGCCATGGTAGGAAATGCCGTGATGTATGGCAATCCGGAATACCCCGGCCGCAGTGCTGCCCTGATGCTGGTGAATTTCCTCAGTGACGCCGGCCACACGAGAACGTTTGACGGGGCGAACATGCCGGAACTGGATAAACTCATTAACACGGCAGGGTCAGAGCTAGATAAAACCAAGCGGACTGAGCTGAGCGCTCAGGCAATAAAGATGGTTGTTGACTCTTATACCGTCTGCCAGATTGCCCGTGTCCCGATGACGATTGTCTCCGGGCCGGCTGTATCTCTGGATGACTGGCCATACCCGGTGGCTAACTCTTACCCCCCCACCTACGCCTCTCGTGTCAAACACGCAAAGTAAGGGATACCAGAGACAGGGAGAATCTCAATAGCAAAGAGGCCTGCGGTAAAATACCGCAGGCCTCTTTCTTTTTCTGCAAACGATAGGATAGAAACAGAGCCGGAAGGAAGAGACTCAGACGCGCGCGCTCAGACGTGCTGCCCGGCTTTGTGCAATCAGGGCAGCACCCAGTGCCACCACCGCATCAGGGTCAGCAGGTATCACCACTTCCCGGCCTAGCTGTTGCTCAAGCCGCTTCACCACCCCGATGTTCCGGGCGACCCCGCCGCAGAACATGACCTTTCCCCCTTCCAACCCCACCCGCTGCATCATCGTTATAACTCGCTGCACCACGGACTCACAAGCCCCCGCCAGTATGTCATTAGGGTGAACTCCCTGATGTATCAGGTGCAAGACGTCATTCTGTGCCAGGACAGCACAAACTCTACTGACACTGGCCGGCTTATCTACTATCTGTAATGAACGAGGACCCATTTCATCGAGAGGCAACCGCAGTGCCTTGGCGACCCGCTCCAGGTATCTTCCTGTACCCGCAGCACACTTCTCATTGAGAATGAAGTTTACCGGCAGACCTTTTTCATCGCAACGGATGGCTTTACAGTCCTGCCCTCCCATATCCAGGAGCAAACGTACTTCCGGGTCCAGCCAGACCGCCGCTCGCGCCGCACAGCTTATTTCCGTGACTGTTTCATTGGCAAAAGGGACGACGACACGCCCGTACCCCGTGGCCACGGTATATGAAGCCTCCCACTTCCCATCACCAATTTCTTCAATCGCCATTTTCTGAATTTTAAGAATAGTGGCGTCAATATCAGCGTCAGTAGAACTTTGCACCCAGCGGTAGGTAGAGTCAATCAACAAGACTGCCTTTGCTGTCCGTGAGCCAATGTCAATACCGGCAAATATCAGGTCTTTCTTCATCAGCTTCGCCCGGCGATAATCGCCGCTCCCGTTGCCAGAACAGACTGCGGTGCCTTGGGCACAATAATGGGTAGACCCAGGCTTTCCCCAAACGTCTGGACAAGTACCTTGTTCCTGGCCAGACCACCAGTCATGCCTACCTCGCGCTCGAGGGTAATACGCATCAGCAGAACTTGCAGCCGCTGGGCTAGAGCCTTCAAGCTGGCTCGCAAAAGGTCTTCCGGCTTATACCCGTGTACCCGGAGGGAAATAATTTCAGACTCGGAGAACACCGCACAAGTGTTTACCATCTCCACTTTCACAGATGGGTTGGCACGGAGAGCAAGGTCTGCCAGTGCCTCGACAGGTGTATTAAAAATGTCACTCAAGACTTCCACAAAGGAGCCAGTCCCGGCCGCACACCGGTCATTGACCGCCATCTCCATGGGAATGCCATTCCGGCACCTGACCGCCATGGCCGTCTCGACGCCCACATCCAGGACTGAGTGTACCGTTGGCTCCACAAGCCCTATGCCTACTGCCAGACAGACGGCCGGAGCCACCTCCCGACCCGGCATACCAACCTCAGCCCGGTATTTGCCGGTAAGGGCAATATGCTCAACAGGCCCCTTCAGTCCCCCGGACTTGATAACCTCGTCCAGGGCTTGCCGGGCAGACCGTCCTACCGGTTCATCACCATACGGAAGTACAATCGATGCGAGTATCTTCTCTCCTTCGACGGCAACAACCTTGATACTCTGTACTCCCGCATCGATACCAATTCCTACCAAGACGAAGCTCCTTCCTCCGCCGGCTTGCATCCGGACCTTCACTCACCGGGATTGTTTATCAACTCCACACTCCTTCTCCCGTTAACAACTGGAGAGGGAAGAGGATTTTTAGAGAGGAGGTAAGTCCCTCTCACTTGTACTCCCCCTTCCCCTGCTAGGGGAAGGGGGAGATAGGTTACGAAACGACCTCTTGCGTGCCGATGTTTACAAGATTTACTTTGATACCTTTCGCAGTGGTTTGCGCATTTCACAAAGGTCAAAGAAACCACTCAGCTTCTGGCGCCACTCATCGGTGCTATAACCCTCAGGAATAATCCCGCGGCACTCCACGTTGAGCACCGGCACGCCCAGCTCTTTCTCCGAGGCATCGGCCAGCAGTTTGCTCAGCCCGATGACCTGCCGGCACCCCGTCTGCAACATGTGGACGATACCATCACATTCCAGGTCTTTGGCCACCCAGAGCACGTCCTTAATCCACCGGTCACCACGCCCGTTCCACGAGTTTTGCAGCCAGAATTTAGCTTCTTCCTCAAAGGGAGTTAGTTTACGCCCAAACTCCGTTTCATCTCCATACCCTTTGAGCCAGGGCGCCACCGTGAAGGTTCTGGCAGCAATCCCGTACTGATAGAAAGGCATGGATACTCCCTGGTCGCTCATCCACTTGTAGATATCCACGTCATAGTTCAGACCAACACATGTCCAGAGGACACGGACCCGCTCTTCTTTCATCCTGCCGATACCCTTCTCCGCCCGCTCATAAAGCTCATCCCGGTAGGTCTGCAGGTATTTCAGCATCTTGTCCGGGTAAGTTGACCCCCAGATGGGGCTTCTCTCGTACTGGGCGTCACGGGGGTTGATGGGACAGGGTTTACGCTTTCTCAGCTCGTAGATATCGTGATAAACCTTCTCGCCTTCACGAGCGTAGTGGAGGGACTCCACCAGCTTGTCCATATCCAGTTTCATCCCGGGGAACTTGCTTTCGGCAAACTCCACCAGCTCGCCGTACTGGTCGGCAATGTATTTCAGGTTCTCCTCGTCCAGGTCGAAGCCACGGTCGATGACGAACACCGGTACCTTGAAGTGCCGTGCCGTTGCCATCTCGCTGTGCATACCAGGCTGGCAGGCACCGTTGAAGGCGACGACGAAGTCAACCGGGGGGATATCCCCGCTGCTCAGCAACGTGATGCCGAGGATAGTGCGGTCGCACCCCAGCTCCGGGAAACCTTCAGCCACCGCCATGTCCCAGTACTTCCGCCAGTTACCTGTCGCCAGACGGTCGGCAGCACCGGCGCCACCGCTGTAAGGAGCGAAACCCATGCAGCGCAGTATCGCCCCACCGCCGCTGGCCACCGGCTTCCCCGCTTTTGCCGATTCCAGCTGGTATATCCGCTGGTCGCGCTCTATCTCGTAGAGCATCAGGTTTGAGCGCATCCGGTATGGGTCAGGATTATCCTTGATTTTCTTGATACGGGTGTCATACTTGACAATCTCTTCTTCCAGGTGCTTGGTATAACTCTCTTTACTGGTCATTTTCCCCCTCCCTAATTTTATGAACCCTTTACTCTCATGGGTGACCGAGTGCCACCCTTACCCCGCCTTACCCCGCAGCGACTCACCAAATGCCTCCACCCTGGTGCGCATTTGCTCGATACTGCTTGGGGCATATTCAACCCTGAGACTGAGGAATGGAATCCCGGCCTCACGGAGGTCCCTTGCCACTGACGGCGAACGATACTCCGTTGGCAATGAGTTACGCAAACCTAGCTCCACCACCCCTTCCGCTTTGTACCCTTTCGCCAGGGCAATCATGTGTTTTACCTGCTCTTCCCAGGCAGGAAACCTGGGTGCACTGGGACGGGTAAGATAGTAGCGGGCGACGGAGGTAATGATATCTTTATCTGCATCATCCGTTTGTCCCCAGAAATACCGGTAACCCAGGTCAAGGTCATCAATAACCACCGGGCCAGCGGCGTCTTCAACCAGGCCAACAAATGCCGGCTCATCAAGGACATCACCGGTAACCATCAGCCGCGGGGTGGCCTTCGCGAAGCGAGCTTTTCGTTGCTTAATATGCGGGAGCAGCGCCTCAAGCTCTTCGTTGAAGGAAGCCTTCGGCATCGACATTGCTGCCAGGCAAAGCCTTAGAGTTTCAGCGCCGGTCACCGGCAGCACTTTTCCCTTTTTCAGCAGGTATACGGATTGAATGAGCTTCCTGGTCTGATTTTGCACTTTCACCGCCTTACGGAGTGCTGCCGTGGAGACCTTCACCCCCCACAATGCTTCCAGATGCTCGAGCAGATGCCCAATCTCTTGCGTGAAACGTTTGACCCCGGTCTCGCTGGTGATATGTGGGCAGTGCATGATATGCACCAGGGGAAACTTCTTCACCGAGTCAATAGCATCGATAAGGCGGCGCATATCATCGTCACGGTTGGTAGCTATTATCCCATCCAGCATACCCAACTCATCCCTCAGCACACTCTCCAGGACATTATTGTAATAGACATCGGTATGTACCGGACGGTAGGCATCTGATAGCGGAGTAGTCGGGTGGGCTAACTTCATCAGGCGCACCGGGAAAATACCGGCAGCAGTGAGAACTTCTTCCGGTACGTTGGAACATAGCAATCCAACGACCTTCCCCCCCTGCTTCTTCCACTCGGACGCAGTAGCCTGCCAGTTCTTGGCATCGGACCTCGCTAGAAGTTGCCCAAGGCGGTCCTCGTTCTCCATTTTTTCACCTCTCGAGTTAAAATTCGACCAAGCTACGGCTTGTTCTATGGGATATTACCAATACCAAGACCTGCTTGTCAATTTACCGAAGGCAGGCCGTTTACGAGGCGGTGTCAACATCCGGCAGCAACTTTCCCATATATAATGATAGCCTTAACAACTTAATGCAGTCAAGTAAAAATGAGGCAAGCCATTGTTTGCTACCCGGATTACTGAAGGCGGTTGCTGTCTTCCCTCCCCCGGCATTATAATTATGCAGGAGATTTACTATCATGACAGAAACACGCGATATCGACGACAGCAACGATACTGGCGACATCGCCAGGTTAAAGAACTATTCCTTTGAGATGGGGCCGATACGGCCACCCAGCGAAGGCGGCAGCTTCTCTTTACTGCTCAGAGTCACCCGGAACTGCCCCTGGAACAAGTGCACCTTCTGCTACGGCAACCCCTATAACCACGAGCGGTTTGAGCTAAGGCCGGTCGAGGATGTAAAAACAGATATAGACTCGGCCAAAAGCCTGTGTAATGAGCTAAGAGCACTCTCAAAGAAGCTTGGTTATGGCGGGCAAGTTGAGCCGCTGGCGACCTTGATTCAAACCAACCTCCTCAACCGCCAGCATACGGGGGAACTAACTGAGGGCGGGATGAAGAATCTTCACAGCATTATCAATGTGTTCAACTGGCTTTGTGCCGGCGGCAGGACTGCCTTCCTCCAGGATGCGGATACCCCCGTCATGCATACTGACCAGCTGGTTTCAGTCATTGACTATCTCAAGGAAACCTTCCCCAGCCTGGAAAGGGTTACCTCTTATGCCCGCTCGAAGACCATTGTCAGGAAAACGCCGGAGGAGCTGCGCCGTTTGCGCGAGGCCGGGCTTTCCCGGCTGCATATCGGTTTGGAAACCGGCGATGATGAGCTGCTCAGCTACGTCAGCAAGGGAGTCACCGCCGCAGAGCATATCCTGGCAGGCAAGAAGGCCCGTGAGGCCGGATTCGAGCTTTCCCAGTATGTCATGCCCGGGCTGGGCGGAAAAAGATGGTGGATTCAACATGCCCGGAATACCGCCCGCGTCCTCAACGAGATAAACCCCAACTTTATCCGCTTGAGGCCCTTCGTCCCCCGACCCAATACGCCCATATTCGAGGCATACCAGAAGGGTGAGTTTGAGCTGACCTCGCCCCATGAGCGCCTGGCGGAAATCAAGCTCATGGTGGAGAATTTACAGGTAACTTCGCACGTCTGTTTCGACCATAATCTCAATCCGTCCTACCGGTCCGGGAACCGGCTTATCCCTCTACTCAAGCAGGACTACGATGGCTACAAGTTCCCCGAGGAGAAAGCAATTGTACTTGAGCTTATCGAGCAGGGCTTGAAGCTTGATGAAAAAGGCTTCGTTCATGCCCGGGATATGGTGAGCCAGACTAACCTTTAGCCGGTGACCAGGCTGAATTGAAAGAGAAGGGGAAGCCTCTCTTTCCTTTGCTCTCCCTCTCCTCTCGGAGAGGGGTAGTGGGCGAAGTTAGCCACCAATCTCTTGGCAACGTTCCCTTTTGGTTGAAATTGTCATATACCACTTTCCTTTCACCGTGTCCTCCATCTATGAGCTTGGAGAACACCAAAACTAATCTTTATTTTTTAAGAATTATTTTGTATTGTTTTAAACCCTGACCAACTGCTTTCATGACTATCTTAGCATCACTGTTCCATAAGCTATCGATAATTTCGGTAGGCAGGGTCGTTTCAAACTTAATCCTTTTGCTAGGAAAAACGCTATGAGGATTAAATCTGAAACCTATTATGTTGGGGTCAGTTGTGTAAACTGGAATACTTATAATTTTCTCCGAAACTACAATTCTCAATGTTAATGATGAAATTTCTCCCGTCCCGGTAGCCGAGGAGTTTATTATTTCGGATTCTGATTCAAAATGAACCCACTTACTAGTTGGAAAATCCTGAACAACATAATATGTCACGGTTCTATCTTTTATGCATAACTCTATATTTGGGATAACAAGAAAGCTCTTAAGTATGAACATAATAATACCTACTAAAAGCGGAGCTACTACTTGAGTTTGCTGGCTCGGTGGGAGAAGATAAGTTGCCACTACCGAAGAAATAAGCACTAGTATTGGGAGAACCCATTGAAGAAAAATAGTCATTATTATCCTCCAAGCTCAGATTGTTTTGAGGATAACCCTTCAAAATATTCATGTCAACATTTACCCACAAGAACCCGTCTCATTCTCGCTTGTTTAGCCTGGCGTCTTCTGCTATAATTAGGTGTAAATATGCACACTGCGCTAAGGATTGGTTTCCATGTGGCTTCACACTAGAATGTTACTGTTAGTTGGTCTTCTCTTCGCCATTCTTTATGGCGTCATTGTTGTTATTGGTACTTCGATGGGAGTTGGCAATGCCATCTCTTACCTGGTGCTGGCTTTTATTTTCCTCGGCATCCAGTATCTCATCAGCCCGTGGCTGGTGAGCTTGACAATGCGGGTAAAATGGGTCTCGGAAAAAGAAGCACCGGAGCTACACCGTATGGTAGAGGAGCTTGCCCAAAGGGCTAACCTGCCCAAGCCGCGTGTCGGTATTTCGGGACTGACCATACCTAATGCCTTCGCTTTCGGCCGGACACAAAAGGACGGGCGGATTTGTGTAACCCGGGGCATACTGAACCTGTTGAGCCGGGATGAGCTTAAGGCCGTCCTTGGGCATGAGATGTCTCACATCAAGCACCGTGATATGGTCATCATCACCCTGCTCTCGGCGATACCGATGATACTGTACTGGATTGCCTGGAACATGATGTGGGGAGGAGCTCTCGGCGGACGGCGCCAGGGAGGAAGTGCCTCCTTACTTATCGGTATTGGCGCTTTCCTACTCTACTTCATCACCAACCTGCTGGTGCTTTATGGCTCAAGGATACGTGAGTACTACGCTGACCTGGGTAGTGTTCAGCTGGGCAGTATGCCGCACCACCTGGCGACGGCTCTCTACAAGCTGGTCTATGGCAATGCCCGCTTTAACGGCAACGAGGAAATGAAACAGGTGCAAGGAGTCAAGGCCTTCTTCGTCAATGACCCGTCCCGCGCCTGGTACGAGGTCAAGGAACTGGCCCAGATTGACCGGGATATGAACGGTACTATCAGCTATGACGAGCTCGCCGAGATTCGCCAGAAGAGCGTTCGGCTGGGCGTAGGCGATAAAATGATGGAGCTTCTAACTACTCACCCGAATATGCTCAAGAGGATAAAGCATCTTTCCACCCTTGCCGCCTGATGATGGGACGGCCAGGGGTAACACTGGATTATGATAGAAGAAACAGCACCTCCAACCGGGGATAACGGGTATACTGCCAGTGACATCCAGGTACTGGAGGGACTGGAGGCTGTGCGCCGCCGTCCCGGTATGTACATTGGCAGCACTGACCAGCGCGGGCTGCACCACCTCAGCTATGAAATCGCCTACAACAGCATCGATGAAGCCATGGCGGGCTGCTGCACCCGGATAAAAATCACCATCCACCCTGATAATTCCGTAACGGTAGAAGATAACGGGCGCGGTATCCCTATCGATATCCACCCTGCCACCAACAAGTCCGCCTTGGAGACCGTGATGACCACCCTCCACGCCGGGGCTAAATTCGGCGGCCAGGCCTACAAGGTATCCGGCGGGCTGCATGGAGTAGGCGCCTCGGCAGTAAATGCCCTTTCCACCTGGATGAGAGTGCAGGTGAGGCGAGACGGCAAGATTTACCAGCAGGAGTACAAGCAGGGTATCCCCCAAACCGAGCTTACTGTCGTTGGCGAAGCCAGTGACACCGGCACCACCATTACCTTCCTTGCCGATGAAGAGATTTTCGGCAAGGCGAAGTATGATTTTGATATTTTGACTGAGCGGATACGGGAGATGGCCTACCTCAACCGGGGGCTGGAAATATCGCTCAAGGACGAAAGAAAAGACGCTGAAAAGACGTTCTATTTTGAAGGTGGTCTTATCAGCTTTGTGCGTAATCTCAACCGGAACCGGGAGGTTCAGCACCCTAATCCCATCTATATCTCCAAGGCAGTCAACGACACCATCGTCGAAGCTGCCTTCCAGTACAACGATAGCTTCGGGGAACTGCTCTTCAGCTTCGCTAACTGCGTCAACACGATTGATGGGGGTAGCCATCTTACCGGTTTCCGCACCGCTCTCACCCGTGTGCTCAACGACTACGCTCATAAAAATAACTTCCTCAAAGAGGACGACCCCAACCTCACCGGAGATGACGTCAGAGAAGGTCTGACCGCCATCATCAGTGTCAAGCTTACCGAGCCACAGTTTGAGGGACAGACCAAGTCAAAACTGGGTAACCCCGAAATCAAAGGGATAGTCGAGACTGTCATCGGCGAGGGACTGGCTCTCTACCTTGAGGAGCACCCTGATGATGCCAAAAAGATTATGGAAAAGTGCCTCCTCGCCGCCAAAGCCAGGGAAGCGGCCCGCAAGGCACGCGACCTGATTATTAAGAAGAGCGGCCTTTATTCCGGCACCCTACCCGGGAAACTGGCGGATTGCTCCGAGAAAGACCCGTCATCCTGTGAGCTATTCCTGGTGGAAGGCGATTCCGCCGGTGGCTCGGCCAAGCAGGGCAGGAACCGCGGCTTTCAGGCGATTCTCCCCTTGCGCGGCAAAATACTCAACGTGGAAAAGGCTCCTCCTGATAAGATGCTGGCCCATGAGGAAATCCGTGCCATCGTCACCGCACTAGGTACCAGCATCGACCAGGAGTTTGACCTGACCAAGCTCCGTTACTACAGGGTTATCCTGATGACGGATGCTGATGTTGACGGCTCTCACATCCGCACGCTACTGCTGACCTTCTTCTTCCGGCATATGGCCGAGCTGATTAACCAGGGACACCTGTTCATCGCTCAGCCACCGCTATACCGGGTAAAAGCCGCCAAGCAGGCACAATGGGTTTATTCTGATGCGGAAAAGGAAGAGGTACTGGTTAGCCTCAAGGGCACCCGGAATATCGAGGTGCAGCGCTACAAGGGCCTGGGTGAGATGAGTGCCGAGCAGCTCTGGGAAACGACGATGAACCCGGAAACGCGCACCCTGCTGACCGTAGGTGTCGAGGATGCCGCTAAAGCCGATGAGACCTTCCGTATCCTGATGGGTGATGAAGTCCAGCCCCGCAAAGCCTTCATCCAGGCCCATGCCAAGAGCGTCAAGAACCTGGATATTTAGCCAGCGGGCTAAGCCTTCAGCTTCTTCACCAGAAAGGCGATGTTCTTGCCAAAGTTCCAGGCAGTGGTCATCCCTTCCTCATCGCCCAGAACGTCCCCTTTTTCACGGCCTATAGCAATGTTCCAGTAGCTGGAGCTGGGCATCACAAAACCGAGGATATGAAACCAGAACATGAGCTGGGCAAAGGTGAAGGTCTGACCGGCGCGGCGGGCCACCACCAGAGGCCCACCCACCTTACCCTCAAAGGCCTTCCTGGGACGGCCGATGTAGCCCGTCCTTTCCATGAATGCCTTGGTCAGGGCGGTGGCCGAGCCAAAGTACACCGGCGTCGCCAGCACAATCGCATCAAAGTCTTTCAGCCTGGTATAGAGCGGGAACAGGTCGTCCTTGATAGAGCACTGCTCCTCTTTCCGGCAGGCCATACAGGCATTACAGGGTCGGATATCATAGTCAGCCAATCTGACCAGCTCCGTAGTCAATCCCTCCTCTGCCACCGCCTTCAGGGTATGCTGGGTGAGCAGTTCCGTATTGCCATTCTTCCTCGGGCTGCCGACAATGCCAATCGCTTTCAAGATATACCTCCAATAATGTTCTGCTGGCTGAAGTGGTCTATCACTTCAGCCAAGTCAAAGCCATGATGGTCATTGTATTCCTTCAGCAGGTTCACCATGGCAAGAAAGCTCTCTTCTTCGGTTATCTCATCTCTCGCTGTTACACTTCGCACAGCTTTCACCCAGTCTTGCCACGCCCCAGGATCCCCTGGAACCCTATTCCCCTTAATATCCCTAAAGATGCGTGTATCAAAACCACTTAGCATGTCTGCCAAGTCGAGGTTTCGCTTACCCGTGTTAATCCAGTAGTTATCCAAGATGCGATACATGCGGTCATAACCTTCCTTGAGCGTCATAAGTATGTCTCCTTCAAGGTCCCGCGAATGGCTTACGGTCTAACCCAGTTTGTCTGATTCAGCTTGTGTTGAGTAAAGCCCATGTTGCCTGATATAGTCCTCCACCGGCTCAGGAACAAGGTGATGCAGAGAAAGCCCCTGGATAGCACGTGTTCTAAGCCCGGTGGCACTAATATCAACCACCGGTCTATCCAGCACGATTACTCTCCGGGATAAGCCGGGGATAACCTCGGCCATCACCGCAAGGTCAGGCAAGGCATAGCCCGGTCTCGGCACCGCCACCAGACGGCACAGCTTAATCAGCCGTGCTGGCTCCTTCCATTGCGGGAGCTGCGCCAGCGTATCCCAGCCCAAAAGGAAGAATAGCTCCGCCTCCGCCCCGTATTGCGCCTGCAACTCAGCCATCGTATCGACCGTGTAGGATGGGCCGGGTCGCTCTACCTCCATTGTGGACAGCTTAAAACAGGGCCGACCAGCAATGGCCAGACGCACCATCTCCACCCGATGCTCGGCGGCGGAAATATCGCTATCTATCTTGAACCTGGGCTGACCGGCCGGGATAAAAAGAACCTGCGCCAGCTTGAGCCGGGACATCGCTTCCTCCGCCAGCCGGATATGACCGTTATGGATAGGGTCAAAGGTGCCTCCCAGCACGCCTATCCTTACCACTCCCATTCAAAATTCCCGCAGCGAATCTTGTCACCCGGCCTGACCCCGGCCTTCTCCAGGGCTTTACCCAGCCTGAGCCGGACAACCTGCCGGTTGACCTGCTGGCGTATCTCCGGGTTGGACATGTCCACCCGGGCAATGATACGCTCCAGTTCCGGTGCCACCAATACAAATATATTACCTTCTTGCCGCACTCTTTCAACTGGACCGCCACCCGGTTGCGGGTGAAAAACAGTCTGGGTCACGCTTGCGTCCGCTTTTGCGGCGATATTCATCTTGTCCAACCGTTTCATCGCCTCCGCCATCAGCTCGGCAACCCCCTCGCCTGTCGCCGCGGAGAGAGGAAACACCGGGATACCCATCGCACGGAACGCTTGCTTAATCCCGGCAAGCCCCGTTTTTACCTCGGGCAAGTCAATCTTGTTAATCGCCACAATCTGGGGTTTTTCCGCCATGGTCGCATCAAAGAGACGAATCTCTTCATTCACCCGTGCCAAATCGTCAACTGGAGCAGCAGAAGCACCATCGATGAGATGGACAAGCAGTTTGGTACGCATCGCATGGCGCAAGAAATCGTGCCCGAGCCCGCGACCAAGATGGGCACCCTCAATTAATCCCGGTATCTCCGCCAGGACAAAGCTCTTCCCACCGACCTCAACCGTCCCCAGCACCGGCTCAAGCGTAGTGAAGGGATAGTTAGCCACCTTTGGTTTCGCTGCCGAGGCGGCGGTCAGCAGTGTCGATTTACCCACGTTAGGGTAGCCAATGATACCCACATCAGCAATAAGCCTCAGCTCCAGTGTGACGGCGCTTTCTTCTCCAATCTCTCCCTTTTGGGCCAGTCGTGGCACCTGGTTGGTCGAGGAGACAAAGTGAATATTACCCCACCCTCCCCTGCCACCCCTCACCGCAATAACCTGCTCTCCGTCTTGTTCCAGGTCAGCAATAATAATGTCACCACTTTGATTTGCCACAATCGTACCTAACGGAACCCTGAGTACCAGGTCTTTGCCCTTCCTGCCGTGCTTTTTCTTCCCCTGACCATTACCGCCGTCATTTGCCCGGTAAACCCTTCTGCGGATAAAAGCACGCAAGCTGCTCTCACCCGGGTCAGCCATAATCACCACGTCGCCACCGTTACCGCCATCCCCACCATCGGGGCCACCGTACGGCACAAACTTCTCCCGCCGGAAACTGACGGCACCGTCACCACCATTACCCGCTTTCAGCAAAATCTGAACTTTATCAAACATACTCTCTTAACCAATTATTTTACTCTATGAGGAATACTTAATACTACTATTAATAATAGACCTATGCTTGTGCAAGCTCAAGAGAAAACAGCTATATAAAAAGCAGGCACTCTTTGTAATTAACCGGCGGCAGTTTTTACAAAAAGTTGACAAGACACCGACAAAATGCGGGCAACAATACCGGGGAAAGGGACAGCCTTAAAGGTTTTTACCTCGAGCCAGGGTGTATTGTCTGCTGAATATCGAGGATTTTGCGCCGTACATAGGGGCTGGCGTCAATATCATTAGTTATCTTGTGACAGGCCCGGGTGACGGCGGCAGCATCCCGCCCGCCAAGCTCTTTCCCGATTTGAGCCAGCGAGCAATTGGTTTCCCGCCGCAGAAGATACATGGCGACACGGCGGGCTAAAATAGTTTCCTTGTCCCTTTCCTTACTGACCAGGCCGGCGACGGTGAGATGGAAGTTGTTGGCTACCGTCTCGATTATCAGGCCGGGCGTGAGCGGGGTGTTTTTCGGGGCATTATCGGCGATGTCTTTTAGTGCCTGGGTAGCCAGCTCGGGCGTGAGCCGGGCCTGGATTAGCCTGGCGTAAGCAACCACCCGGTTTAAAGACCCTTCCAGTGCCCGTATATTTTGCTGGATACGGCGAGCCAGCAGCTCAATAACGTCCGCCGGGATATCGGCCTCAAGCTGGTTGGCTTTGGCCTGGAGTATGGCCACACGGGTATCAAAGTCTGGTGGCTGGATTTCAGCGGCCAGGCCTCCCTCAAAGCGGGAGCGAAGCCGGTCAGGCAGGAGAGTCATACACTGGGGCGGGCGGTCACCGGTAATGACAATCTGGTGGCTGGCATTGTACAGCTCGTCGAAGGTGTGGAAAAAGTTTTCCTCGGTCTGCTCTTTACCGTCAAAGAACTGCACGTCATCGAGCAGGAGCATATCCACACTGCGGTATTTGTTGCGGAACTCGTCGGTCTTCCTCTCGCGAAGGGCAGTCATCAGGTCATTAGTATAATGCTCGGCACTGGCGTAGAGCACCTTGCTGGTGTTGGCCGTCGCCAGTTGACCGATAGCCTGCAGCAGATGGGTCTTGCCTAACCCGGCTCCGCCGTAGATGAATAATGGATTGTAGTTTTGTCCCGGGCTTTCTGCTACTTTAATCGCGGCGGCGTAGGCAAGCTGGTTAGAGTTACCTTTGATAAAGGAGTCAAAAGTATACCTCGGGTTGAACAAGGGAAGGCTCATTTGCTGGGGAGGGCCGGCTTTCTCTTGCCGGCCGGATAGAGCCGGATTTGGTTCATAATTGTTTACCTGAAATTGGACTTGCACATCCCGGTGCAGCAGCCCGGTGAGCACTTTTTGAATCAAGGCTCGCTGGTTCCGGTCCAGGTTTTCGGCGATAAAGATGTTGGGTACCCCGATAATGAAATGGTTATCCTGATAGTTTAAGCCTACCGTCCTTTTCAGCCAGGTCTGGTAGTTTGGCTTATTGACCTGGATTTGCAGTTCACCCAGGGCAGCATCCCAGATTTGCTGGGCGGATTGCTCTTCTGGCAAGTTCTTATCCCTCTCTTATGCCCCTTTCATTTCGGGGCGTCTTGTCGTTTATGTTAGTTTTAGCCGGGGACACCTTAACCGTCCCCCCAGTAAAACAAAAAGAACACTAATTAGGATACATCATCCTACCTTTCCGTTAGCAAGGTTTATGGCGCTGGTTGCTGGTCAGTTTTAAGTCATGTTTTCTCTTGCAAAGTATGTCGGGCTTGCTTTCTTATTCAGTCTTTCACTTACAGATACAAAGTGGTTGTTGGGCTAAATTTTTGATGTTAGAATAAGTGAGGGGAGGTTTCACGTGCGAGTCGTTTTTATGGGTACCCCGGATTTTGCTGCGGTTGTACTGGAACGGCTGCTCCTCGATGGCTACCCGGTGGTGGCGGTCTATACCCAGCCGGATAAGGTAGCCGGAAGAGGGCAGGCACTGGTTGCTTCCCCGGTGAAAAGGGTAGCCCTGACGGGGAAAATCCCGGTGATGCAGCCGGGCAGTTTTAAGGAGACCGGGGTGGTGGCGCAACTGGCCGGTTTGCAGCCTGACATTATCGTGGTGGCAGCCTTTGGCCAGCTCCTGCCACCATCCGTACTGGGTATCCCGCCTTACGGGTGTCTGAATGTTCATCCTTCCCTGTTGCCTCAATTCCGGGGAGCCTCACCTGTCGCCGCCGCTATCCTGGCGGGTAACGAGCTGACCGGGGTTAGTGTCATGCTGATGGACCGGGGCCTGGATACCGGCCCGGTACTGGCCAGGGCCGCTATTCCCATTCTACCGCAGGATACTACCGGTTCGCTGACGGTCAAACTGTCGGGGATTGGCACATCGTTGCTGCTGGACGTGTTGCCTCGCTGGTGGCGGCGTGAGCTGGTAGCAAAGCCTCAGGATGAAGGCCAGGCTACCTGTTCCCGTGTGTTCTCGAAACAAGACGGTGAGATTGACTGGCGCCTGCCGGCGGTGGCGATATGGCGGCAGGTGCGCGCCTTCCAGCCCTGGCCGGGTTGCTATACTCACTGGCAGGGCAAGCAGCTCAAGATTATTGAGGCGGTGCCCCTTGGCGGGGAGAGCACTCTTAAGGTAGGCCAGGTAATCGACCAGGGTAAGGCAGGGGTAATGTTTGGGGTGAGTACCGGGGATGGTATCTTAGGCGTGTTGAGGCTTCAGATGGAGGGGAAGCGAGCCATGTCCGCCACCGAATTTCTGCGGGGTCAGCGGCAGTTTATCGGGGTCGTGTTGGGAGACCCGTAGCTGTCCGCCCGGTTCAGCGGGCTCTACTTATGCAGGCAATCCATATCCTCACGATATTAACGATGCCATTTCAATAAAGCGGGGCTATGCCCTGCTTCTCTGGCTAATACGGCACTTGCAGCAGGCCAGAGAGGACGGGTTTAACCATACCTTCTCCTCAGCTTATTCATCGGGGATACCTAGGTCTCTAATATAGTCGACGGCGTCCTGAACCGTGGCTATCTTCTCCGCATCTTCATCCGGTATTTCGACCTTCTTGGAGGAGTTGCTGAACTCCTCTTCCAGCGACATGATGAGTTCGACCAGATCCAGAGAATCGGCCCCCAAATCATCAACGAAGCCAGCCGTAGGCACGACTTCAGATTCCTCGACGCCTAGCTGCTCGACAACAATCTTTTTAACTCGCTCGAAAATAGTGGCCACTTTATATCCCCCTTTTCAAAGAGCTTCCTATCTGGTGACGAGAGCGGTGACTGCCCCCAGGACTCCGTTCACAAATTTGGGTGAATTATCACTACCAAAGGCCTTGGCCAGCTCAACCGCTTCGTTTACCGCTACTTTAACTGGCACATTATTATTAAGCAAAATCTCGAATATTGCAAGTCTCAATATATTCCGGTCGACTATCGATAGCTGCTCGAGTGGCCAGGCCGGAGCCAGACGCTTAATACTTTCGTCAATTTTTGCCTTATTGAGCAGAATGCCATTGACCAGCTCACGTGTGAAGCTGGCATTTTGCTCCGAGAGACTGACTTCGGCCAGCAGATGGCTTATCACCACTTCTACCTCATGTCCGGTGGCATCAATCTCATATAGTGCCTGAAGAGCCAGAGCCCTTGCTTTGCGTCGTGCCCCTAACATAAACTACCACTCATCAAGATTAGTATAGCATTATCAATAACCGGGGCGTTTGTCAAGAGGAGGGGAGATATTCCCTCTCCCTTTCACAAGAAGAGAAGGACAAGGGGTGAGAGTTAGTCCTGCCAGGGTCACTAAGCTCCAGCCATACCCCCGTCAACATTCAGCACCTGCCCGGTGATATATCTGGCTTCGTCTGAAGCCAGAAAAGCGACTGCTTCAGCCACATCCCGGGGAGTGCCCAGGTAGCCGAGCGGGATGCGTCTCATTAGTTCCTGCCGCTGCTTTTCGTCGACTTGCTGTGTCATCTGGGTATCGATGAAGCCGGGGGCGACGGCATTAACCGTGATACCACGGGAGGCTACTTCCTTGGCAATACTGCGGGTAAAGCCAATAATACCGGCCTTGGCCGAGGCGTAGTTGGCCTGTCCGGCATTACCGATGATACCCACAATGCTGGTGATATTGATAACTCTACCTGCGCGCTGTTTCAACATTGGTCTCAACACTGCCCGGGTACAGAGGAAGACGCTTTTCAGATTAGTCGCCATCACCTTATCCCAATCCTCCTCCGACATCCTGAGTAGAAGCTGGTCTCGGGTAATGCCGGCGTTATTTACCAGGATGTCAACCCGGCCGTAGTTGCTCATCGTTTGCTCCACCAGTCTCTCAGCCCCGCTGGCCAGGCTAATATCAGCCGTAATTGCCAGGCTTTTTCGGTTCATCGCCCTGATTTCCTGAGCCACGTTCTCCAGTGCCGAAACATCGCTGACATTGTTGAGCACGATGTCAGCCCCGGCCTCGGCTAGCTTCTGGGCAATTGCCCGCCCAATCCCCCGCCCGCTGCCAGTAACGATCGCTACTTTGTTAGAAAGATTCATTACTCACTCTTAAGCCAATTTAGACCAACACGCTAAGTCTTATGTGATGGTTTAGTAATCTAACCCCCTGTCCCCTTTTCTTCAAGGGAAGGGGGAGTGCAGGTGAGGAGGGGCTAAACCATCTCTTTAATTGCCTTGACATCACCGATATTGACCGTGTTAACGTTTTTATTGATTCGTTTGATAAGTCCGCTGAGGACTTTGCCCGGCCCGATTTCGATGAAAGTGTCGATGCCGGCATTGGCCATATACTCGATGGAGCGCTGCCATTGGACGCCGTGGCATAGCTGCCGGGTAAGCTCGGATTTTATTTCTTCCGCCGTGGTTAGCGGCGTGGCGGTGGTGTTGGCAATGATGGGGATGGTTGGCTCCCGGAAGCTAATTCTGGCGATGACTTCGGTGATACCGTCGACCGCTGGCTGCATCAGTGCTGAATGAAAGGCACCGCTGACGGGTAATGGCAGCGTCCGGCTTGCCCCCCGGGCTTTGGCCAGGTCGGCAGCTTTGGCCAAGTTTTCCCTGTCGCCGCTGATGACGAGTTGGCCAGGGCAATTGTAGTTGGCAATCTGGGTACGGGTCTCATCACACACCTTCGCCAGTATTGCCTCATCCAGCCCGATGACGGCCATCATGCCGCCGGGTTGTTTCAGCCCGGCCTCGTACATTAGCCGTCCCCGCTCCCGGGCCAGGTAAACCGCAGTCGCAAAATCAATGACTCCGGCGGCGGCCAGTGCCGTATACTCACCCAAGCTATGACCGGCCACAAAAGACGGGGCTGCTGGCCGGCTCACGGCGGGCAGCTCTTCAACGACTTTCAGACAAGCCAAGCTGACGGCAACCAGCGCCGGCTGGGCATTAATTGTCTGGCGAAGCTCTTCCTCCGGTCCTTCAAAGTAGAGGCGGGATAGAGGAAACCCCAGAACCTCGTCAGCCTGCTTAATCAGGGCTTTGGCGGAAGCGAAACTATCATAAAGGTCGCGTCCCATGCCTACCCATTGTGAACCCTGTCCCGGGAAGACATAGGCTACCTTTCTTGCCTCAGACACAGCTAATCCCCCTCAGGAGGTTTGCCGCTGCCGAAGATTGTTCCCAGGGCAAACCGCTTACCCGTCGCCGCCTGGTCTGCGTTACTCTGTCTTCTTTTTCGGGCTTTTAATGGCAACTGCTTCCCGGCCAGCGTAGCTACCACAGGTAGGACAGGCATGATGGGGGAGCTTGGGGCTCTGGCATTGGGGGCAGAGCACCAGCGCCCGCGGGGCAATACCGAGATGACCTCGTCTTTCTCCCTGGCGTGCTTTAGCGTATTTTCTTTTTGGTAAAGGTGCCATAACTTATTTCGTTCCTTTCTACTTTTTCGGCGGTACCTGATTAGCTAAAATTAGTCTACCCGGCTCCGACCATCCGGTCAGTTACTTTAGTAGAACAGTGACAGGAAGCCTGATTAAGATTGCCGCCGCAACCAGGGCATAACCCGGCACAGTCCTCACGGCAGAGCGGCTTCATCGGAATGGCCATTATTGCATACTGGCGCAGTGCCTCGGTGAGGTCAAGAATGTTATGTTCATCAATGGTAAAACAGTCAGGTTCGTCAGGTATTGGCACTGCCTCTCCGGTAATGATATTGGTCGTGGGGAAATACTCTTCCTCGATGTTTATCAAGAGGGGATGGTGGAACAGGGTCAGACAGCGGCTGCAGGTAAGCTCGATATCGGTGTGCAGTGTAGCCCTGGCCAAGAAACCACGGTTAGTCCGTATGAGCTGGACTTCGCCCTCGACCAGATGGCTGCTACCGGCAATATCAACCATCTCGCTTACCGCGTAACTTCGTGTTACCCCTACCGGCGCCTTCAGGAGCTGGGCGACATTTATCCACATTGTATTTCCCTGTGTCTCTACGGGAAGTTTAGATTCCCCCTCTCTATGGTTGACTTCCAAAACTAATTCATTATAGCCGATGAACCGGCCAGCGTCAATCTCGGCCATCGAGGTTGTTTAATAACCTATCCCCATGACCTCCTTCCCTTACTAAGGGAAGGAGGAGTGTAAGTAAGCTCTTCCCTCTCCCCTTAACAAGGGGAGGAGGATAAAGGGTGAGGAGTTGTTAAAATAATCTCAGCCATCAGGAGCGTTCCCATATTACCCTGGTGCCCGGCCCCCGTAGTTGCTTCCGTCGCTGAGCTTGCGAGGTATTTAGTATGTCAAGGTGCATCGGCATATTCTGTTTCAGGATTTCGAGGGTGTTGAGCTGGTCATCATAGCTTGCTCTTAGCGTTAAATCTTGCCGGGGTGGATTATCAACGATTGTCCAAACAATTGTCGTCTCGGCAGTCCCGGTAAGCACGACTTTACGCACAATGTCGATAGTGCTGACCTCCCGCGCGTAGACATGATAGCACTCCTCGCTATCGGACATACGGCTCAGCCCCGCATTCTGGCCGCCGGATAGCGTGCGAGAAAAGTCTCCAAAAGCCTCCTTGAGGGAGGTTATCTCCTGCCTGATGGCATCAAGGCTCTCGCTCAAGGTCTTGATTTCAGTCCAAATCCGGGCAAGCTCTTCATGAGAACCGGCTGCTGAGCTATTTCTTGGCATTCAAATCCTCCTCGCTTACGGCAAAACACAGGAAACTCTTTAATACTGTTCGCAATAACCGCACCTATTCTTTCCTGAGCTTCTCAATCAGCATTGGCACTACCTGGAAAAGGTCGCCGACGATGCCGTAGGTAGCCACCTCAAAAATGGGGGCATCAGGGTCGTTATTGATAGCGACAATCGTATCTGAGGTTTGCATCCCGGCCAAGTGCTGCACCGCCCCGGAGATGCCGCAGGCAATATAGAGCCGGGGACAAACGGTCTTCCCGGTTTGCCCGACCTGATGGGAGTAGGGAATCCACCCCTCATCCACCGGTGGCCGGGACGAGCCGACAGCTGCTCCCAGCACCCGGGCCAGTTCCTCAATCAGGTGGAAGTTTTCTTCCTTGCCCAGTCCCCTCCCCCCGGAAACAATGATATTGCTGTCCTCAAGCTTGATTTTCTCCGTAATGTCTTCGACAAAGCTGAGGAGCCTGGTTCTTGAGGTGACGCCGGCCTTATTGAAATCCACCTTGATTATCTGGCCTTTTCGCTCCTTTTCCGGCGGGTTTGGGCTAAAGACGCGGGGGCGGACGGTGGCCATCTGGGGTCTTCTGGCCGGGCAGATAATGGTGGCCATGACATTGCCGCCAAAGGTGGGGCGAGTCTGGAGCAGTAGTCTCTTCTCTGTATCGATGTCAAGACCGGTGCAGTCAGCGGTAAGCCCGGTCTTCAGCGTGGCGGCCACCCTGGGAATGAAGGAGCGCCCCAGCGGCGTCGCCCCGGCCAGGACTATCTCCGGCTGGTGCTCTTGAATCAGGCGGGTAAGCTCGGCAGTATAGAAATCTTCCTGGTGATTGGCCAGTGCCGGGTCATCAATCAGGTAGACCTTGTCGGCACCATGGGCGATAAGCTGTTCAATGTCATTGATAATGTGGCCGAGGCAGATGGCGGCCAGCTCAGTATGCAGTGTATCCGCCAGCGCTCTACCCCTGGCGAGTAGTTCAAAGGCAACGTTTTTTAGCTTACCGTCCCGTTGCTCGGCAAAAACCCAGACGCCGCGGTGGCTATCGCCGACCACTGTTTCGGCAGCCGCTTCAATCTGTATCGCTTCAAAGGCGCAGGCTTGCTGGCAGGCACCGCACAGGTTACAGCCCTCATTGATATGAGCTTTGTCATCAATCAATTCAATGAGGCCGAAAGGGCAGGTCGGCACACAGGTGCCACAACCGGCGCATTTTTCCAGGTCAATCTGAATTCCCATGGTTCTCCCTATCTATTTGGAGTCATTAGATTTATAGCGTATTTAATGACTCACCTCTTTTTCCTATGAGGTTGTTTGATAACCTATCTCTTCTCTCGTAACAGAGCTACTTACGGGGTGTCCAAGCGGGGGCTTCGCCTCCGCTTTCTTTTTCCCCCTCATCTCCTGACAAAGTATGTCATTCCAGCGTAGGCTGGAATCCAGGGGTTAGGTGGCACCTGGATTCTGGCTTTCGCCAGAATGACAGCTCCAGGAAGGAGAGGGGGATAAAGGGGGTGAGGTCACAAACAAACTCCTCTCATATTACCCTGGCTTCTCTTAGCTTGCTGATGAGGCTGGCTACCTGGCTTTCCGGGCTGCCCTGAAAGATTTCACCGTGGCGGCTGCTCTGCGGGAAGAATATCTTCACCACTCTGGTCGCCGAGCCGGCCAGTCCAAGCCTGTCTGCATCAGCGCCCAGGTCAGTGGCTGTCCATGTCGTTATTACGGCGCTTTTTGCCCTGGATAGCCCGCGCAGGGAGGGCAGGCGGGGCACATTGATTTCCTTCACCACGCTCATCACCGCCGGTAACGGTGCCTCGATGACCTCATGTCCATCTTCCACCATCCGCTGTGCTCGCATGTGGCCGTTGCTTATCTCTTCCACCCGGCTGACATAGCTGACCAGTGGTTTTCCGAGCATCTCTGCCAGCTCCGGGGCTACCTGGCCGGTATCGCCATCAATGCTCTGGCGGCCGCAGATGATGAGGTCGTAGTCCGCTATTTTGCTAATAGCCATAGATAGAGTGTAGGCCGTGGTCAGGGTATCGGCACCGGCAAAAGCGCGGTCGCTGAGCAGGATAGCCTGGTCGGCCCCCACCGCAATCGCTTCCCGTAGTATCTCCTCGGCTTGTGGCGGTCCCATGCTGATAGCGGTCACCTTACCCCCGTAGCGCTCTTTCAGGCGCACGCCTTCTTCCAGGGCATAGCTATCCAGGGGGTTGACGATATTTTTGATGCCCTGGCGGACCAGGGTATTGGTCTGGGGGTCAATCTGCACCTTGGTCGTGCCGGGTACCTGTTTGAGACAGACGATGATATTCATTCCCGTCGTCCTCTCCGTTTCCTCAGCTCGGCGGCGATGGTGTTGTGGAGCACTTCGTTGGTGCCTTCGTATATCTGGGTGATTTTCGCATCCCGCATCATTTTCTCGACCGGATAATCACGCATGTAACCGGCGCCGCCAAAAATCTGCACGGCGTCAGTGGTGACTCTCATCGCCACGTCTGAGGCGAAGACTTTCGCCATCGCCGATTCTTCGCTGACCTGCCTGGCCCCGCTATCCACCGTCCGGGCGGCGGCGTAGGTCAGGGCGCGGGCAGCTTCCACCTGGATAGCCATATCGGCCAGTTTATACTGGACGACAGAGAGGGCGATAATCGGGTGGCCGAATTGCTGGCGCTGGCGGGCATAGTCAACGGCAGCTTCAAGTGCTCCCTGGGCCAGTCCCACGGCTTGGGCGGCGATTCCCGGGCGCGACTGGTCGAAAACCCTCAGCAGCATGATGAAGCCCATCCCTTCCCGGCCGATGATATTCGTCTCCGGGATGAAGCAGTTGCGGAAGATTAGCTCCCGCGTCGCCGAGGCGCGAATACCCATCTTCTTTTCCTTCTTGCCGAAGGAGAAACCGGGCGTATCCTTCTCGACGATAAAGGCGCTGGCACCACGGGCACCCCTGGTCTTGTCCGTCAGGGCGATGACGGTGTATAGCTCCGCCTCACCGCCATTGGTGATGAACTGCTTGGTGCCATTGAGGACGTAGCCGCCGCTGACTCTTTCCGCCGTGGTTTTGATGGCGCCGGCGTCGCTACCGGCCGTTGACTCCGTGATAGCAAGGGCGGTCAGTTTGCCGCCGGCGATATCAGGCAGGTATTTCTGTTTTTGCTCTTCTGTCCCGTGCTCCAGTATGGCGAAGCAGCCCAGGGCGCTGGCGGCATAGCTAATGGCGACGCCGCTACAGACCCGGCTTAGCTCTTCTACCACCAGGCACAGGTCAAGGCAGCCACCACCCAGGCCTTCATATTTCTCCGGGATAAAGACACGGAACATGTCACTATTGGCCAGTTCCTTCATAATCCCGTGGGGGAACTCCTCTTTCTCATCAAGCTCGGCTCGTACCGGTAGCACCTTCTCTTCGGCAATCCTCCGGGCAAGACTTTTAATTGTCTTTTGTTGCTCTGTCAAAAAATATTCCAATATTGCCTCCTCTTTGGTTTGGTGGACTAACGGCGAGCCGGTAAGTACGTTATCTGTAATGTAAAAATAGGGGCTGGGTGGTATTAAAGGTTAGATTGTAGCCATGATTGCTTATTATAATCGGTGTGGCATGGCTGCTGTCAAGGATTTTCTCTAGAGATTGTTTACTAATGTCATTCTCGGGCTTGACCCGAGAATCCAGACAGCCACCCCTCGCTTGGATTCCAGCCTTCGCTGGAATGACAGAATGTCGTTGCTAAATGATCTCCTCCTACTCACCCATAATCTGCAGGATGACCTCTCGTGAGCAGGGTCGATTATCAAAATCGACCAGAATAATCTGCTGCCAGGTGCCCAGGGTTAGTTTCTTGGCATGGACGGGAATAACCAGGGAAGCACCGAGAAGTGAAGCCCGGACATGGGCATAGCCATTGCCGTCCTGCCAGCGGCGGTCATGGTCATAGGGTATGCTCCGGGGAGCTATCCTCTCCCACATTGCTTTGAAATCGGCGACCAGGCCAGACTCGAACTCAATAGTCGTTACACCGGCAGTTGAGCCGGTGACAAAGATGGTAGCCGTGCCATCAGTCACCCCGGCGGCACCAAGCTCTCGTTCTACTTCAGGAGTAATATCAATAATATCTCCGTTGCCTTTGGTCTGCAGACTGATTATCCTGGTGACTACCATTCCAGTACCACCTATTAACCATCAATTCTGGTTATCTCTTCTTTAAGAGGGCGGCCATCCTCTTTTTGCCCTCCTCCGTTGGCGAGATTGGTTTGCCGGTGTGTGTTTCCGCCTCCATTCTTAATCCGGTCTGGTAGTCTACCCGCAGCCCCCGGTTGATGAGGGATTTGGTGGCTCGTATTGTTTCCGGAATGTTCTTCAGAATCTTCCCGGCCATCTCCAGGGCGGCTTCGGTCAGCTTCTCGGCGGGCACAACCTTGTTGACAATGCCGATACGTTCCGCCTCTTGTGCGGAAATGCTATCGCCGGTGAAGAGTAGCTCCTTGGCCTTTTTCGGGCCGATTTGCCGGGGTAAGCGCTGGGTCTGTCCCCCGCCGGGGATAATGCCAAAGCGGGTATGAGTATCGGCAAAAACGGCGTTCTCCGCGGCGATGACGATATCGGCACACATTGCCATCTCAAAGGCGCCGGTGAAGCAATAGCCGTTGATGGCGGCAATGACCGGCTTGCTGAAATTCTCCAGAGTTTCGGCTCTTTTTCCGGCCGGCCACTCCCGGCCAGCAAGGACTCCCGGTACGTCTCTACCGGCGGAGAAGGCACGCCCGGCTCCGGTAAGAATGACCACGTTCAGGCTATCATCCTTTTCAATCTCATCCAGTGCGGCTACGAGTTCATTCCACAGAAGCTCGTCCATTGCATTCATGGCGTCCGGCCGGTTCAGGGTAATCGTGGCAATGCCATCCTTCTTGTCCAGGATTATATTATGATAGGCCATCGCTTACCTCCTGTGCAGGTTGAGATTTCTTCATAACCCCTCACCCTTTATCCCTCTCCCCTTACGAAGGGGAGAGGGAAGAGATTTAAAGAGGGGGCGTAGCCCCTCTTAGACTTCCCTGTTTGAATCCCTCTTATCTCCCTTTACTAAAGGGAGAAGTTTCCCCCTTTGAAAAAGGGGGACTAAGGGGGATTTTTATTCCCTCTCTTGCTTATTTCCCCCTTCTCTTATCAAGGGGAGGGGCAGGGGGATAGGTGGTTAAATACTCTCAAGTTAGTTCGTCCCAGAGAATATCGTCCAGGTTAAAGACCGGGCCATCCTGGCATACCTCTTGTAAGCCCTGCTTCGTCTTTATCGTGCACCCGTAGCAAACGCCACGCCCGCAGCCCATCATTATCTCCAGGGAAACCTGAACTGATTTAGATTTTAGTTCCGCCATTTGCGCCATTGTCTTATACATTGGCATCGGCCCGCAGGCAAAAATCTGGTTTGCCTGTTTTGCGTGCTCGGTGATCAGTTCTGTAACCAGACCGTGATAGCCAACCGAGCCATCGTAAGTCGCAGCAATCAGCTTCGCTCCAACAGCTAAATTCTGTTCGGTATAAAGCTGATTCTCACTCTGCGCACCATAAATCATGGTAACCAACTGCCCTTTGTTAATGCCTTCCTTAGCTAGGAAATAGAGAGGAGCAATACCAATACCGCCTCCTACTAATAACAGGTTGTGCGAAGTTGGAGAGATTGAAAAACCATTTCCCAGTGGGCCGAAGAGGTTTATATTGTCGCTGGCCTTACGCTGCGAGAGCCAGGCTGTACCACTACCGACCACGGTAAACAGTAAGGCTAAGCTACTCCCATCTACCCGGTGGATACTCAGTGGACGAGGTAGCGCGGTATCTCTGCCACAGCGCACCATTACAAACTGCCCGGGTTTAGCTTCAGCAACTATGGCAGGAGCCTCCAGCCAGATTTGATAGAAGCTTGACGTGATTTTACTATTGGAAGTAACGCGGGCTACAACCTGTTTCAAGATGGCTCCTTCCCGCGGTAGTCAGGCAGGGGCTGAGCGCTATAGGTCTGGCTGCCTTTGACCAGTACCTCCACCACTGCTCGCACGGTATCAAGAGAGGTGAAACAGGGCATGCGCTTTTCCGCTGCCGCCCGGCGGATTTGAAAGCCATCGCGGAGTGGGATGCGACCACCGGTGACGGTATTGACGACGCCATCTACCGTCCCGTCCATCACAACATCAACCACGTTCGGATGCCCTTCGCTTAATTTCTTACTTATCATTGTCACCGGCAGACCTGCGGCCTCAATCATGGCGGCGGTGCCTTCAGTGGCGTAAAGCTTATAGCCTACTTTGGCAAAGTTTCTGATAATGGGCAGGGCTTCCGGCTTATCCCGGTCGGCAATACTGAGCAGGATGGCTCCTTTGGGAGGCAGCATCAGTCCGGCGGCGAGAAGGGCTTTAGCCAGGGCGGCGTCAAAGGTATAGTCAATACCCATCACTTCCCCGGTGGACTTCATTTCCGGGCCTAGGTAGGTATCGACACCAACCAGTTTGGACATGGAAAAGACCGGTGCTTTTATCGCCACCAGCTTGCGTCTGGCGAGGAGTCCGCTGGTATAGCCCTGCTCCTTCAGGCTCTGGCCGAGCATGACTTTGGTGGCTATCTTGACCATGGGCACACCGGTCACCTTGGAGAGGAAGGGGACGGTACGGCTCGCCCGCGGATTCACTTCCAGGACATACACTGTCGACCCGTAGGCGGTGCCGCCGGGCATAATGACGAACTGGACGTTCATCAGCCCTTTCATCTTGAGGGCCAGGCCGATACGAATAGCATAGTCGACGATGGTCTCTACCTCTTGCTCCGTCAGGTTCAAGCCGGGATAGACTGCCATCGAATCGCCGCTGTGTACCCCGGCCCGCTCGATGTGCTCCATGATGCCCGGAATAAACACCGTCTCGCCGTCACTGATGGCATCGAGCTCCAGCTCCTTGCCCTCCAGGTATTTATCAATCAGGATGGGGTGTTTGGTGTCCAGCTCTATCGCCATGCTCATGTAGCGGCTCAGCTCGCTGGCATCGTGCACTATCTCCATCGCCCGTCCGCCCAGGACATAGCTGGGGCGAACCAGTACCGGGTAACCGATGAGCTTGGCAGTATTGAGCGCCTCATCGATAGAGGTCACTCCGGACCCCGGGGGCAGTGGGATACCCAGCTGGCTGGCGAAGTTCTCAAACCGGCTCCGGTCGCTGGCCAGGTCAATGGCATCGGCACTGGAGCCGAGGATAGGCATGCCGAGACGGGATAGAGGCTGAGACAGATTGATGGCGGTCTGGCCGCCGAACTGGACGATAGAGGGTGGGGGATGATTATCGCCCGACTGGCTCTCGTTTTCCAGGATATCACGCAGGCTCTCCTCATCCAGGGCTTCAAAATAGAGGCGGTCGCTGGTGTCAAAATCGGTGGAAACCGTCTCCGGGTTGGAGTTCACCATGATACTTTTGAAGCCTGATTGCTGCAACGCCCAGGCGGAGTGAACACTACAGTAGTCGAACTCAATCCCCTGCCCGATACGGATTGGCCCGCTGCCGATAACGACCGCCTTGTCGCCCTTAATTGGCTCAGCCTCGTTTTCCTGCTCGTAGGTGCTGAAGAAGTAGGGGGTGGCAGCATCAAACTCGGCGGCGCAGGTATCCACCATCTTATAAACGGGACGGATATTCCAGCTATGCCTGAGTTGCCTTACCTGCTCCGGGAGTCTATCGGCCAGGGTGCCAATCTGCTCGTCAGCGAAGCCAAGCCGCTTTGCTTGTAACAAAAGCTCGGGGGTAAGCGGCTGCGAGAGTAGACTCTTTTCCATGTCAACGATGTTTTGCAGCTTGGCGATAAACCACAGGTCAATCCGGGTACGCTCCGCAATGGCGGTGGGGGTAAAGCCCCTTCTCAGTGCCGCCATGATTGCCCATAGCCGCACATCGTTAGGCTCCAGGGGGTAAGAGGTGACGCCGGTGCCCATCTCCCACTGGCGGTCTTCCCAGAGGAGCGACTTTTTGCCAAACTCCAGCGAGCGTACCGCCTTCTGCAAAGCGGCCTCAAAGGTGCGGTCGATGGCCATGACCTCACCGGTGGCTTTCATCTGCGTGCCGATAATACGGTCGCCGGAGGCGAACTTGTCAAATGGCCAGCGTGGAATCTTGACCACCACGTAGTCCAGAGCCGGCTCGAAGGAAGCCATCGTTTTGCCGGTGACGGCGTTGGGGATTTCGTCCAGTCGCTTACCCACGGCGATTTTGGAGGCAACACGGGCGATAGGATAGCCGGTGGCTTTGCTGGCCAGGGCCGAGCTGCGACTGACCCGTGGGTTGACCTCGATGACGCAGTATTGGTCACTCTTCGGGTCGAGGCCGAACTGGATATTGCAGCCACCCTCGATACCGAGGGCGCGGATAATTTTCAGGCTGGCGGTGCGGAGCATCTGGTACTCTTTGTTGGTCAGTGTCTGGCTGGGAGCAACGACAATGCTATCGCCGGTGTGGATACCCATCGGGTCGAAGTTCTCCATGTTACAGACGGTGATGCAGGTGTTAGCCGCATCACGCATTACCTCGTACTCAATCTCTTTCCAGCCGGCCACCGATTGCTCGATGAGCACCTGGTGGGTGGGGCTGACCGCCAGACCGTTGCCAGCGACCTCCTCCAGTTCCTGCCAGGTGTGTGCCATGCCCCCGCCCGTGCCCCCCAGGGTAAAGGAGGGGCGGACGATGACCGGCAGCCCGATTTCCCTGGCGACTCTTCTTGCCTCTTCGAGGGTGTTGACGGTGGCGCTGGGGGGAACCGGCTCGCCAATCTTGAGCAAAAGCTGCTTGAAAAGCTCGCGGTCTTCGGCGGTACGGATGGTCTCGATGGGCGTGCCCAGGCTGCGGATGTGGTATTTATCCAGCACGCCGGCATCCGCCAGCTCTACGGCCAGATTAAGCCCGGTCTGCCCGCCGAGAGTAGGCAGCAGTCCATCCGGGCGCTCCCGCTCGATGATGCGGGTGAGCATCTCCACCGTCAATGGCTCGATATAGACAATATCAGCGACGTCCTCATCGGTCATGATGGTGGCCGGGTTGGAGTTGACCAGCACCGAAATGACGCCTTCTTCGCGCATCGCCTTGCAGGCTTGAGTGCCGGCGTAGTCAAACTCCGCCGCCTGCCCGATGATGATTGGCCCTGAGCCGATGATTAAGACTTTAGATGGCTTAGTCATTTTAACTCCAGTCTTTCTAAAGGAAAGCTAGAGAGCCTATCAAACATTATAGAAAGCGTTTCATCATGTAGTGGTACCCACTTTAGGGGAAAGTTACTTAAATAAAAATCCTTGTGTTGTAAAAAATTTTTGTCGTAACTCTCAACAAAGTCTGAATCGTAATTTCTCAACAGTGCAGCCTCCCATTGATGGTCGTTGCGCCACCCTTGAACACCTTAAGAACGGAAATGAACCAGAGGGTTACGTACTAAATCGCTCACTCCTGTTTTCACTTTTTTGAATACTTCTATATTATTTTCTAATAACTCTGCCTCTTCAGGACTCGGCGATTTATACATTCTTTTAAAAATAGTTAGAAATTTTATTAAGCGGTCTTGTAGACTGGAGACAGTGAGCCAGAAAAAATCAAGATTATAGACGAACCAAGAAGCTTCATTCATCTGTTGAAGCGGTGTTTCTGGGACATTTGCTTGAAGTAACCGACCAGTTTCTGTCAGGCGTTTCCAATAGTAGCCAACTTCATATAGAGATTCCAGCAAGTCTACGAATCTGTTAAATTTACCCGAAAGTAAAGGGTTACATTCATTCAGTGTTTGGCTTGGCTCCAACTTCAGAGTTTGGCAAGTCAGAAAGCGTCTGCAATAGCTAGGTTCTCTTGCTTGCAGAAGAACTAGCCCACGCTTGTTAATTAGTTCCTTAAACTTTTCGTAAGATTGTATTACTGGGTATGAATCTCTAAAAGCTGTCATTTTTCTACCTCACCCCCCTTAATCCCCCTGATGAAATCCCTCTCAATCTCCCTTTACTAAAGGGAGATGCCCGCTTAAGTCTCACCCCTTTTGCCTGCGTTCCCCCTTTGAAAAAGGGGGATTAAGGGGGATTTTCCTCACGGTGTTTCCCGTAGCGGGGATTTTCTCGTTCATTTTCTCACTTATGCTTTCAACCACCCCCTCGATATGCATCAGCACGTCGGTGTTGGTAAATCTCAGCACTCTCAAGCCAAGACTCCTCAGGTACTCATCCCTTATTCGGTCATACTCAGGCATCTCATCAGCAAAATGCTGGCCACCATCAACTTCAATAACCAGCTTTGCCCTGGGGCAGAAGAAGTCCACTATGTAATCACCGATGGGTTTCTGCCGGTAGAAACGGTGTCCCTTTAGCTGTTCCATCCTTATCTTCGCCCAGAGATACTTTTCCGCATCGGTCATATTGTCTCTGAGTTGCCTGGCATATTGTTTCAGGTTCTCATTGTAGGGTAACATCAAATCCCTCTGATTAAATCCCTCTCGCTCTCCCTTTATTAAAGGAGAAGCTCCGTATCTTGTCGGCGCGTCTCCCCCTTTGAAAAAGGGGGACTAAGGGGGATTTCTACCCACCTCTAACCTATTAACGATTTGAGCACTTCTTCATAGCAATCAATACGCTGCTGGTAGCTTTGCTCCATGCCGTACTCTGTCCCCATCTTAAAAGGGGCACCGGGAGCATTCACAAACTGCCGGTACTGGGTAGAATCCTTACCATAGCTGGCTTCCAGCAGGCGGGACACTCTGGTTGCCCAGTTTTCTAGCTGGGTATCGCGATAGTGCAGCCCCCGCAGACCGGGGATTTCAGCCAGAGCTTTCTTTAGTGGTTCGATGTCTTTTGTGGGTTCCAATTTCTTTCTCCTTTATTATTTTTAAAAATTGCTCGAATAAATAGGTGTTGTCCAGGGGGCCGGGGGAGGCTTCGGAATGATACTGGATGGCAAAGATGGGTAACTCCCGGTGGCACAAGCCCTCCACCGTGCCGTCGTTCAGGTTGATGTGGCTGACTTCCAGCCCGTCTCGCAGGGTATCGGGGTCGACGGCGTAGCCGTGGTTCTGGGCGGTGATGTGGACTCGGCCCGTGGTTAGCTCACGGACGGGGTGATTGCCCCCCCGGTGACCGAACTTGAGCTTGAAGGTGCGGGCACCGAAGGCTCGACCAATCAGCTGGGTGCCCAGGCAGATGCCCATGATTGGCTTCTTGCCGATGAGCTGCTTGACCGTGCCGACGATATCATCCAGCAGCTCCGGGTCGCCCGGTCCCGGCGAAAGCAGGATGCCATCCGGATTCAGCTTCAGGATGTCAGCGGCGGAGGTAGCGCCGGGCATGACGGTGACACTACAGCCCAGACCTACCAGCAGGCGCAGGATATTGAACTTCAGGCCGCAATCGAGGACAACGATATGCCACCGGTACCTGGAGCGAGCGGTGCTGGCAGGCCACTGGTACGGCGCCGCACAACTGACCTGCCGGACAAAATCAATCGTGCCGTAATCGGGTAATTTATTTAGCTCTGCCAGGGCCTGTCCGGGAGTCTTGCTGCTGGTAATCATGCCCATCATCACCCCGAAGGAGCGCAGCTTGCGGGTGATGGCGCGGGTATCGACGCCGTAAATGCCGGGGATGCTGCTTTCCGCCAGGTACTGGTGGAGGGTCTTGACGCTCCGGTAGTGGTTGGGTTCAAGGCAATTTTCCCGGACGACAAAGCCCCTGACCTGGATTCGGTCTGATTCAATGTCCTGCTCGTTGATGCCGTAGTTGCCGATGAGGGGGTAGGTGGGCACGACAATCTGACCTGCATAGGAGGGGTCGGTGAGCATCTCCTGGTAGCCGGTCATGCTGGTGTTGAAGACGACCTCGCCATAGGTCTCGACCTCAGCCCCGAAGGTATCGCCTTCGTAAACCGAACCATCCGCCAGCACCAATATTGCTCTTTTGGTCATTTAATGCCCTATCCCCTTAGTCCCCTTCCCCTTGTTAAGGGGAAGGGGAAGTTGTATTTGAGAGGGGCGAAGCCCCTCTCAAATTCTCCTGACGCTGGTTTTCTCCTCAAGCTTGATTGAGTCGTCCTTGTAGACCAATTTCCCCTGGTAGATGGTGGCCATTATTTTGCCTTTAAGCATCAAGCCAGCCAGGGGGGTATTCTTGCCCTTTGAGGCGAAGGTATCAGTATCTACCAGCCAATCGCGCTCCGGGTCAAAGATGGTGATGTCAGCCGGAGCACCAACCTCAAGCGTGCCCAGCCGGCCGTATTTCCCCCCAATAATCCGGGCTGGTGCCGCGGTGAGCCGGGAGACAAGTGCCGGCAGGGTTAGCTCTTTTTCATGCACCAGTTTCATCAGGCTGCCCAGGGCAGTTTCAAAGCCACTGATGCCGAAAGAGGCCCGGGCAAAATCGTCCTGCTTGTTCGCCCTGGTATGAGGAGCGTGGTCGGTAGCGATAATATCGATGACGCCGTCTCTCAGTCCTTCGATGAGAGCTTGAACATCTTTCCTTGTCCTTAAGGGTGGATTTACCTTGGCATTGGTCCCGCCGGTGATAACCATCTCCTCGGTCAGGGTGAGGTGGTGTGGGGTGACCTCGGCAGTGACACGGATGCCTTTGTCTTTGGCACGGCGAATGAGGTCAACCGAGCCTGCCGTGCTGACGTGGGCAACGTGCAGCCAGCCTCCGGTCAGTTCCGCCAACATCAGGTCGCGGGCGACGATAATCTCCTCAGCCGCCGCCGGTATACCGGGTAATCCCAGTTTAGCCGAGACGGCACCCTCGTTGATGACACCGTCTAACGAGAGGGTCTTATCCTCACAGTGGTCAATAATGGGTAGTCCCAACCGGCGGCTGGCTGCCAATGCCTGCCGCATCAGCCGTGAGCTTGCCGCCGGTTCGCCGTCATCGCTATAGCCAGCCGCGCCGGCGGCAGCCAGTTCACTCATCGGGGATAGTTCTGTCCCCTTGCTACCTTTAGAGATGCAGCCAATCGGGAGCACCCGCACCGTACCCTGGCTCACTGCCCTTGCTTTGACATCTTCGACGGCGGTGGTATTGTCCAGGGGTGGGTTGGTATTGGGCATGCAGCAGATAGTGGTAAAGCCCCCCCTGGCCGCCGCCCGTGTTCCGGTGGTGATGGTTTCCTTCTCCTCAAAGCCCGGCTCTCTCAGGTGGCAGTGGAGGTCGATAAAGCCGGGGCAGACCACCAGCTCTTGAGCGTCAAGCACGTCATAATCGGGTGATCGCGCGATTTCCTTTTCCCCCAGCCTCAGGATTTTGCCCTCGGCAATCAGTAAATCGCCAATTTCATCTATCCCCTGGCCGGGGTCAAGGATACGCCCGCCCCGGATAAGTAATGACCTCATGCTTTTCCCCCGGTCGCTCCTTCCTCCGGCTGGTGTGTCATGGAGTAGTAGCCGGGTTTAAAGCCACGAGCTTGAGCTGTACTTTCCGAGTCGAAAATAATCAGGTTCTCCGGCTTGATTTTCCTGGTCAAATGGCTATCCGCCCGGTGGTATTTTTTACTGTCCAGCCGCCCTTCATGCCAATCGGCACTGGCAATATAGCCCGGCTGGATTTCATGCTCGCAGTAGGTACAGCGCAGGGTTAAAGGCTGGTCACTGACGATTTTGAACTCAGGTTTGATGTACTTCATTTCGGTTTCCTGTCTTGAGACGCATACCGGGTTCTCGCACCTGAGGCCGGAATCTCGCTGGTACAGCGGGTGGTCAATTCTCTTGGTAAAAAAATCACCCGCTTCCGGGATTGTAACCTCTTTCGTACCCAGTAAGAGTGTCATCAGCGCCATCCGGATTGGTATGCCCAGGGCGGCTTGCTTGAAGTACATGCTCCTTTCATCAGCATCCAGCTCGCGGGCCAGCTCATCGACACGGGGGAGCGGGTGCATCACCAGGGTTCTGGCAAACTCCTTTTCCTTGAGGAGCTTTTTATCTACTACCGGGTAGTCTTTTTGACCCTGTCCTCCGTTTGTCGCCGGGAGCCTTTCTTTTTGCAACCGGGTAATATAAAGGGCGTCAACCCCCCCTTTCAGCTCGACTTGAATGCTGACACTGGGGATGTTGGCCAGTTGATGGGGTTGGCTGGGGGTCAAGTAGATAGCATCTAGAGGAAACGCACTTCCCGTCGCGGCACCGTGTTCGCTATCGTATCTTTCCAGTTTACCTACGTACTCTGTTGATAACTTTCGCTTCACATGCTCGGGAAGCTCCAGGCCCGGGCCGGAACGAAAATGGATTGTCGCCCCAAACCTGGCCAGGGCGTAGGTTAGCGAATGGATGGTGCGTCCATGTTTCAAATCACCCCACAGGGCAATCTTCAGTCCGGTGATGGTTTTTCGCTCCCTTTGGATGGTGTAGAGGTCGCACAGGGTCTGTGTCGGGTGCTCATGGCTGCCATCGCCGGCATTTATCACCGGGATACCGGCGTAGTCAGCGAAGACTCTGGCAGCTCCTTCCCAGGGGTGGCGAATGACAATAAGGTCGGCATAGTTGCCGACCACTCTGGCCATATCCGCCAGGCTTTCCCCCTTGGCCAGGGAGGTTGAGCTGCCATCAGCCACCGTAATGACACTACCGCCGAGCCGGTGCATGGCAGATTCAAAAGAGAGCCGTGTCCTCGTGCTGGGCTCAAAAAACAGGCTGGCCATGATTTTACCCTGGCACAGGCTGGAATTGGCTCCCGGCGTGGCGGACATTTCATTTGCCAGTGAGAAGACGGCCTCAATCTCACCGTTGGTCAGATCGTCTATGGTTACCACGCTCCGCTTCGCCAGTGTCATCTTAGCTCCCTTTAGCTGGTTGTCGCCAGACTGGAAGTCGCCCGGTTATTCCGGTGAATTACCACCCCTTCGATGCCATCCGTCTCCACCAGCTGTACCTGTATCTCCTCATCGTGCGAGGTTGGTATATTCTTGCCGACATAGTCCGCCCGGATGGGTAGCTCGCGATGACCGCGGTCGACCAACACGGCTAGTTGAATGGAGCGGGGCCGTCCCAGGTCGATGAGGGCATCCATCGCTGCCCGGATGCTGCGCCCGGTGTAGAGAACATCATCGACGACCACGACTGATTTATCGCTGATATCGACCGGGATGTTCGTGCGCGTGGTAGCTGGTTGGGGATTTAGTGGGGATAGGTCATCACGGTAAAGGCTGATGTCCAGAGCTCCCACCGGCACTTTTAAGCCCTCGAAGGTTTCCAGATTAGCGGCCAGTCGTTTGGCTAGAGGTACGCCGCGGGTGCACATACCGACGAAGACCAGGTGCTCGGTGCTCTTGTTTCGCTCCAGAATTTCATGGGTAATCCGAGCCAGACTCCGTCTGATGTCCTCGCCCGTCATAACGACTTTTTCAGTCATAAAAAAACCTCTTGCTCTGGCTGGCAAGAGGTTCCTGGTGTCAGGTATCTCATCTCTCCCTTGCTAGCCTCTCTGGACTAACTTAAAAGGTTCGGGCCTTTAATTTCTAATACTATACCACTTTAATGGGGTCGGTGCAAGGAGAATTTTGAGAGGTTCTGTTTGCTTATGGTTGATGTTGGTAAAAACCTATCCCTTGCCCCCTTCCCTTCGCACGGTAAGGGGGCGAAAAAAGAGAGGGGGCGAAGCCCCCTCTCTAAAATACCTTCCCCCTCTCCTCAAAGGAGAGGGGGATACAGGGGGTAAGATGAGGAGGTCAACCAAGACCGAATAGAACCATTTTGAAAGCGTTTAATAACCCCGTTCGCCCTGTGCATTGTCGAACCACGAACGGTTTGTATGAGTTGTTAAACAATCTCATTTTGAGAGATTATTTGAGAATCTGCATTTTTGGTTTGACTTATGTCTTGGCTGAGTGCTAAGCTTGACCTAAAAATTCCTGAGGAGGTGTTTATGCCAATAGTAACAGTGCTCGCCATTGAGGGCAGGACAATCGAGCAGAAGAGGGGGCTGGCCAGGGATATAACTGAAGCCGTGGTCAAGAACTTTAAGGTAGGTGCGGAACACGTCGAGGTTATCATCCAGGAGATGAAGAAAGAGAACTTCGCCCAGGCCGGTAAACTATCGGCTGACCGCTAAGCTGGCCGCAACCAGTAAAACTAAAACTCGGTCAACTAGGAAAGGAGGTGCGTTTCGCGTGTTACCGCCGGAGGTCAAAGAGTCCATCAGCAAGATGAGGAGCACCCGCATTTTCGAGGTCGAGAAAGGGGCGATAAAGAGGTTTGCCGATGCGGTTGATGACCGTAATCCAATCTACTGGGATGAAGAATACGCTCGGGATTCAAAGTATGGCTCAATCATCGTTCCGCCTGGATTTTTCGGCTGGCCGACGAAATGGGCAAGGGGACAGACGTTCCCGATTCTGGTGTCAGAAGGCATGGACCCGAGGACGGTGCTGGCCCAGGCCGGCTACGGCCGCACCCTCGATGGCGGCGTCGAATACGAGTTCTTCCTGCCGGTCCGGGCGGGAGATACCCTGGTGGTGACCTCGGTGATAAAGGACATCAGGGAGAGAGAAGGTAGCTCCGGGACGCTGATTTTCATCATTACCGAGGTGACCTATGTCAACCAGCACGGTGACCTGGTCGCCCGGTCCCAGACAACCGTCATACAACGCTAACCTGGAGATAATTAAGGAGGTAGCAGATGGCGAAGCAACTTTGCTGGGAAGATATCGAAGTCGGTACCGAGGTCACGCCGTTGCTCAAGGTGGCAACAACCCAGATGCTGGTCAAGTGGGCGGGGGCCTCGGGAGATTTCAATCCTCTCCACTATGATAGCTCTTTTGCCGCCCTGCAGGGAGTGGAGAGGCCGATTGTCCACGGCGCCCTGAAACGCCAGTGGCTGGTACAATTGTTGACGGATTGGATGGGTAGTGAAGGCACCCTGAAGAAATTCTCCTGCCAGTACCGGGCGATGGATTGGCCACGGACGATGAAAACACTCAGCCAGAGTGAGGAAGGCGAGAGCTGGTGGTGCAAGGGTAAAGTCACCAAGAAGTATGTCCGGGATGGAGAGCACGGCGTTGAGTGTGACATCTGGGTTGAGAACGGTAAGGGTGAGAAGACGACGCCGGGTAAGGCTACCGTTCTCCTGCCGTCCCGGGCTAAGGAGCCGGTAAAAGACCAATAATTTCCGTATCCGGTGAGAACCAAATAATAAGGAGGGCAAAAATGGGAGACCGACTGAAAGGTAAAGTGGCGATAGTGACTGGCTCAGGGCAGGGCATTGGCAGGGGTATTGCCTTGTCTCTGGCTGCGGAAGGGGCAAAAGTGATAACCAATAGCCGGAAGGCGGGTACGGCCGGCGGGGATGCGGAGACGACGGCGAAAGAGATTGTGAAAAAGGGCGGGCAGGCGGTACCTTACTACGGTGATGTCACCGCGCTTGAGACCGGAGAGAAACTGGTCCAGGCAGCAATAAACAACTTTGGCCGGGTAGATATACTGGTGAATAACGCCGGTATTGTCCGGGACAAGATGATATTCAACATGACGCCGGAAGAATGGGATGACGTTATCAAGATTCATCTCTATGGCCATTACAACTGTACTAAACCGGTCTCCATCCTGATGAGGCAGCAGGGTAGCGGGCGCATTATTAACATGTCCTCCACCTCCGGTTTGGGCAATGCCGGGCAGGCCAATTACGCCGCCGCCAAGGAAGGCATTGTCGGTTTTACCAGGACAGTCGCCCGTGATTTGGGCCGATATGGGGTTACCTGCAATGCCATCCGGCCTGGTGCTGGTACCAGGATGAACCAATCCCCGGAAATGGAAGTGGCCTGGAAGAGAAGGATTGCCCGTGGTGAGCTTACCGCTGAGCAGGTTGCTGCCCGCCGGCTGCCTGAGCCGGAATATGTCGGCCCCTTCGCTGCCTGGCTTTGTACCGACGCTGCTGCCGGTATCAATGGCTATGATTTTGCGGTCAGAGGGGGACACGTCGCCATCTTCTCTCAGCCCGTGGAATGGAAGTCCATCGATAAGGAAGGCTTCTGGACAATGGATGAGCTGGATCGTGTCATGCCCAACACGCTGGCCAGCGGTCCCGTGCGCGGGACGCCATTACCCAACCCGGCGCCCCCGCAGCCGAGGACGTAGGCCACTAATAGTTTTGTAATTATTTAGTAACCTCGTAAACCTAATCCCCCTCTCCTTAAAAGGAGAGGGGGATTAGGTTTATAGAGGGGGCGAAGCCCCTCTATCTTCCAGGCAACCTCAATACTTCACCAGTTTGAATTGGCCGACATCAACCAGCCCGAGGTCGGTTAAGCGAAGCTCGGGAATGACCGGTAGCGCCAAAAAGGAGAGAGAAGAGAAGGGGGAGGGGAGTCTTGTGCCCAGGAAGGTCGCTACCTTGTCCAGCTTGTTCAGCTTTTCGGCGACCACCTCCAACGGCTGGTCGGACAAAAGCCCGGCGATAGGCAGGGCAAGACTGGCCAGCACCTTGCCCCCGCTGGTGGCGACGAGACCGCCATGAAGACGCTCAATCTCCTTCACGGCAAGAAAAATGTCCGCGTCATTAGTGCCGACAGCGACCACATTATGCGAGTCGTGGGCAATAGATGAGGCCAGAGCACCTGCCTTCAGGTTGAACCCGCTGACCAGCCCAAGGCCAATATTGCCGGTGGCTTGATGCCTTTCGACGACCACCAGCTTGAGAATATCCCGGCTGACGTCCGGCATCGCCATCCCATCGCTAAGAGTAATCCTCTTCAGACTCTTCCGGGTAACTATCTGGCCCGGGACAATTTCAATTACCGGTACGGTGCCGGTAGAGACCCGTAGCCGCAGTGCCTCGATATTGAAAGGTTTGATATTGATGGTGTTAGCCAGTCCGCTGCTTCCCGGTTGAGGGACCGGGAAAAGAGGCTTGCCTTCCCTGGCGACGAGACGGCCGCGATGATAGACCATGTCAATGCGCAGGTTGGGCAAATCGCTGATGACAATCAGATTGGCCTGGTAGCCGGGAGCGATGGCACCCAGCCGCTCCATCCTGAAATACCCGGCGGTGTTGATGGTCGCCAGCTGGATAGCCCGCACCGGGTCAAGACCGCGGCGGATTGCCTTTCGCACCACGGCGTCAACATCACCATCGGTGAGCAGGTCAAAACAACTGCGGTCATCGACGACAAGCATACACCGTTGATACGTCTTGTCCGTAATCAAAGGCAGCAGCGTATCCAGGTTCTTCTCTGAGGAGCCTTCCCGGATCATGATAAACATGCCCTGCCGCAGTTTTCCCCGGGCCTCATCCAGGGAGATAGACTCATGGTCTGAGGAGATTCCGGCGGCAATATAGGCGCTGAGGTTCTTTCCGCTGATACTCGGGGCATGGCCGTCCACCACCTTTCCCCGGGCGAGGTTAATCTTGTCCAGCACACTCGCATCACCGCTGAGCACACCGGGGAAATTCATCATTTCCCCCAGTCCCAGGCAACTCTTCCAGCGGAGAACCTGGCGGAGAGCCGGAGCGTCAAGCCTGGCCCCGGCGCTTTCCAGGTGGGTCGTCGGTACAGAGGAGGGCGCCATCAAGAAAAGGTCTAGAGGAAGACGGCGGGCACAGCTCATCACATATTTCATCCCCTCCAGCCCGCAGACATTGGCGATTTCATGGAGGTCGGTCACTATTGCCAGGGTGCCTCGCGGCACAATGGCTGCCGCGTACTGGCCGACATCGAGCATGGAGCTTTCCAGGTGAGTGTGGCCGTCAATAAAGCCTGGCGCCAGGTAGCGGCCACCCAGGTCAATAATTTCTTTGGCCTGCTGGTAATCACCGACTCCGGCAATACGCTTGTCATAGATAGCGATATTACCCGGCTCAATCTCGCCGGTGAAGACATTGATAACCCGGGCATTTGACAGAATAAGGTCGGCGGGAAGCTCACCTTTAGCTACCGAGATTAAGAAGCGGTCGCTCAAACTACACCCCCTCTTATCCCTACCCCTTGCCCTACTCCGCTAAGACACAGATATCGGGTAGATTACGGAACTTCTCGTCACAGTCCAAACCGTAGCCTACCAGGAATTTATCCGGTACGGTAAAACCCGGATAGTCGATGCTAACCGGTACCTGGCGTCGTGAAGGCTTATCGGTCAGGGCACAGAGCTTCAAAGAAGCCGGCTTCCTCCGGCGCAGGTAGTCGAGCAGGTAGGCAACCGTGAGTCCGGTATCGACGATATCCTCCACCACCAGCACCTCTCGTCCCCTGACCGGGCAGCGGAGACCCTGCACCACACTCACCTTCCCCGCACTATCCTTACCCCGGCCATAGCTGGATAGGCGGACGAACTCTATCTCCAGGGGGAAATCGAGTCGCCGTACCAGGTCAGCCAGAAATACGAATGAACCCTTGAGAATACCAATGACAAGCGGGTGTTTATCTCGATAATCACGGCTGATTTCCGCCGCCAGTTTGCTGACTCTCTCCTCGATTTCCTGCCGGCTAAGGAGAACCCGGGGCTGCTCCTGGGGATTCATCGCTGTTGCCGCCATATCCTGGCTTTTTCGTCCAGGTCACTCAGGTAGTTAGAGGTGCTCCGTCCTCTCCCACGGAAGTAGAGAGCAAGCACCATGCCCAAAACCAGTCCGCCCAGATGAGCCTGCCAGGCAACTCCGGGCATGAAGGAGAGGAGCACAAAACCGCCGATAACAGCTATCCAGAGGGCAACCGGTATCGGTAGCGGAAAGATGAAAACCGGTAGGTTTGGCCGTAACACGGTCAAAGCGCCCCCCACGGCAAAGATTGCTCCGGAAGCACCGACGGCGGGAATGTAAGGTGATTCCTGGAGTAGATAGACAAGCAATACATAGAGAATATTCCCGGCTAGCCCGCCCAGGAAATAGACAGTGAGGAACTTTCTCTCTCCGATGAGTTGAATCAGGTAGGTTCCGAAGAAATAGAGAGTCAGCATGTTGGTTAAAATGTGTCCGAAATCAGCGTGAATGAAAATATTGGACAGTATCGCCCAGGGATGGGTGGCCAAGCTTGCCGGTTGCAGGGCGAACTGGGAGATAATAAAGTCTGGCCTGACTACCCGGGCAATAAACATGATAAGGTTGGTGATTATCAGCAGGGCGACAGGCCCCAGGTTGAAACCGCTTTGGCGTCTATATGACATCATTTTCTTTCATCATCGTTGAAAATACCGTTTATATCATAACCTGCGGAGGCTGGTGATGGCAAGATAGTTGAACAATAACTGCAAACACCTGGGTTGAGATTGTGTAGCAACCTCACACCCTTAGTCCCCCGGAGAGGAGCCTTGTATCACATGTCATTCCGAGGAGCGAAGCGACGTGGGAATCTCAACCATGGATGGGAGATAACGTACCTTCAAATATAGTTATAGGCAGAGATTGCCACAGGCACTTCGTGCCTTCGCAATGACAACATTAAAAGGCAGTTAAAGAGGCTTCGCTCCTCTTTCATAATCCCAGTGAAGAGAGAGTTTGAGAGAGGCGAAGCCTCTCTCAATTTAGTTCCCCTTCCCCTTGATAGGGGAAGGGGATAAAAGGGATAGGGTTTTTACAAATCTCCTACCAAGGGAAGGGGGGTTAAGAGGGATAGGTTTTTCTAAACCACTAGCGGGTTAAACCCAGGCTTTTAGACAGCCCGCTAAAATTAAAGTGCTGCTTCATTATTTCATCGAGCCGGGCCAGTTTCTGCTCCTGGTTAAATCTCTGGCTAACCAGGGCTGTTTCGATTTTACCGGCGATAGTGCTGGTGTCATCCTTGGCCAGGACAACCGGCACGTGTTGCTCCTCCGCCTGGTTAAGGACAATCGCCCGGGGGGCGATACCGCCGGTGAGGACGAGGCATCGAGTTGGCGTGGTCAGGGCAGCCAGCTGCATATCCAGGCGCTCACTCTTGAGAAGCACCGCCTTGTTGGTTTTACGGCCAAAGTAAGCCGGCCCCGGGTCAACCGATAGTGCCCCGAGCATAAAGTTTTCCAGTAGCTCCCCTGATTTCTCGGCGCCGCGTATTACTTCTCCCTGGATGCTCCGGGCCAGCTCGCCGATGCTGATTGCCAGCAGCGTCCTGTCTTCAGGTAGTATTCCCAGGATATTTATTCCGGCTTTACTGAACTGGGACGATACCTCACCCTGGACACGCCCCATACGGCTCCTGGGCACCTTATTGACCACCACGCCGAGCAGGTGTTTCCCAAATTCTTTACACCGGTTTATTGTCTTGGTTGGCTCCGAGGAGTAACCGGCGACGACAATTACTTTGGCATCCAGTGCTTCCACAATACCGGTCTCGGACTGGCCTGGCGTCGCGATGCCTTCGATGATAACTACATCTTTCCCCTGGGAAACCCGGCTATAGGCTTCCTTGGTGCCGCTTCTCAGGCGGCTCTCATCACTGTAGACCGGGCAGAGAAGCTCCACCGGTTCGGCCAAACCGAGTATACCCTTCATAAAAGCGGTATCCTCGTCTGCCGCAGAACCATCAGCGATGGCCGGCTTTAAAAAACCTATTTTCTTACCTTCATCCAGCCAGTGCTGGCCCAGGCCAGCACCGATGGTGGTTTTACCAATCCCTGCTTCCACGGAAGTGATATATACAGTGACCAAGCGACACCTCCATTTCGATACGTGAAATGCTAGGCTATTATAGCCTGTCTTCGTTTATGGGTAAAGAGTCTGTCTACCTGCCACACATCGCTGGAGCAGGAGTGCCTTTTCTTGAAACGAACCATATCGCCCAATCTAATCTCGATAACCGTCTCTCAGTTTCACGATAAATCAGCCAGGCACCGGTTAATTTGCTCCCGCATGGCTAAGGCTGCGCCGCGGGCGGCCTCGGCGAAATCCTTCCCCCGCGTGGCGTAGATGATTTGCCGCGACGAGTTGATAATCGTCTTCTCCCCCTCGGCATCCGCCCCGTAGCGGATGGTCAAAGCCAGGTCTCCACCCTGGGCACCGATACCGGGTATCAACAGTGGCATATCAGGGTAATTTTCCCGGATTAACCTTAGCTCTTCCGGGTAGGTTGCACCAACAACCAGCCCGATATTCCCATATACATTCCACTGGCTGGCCTTAAGGGCGACAAGCTCAAAGAGAGAATGGTAGCCATCCTGTGTCTGGCAGCGGAGGGACTGGAAATCGAGTGCCCCCGGGTTTGAGGTTCGACAGAGAATGAAGATGCCTTTATCACGGTACTGTAGGAAAGGCTCAATCGAATCAGCGCCGAGATAGGGGCTGACGGTAGCGGCATCACAGTGAAGGTCGCTGAAAATTGCCCTGGCGTAGGCCTTGGCCGTGCTGCCGATATCGCCCCGCTTGGCATCAGCGATGATTGGGATATCAGCGGGGATGTGCTGGATACTGCGTTTCAGGGCATCCAGACCCTCCGCCCCAAGAGCCTCATAGAAGGCAAAGTTTGGTTTATAGGCACAGACCAAGTCACAGGTGGCGTCAATAATCGCCCGGTTAAACTCAAAAATCCCCACCCTGTCCGGCATCAACTCTGGATCAGGGTCAAGCCCGACGCAGAGCAGGCTCCGGTTTTTTTGGACGGCTCCAGCCAGCTTTTCCGTAAATTTCATCGGTACTCCCGAATCAGGCTAAGCTGATAATATCAGCTTCTGAAGGTCAGGTCAAGATGGGGAGATGGTTCAGAACTCCATGATTTTACGTGGACTGCCGGATTTCTACGAAAAATACAGGGTACCCTTTACTTTTACAGGATAGTATGCTAGTATATAAATGCTTCTTGGTGGTTAGAGCGAGGTGGTCCCACCCGTTCTCATCCCGAACACGGTAGTGAAACGCCTCAGCGCTGACGATACTGAGGGGGTAGCCCCTTGTGAAAAATAGGCCACTGCCAGGAGGCTTTTACGAAAATAGCGAGGTCAAAGGCAAAGTAAAACTTGCCTTTGACCTTTCTTATTATTTGCCGTATAATGATTAAGGATTAGTCAGAGGTAGAGGGGGTTCGAAGGAGAGAAAGATGACTAGCCGATTTGAAAAATTCACCGAGAGAGCCCGCCGTGTGCTTACCTCAGCACAAGAAGAGGCACAGCACCTCAATCATAACTATATTGGTACCGAGCATATTCTGCTCGGCCTGATACGGGAAGAAGATGGGGTAGCCTGTAAGGTTCTTACCAGTCTGGGCATTAGCCTGACCAAGATTCGTTCAGCGGTAGAATACCTGGTTGGTCGTGGTGAAAAACCGGGCACGGGGGAAATTGGACTGACGCCCAGGGCGAAAAGAGTTATTGAGCTAGCTATAGATGAGGCACGTCATCTTGGCCATAACTATATTGGTACCGAGCATCTCCTGCTGGGCCTGTTACATGAGGGTGGCGGTATTGCTGCCGGCGTCTTAGAGAGCTTCAGTATCACGCTGGAGCAAACCCGTACCGAGACCGTGCGTGTCCTCAGCCAGGGTTTAGCCCGGCCCAAGCTGGCGCGTACTGCCAGCCGTACTCCGGTGCTGGACCAGATGGGTTTTGATTTAACCAACGCTGCTCGTACTGGTAAACTGGACCCGGTTATTGGCCGCCAGAAGGAAATTGAGCGGGTAATTCAAATCCTGAGCCGCCGTACCAAGAATAATCCGGCTCTGATTGGTGAGCCAGGAGTAGGTAAGACGGCCATTGTGGAAGGGCTGGCTCACCGTATTGCCTGCGGTGATGTACCGGAGACACTGGAAGACAAGCGCTTAATCGCTCTCGATATGGCGGCGGTTGTCGCCGGAACAAAGTACCGGGGTGAATTTGAGGAGCGCCTCAAGAAAATCGTCGATGAGATAAAAACATCGGGCAACTGTGTTATCTTTATTGATGAGTTTCATACTATTGTTGGCGCCGGTGCCGCCGAAGGGGCGGTTGATGCTGCCAGTATTCTTAAACCCTCCCTGGCGAGAGGAGAGTTGCAGTGCATCGGGGCGACAACCCTTGATGATTACCGTAAGCATGTCGAGCGTGACCCCGCTCTGGAGCGCCGCTTCCAACCCGTCCTGGTGGAAGAGCCTTCCGTGGAACAAACCATGGAAATCCTGCGCGGTGTCAAACCCCGCTACGAGGAATATCACAAGCTGATAATAAGTGATGAGGCGTTAGGCCAGGCGGCCGCTTTAGCGGCGAGGTATATCCCTGACCGTTTTCTCCCTGATAAAGCTATCGACCTGATTGATGAGGCATCCTCAAGAGTCAGAATCAAACACCGGGCTCCGCCGATAAGCCTGAAGGAATCACGGCAAGTTGAGGAAACTGTCCGTAAGGATAAAGAAAAGGCGCTGACCGAGCAGCAGTATGACTATGCGGCTGAGCTGCGCCAGCGTGAGCTTCAGGTGCAGGAGAAGATAAAGACTCTCGAAGAGCAATGGTACAGTGCCCTGGAGCAGGATAAACCGGTGGTGACGGCGGAGCATATCGCTGAAGTTGTCAGTATGTGGACAGGCATTCCGGTCGTCCAGCTCAGTGGTGACGAGACCAGCCGCCTGCTTAAGATGGAAGAAGCGCTGCATAAGCGCATCATCGGCCAGGATGAAGCGATTAATATCATCGCCAAAGCGGTCAGACGGGCCCGCGCCGGCCTCAAGGACCCGAGACACCCTATTGGCAACTTCATCTTTCTCGGTCCCACCGGCGTCGGTAAGACCGAACTGGTCAGAACTCTTTCCGAATTCATGTTCGGCAGTGAAGATACCTTAATCAGACTTGATATGTCTGAATTTATGGAAAAACACACCGTATCGCGGCTGGTGGGAGCACCGCCGGGCTATGTTGGTTATGACGAAGGCGGTCAGCTAACTGAGGCAGTACGGCGGAAGTCCTATTGCTGCATCCTCCTCGATGAGATTGAAAAGGCTCATCCTGATGTCTTCAATATCTTGCTGCAGATATTCGATGATGGCCACCTGACCGATGCCAAGGGCCGCCGAGTGGACTTCCGCAATAGCATTATCGTCATGACCAGCAACATCGGCGCTGAGCTTATCCGGAAGGGAAGCTCGTTCGGTTTCATGCAACGGACTGATGAAGGCAAGACTCAGCAGGTGGACTATGAGCGTATGAAGGAAAAGCTACTCGGTGAGCTAAAGAAGTCCTTCCGCCCCGAGTTTCTCAACCGTATCGATGGTGTGGTGGTGTTCCATTCCCTGAATAAAGAGCATATTCGTAGTATCGTTGACCTGATGCTGGCACAGGTGGCCAAACAGCTTGGTGAGAAAGGGGTCAAGCTCGAAGTAACTGATGCCGCCAAAGATTTACTGGGTGAAAAGGGCTATGATGAAGTCTTTGGGGCTCGACCGCTACGCAGGGTGATTCAAACCATGGTGGAGGATAGTCTCTCAGATAGCCTGCTCCGCGGCAAATTCCGCTCCGGTGATACCGCCGTCATTGACCGGGAAGGGGACGAGATTGTCGTCCATCCCGCCCCGGTGGGGGCGTTAGCCGGAGATAGCAAATCCTGAATCGGTGAGGATAAATCCAGAACAACTTAACCAGAGGGGGAAACTAGCCGGGTAAGGTATTCCCCCTCTTTTTTAGCCAGAAATCAAAGGGAAAGGAGTTCCAATTGGCCAGAGAGATTGTTGAAGCCCCGATAACCGGTAAAATCATCAGTGTCGAAGCCAGGGCAGGCGGGAAGGTTAGCGAGGGAGACACGCTCTGCCTGCTGGAATCGATGAAGATGGAGAACCCGATACTGGCCCCGGTAACCGGCACGGTGGTTGAAATCAAGGTCACTGACGGCCAGGTAGTCAAAAGTGGCGATGTCATCGCCATCATCGAATACTGAAAACACTAGGTGCGTTAGCCGCTTCCCGGGGCACGTACCATCAAGATGGGTACGCTGGCAGAGTGGAGAATACGGTCAGCCACACTACCCCACACCCAGCGGCTCACTCCGGACCTTCCGTGGGTAGCAATCACAATTAAATCTATCCCATTCTTGTTGGCAAACTCGGTAAGGGCCTCTGCTGCCTTACCATAGATTACATTCCCCTTGGCACTGATGCCGGCTTTGTTCAGCCTGACGGCGGTTTTCCGAAGGTATTTTTCCGCTTCTACCTTATTATGGACTTCAAATGCCTTCAGCTGTTCTAAAGAGGCGATTTCGGCGGTTTCTCTGCCGTAAGGGATGGCAATCGGCTCCACCGCCTGCACCAGCACTACCTCCGGAGCAACACACCCTTTCACGATAGTGTCGACGTGCGGAAGCACGCATTCCGCCAGCTTTGAGCCATCCAGCGGCACCATAATCTTCTTGTACATTCTTTCCCTGCCTCCTTGTCTCAATATCTTACCATAAGACAGGAGCATGGGGAATATCCCGCTGAGAAATCCATCCTCCTAACCCCCTTTCCTTCGGTAGACTCAGGACAGGCTCTTTGGTAAAGGAAGGGGGAAGAAAAAGAAAGATACTAAACCAAGTAATCATCCCAAGGCACAATAGTTTGTATAACACTCGGGTTATGTGTTTTACCGGCTTTCCTTATCTCTGTCAGCGGAAATAGGTATCTTTTCTTACTTCCTGAAGGCGTCGACCAGCTTCTCCAGTTCAGGAATCGTGGTGTTTTCGGAGATAGTCACCCAGTTATCCTGAGTCGTCACCTTAATCTTCCCAAGCAGGCCTTTCAGTTCCGGGACGGTAGACATGCCTTTAAACATAAGAACAGCGCCGATAAGCGTATCCCGGGCATCCTGCGTTGAAGCTGCGTCTAGGAAATGAGCAACTATTTCGATGGTCAGGTTGGTCACTTGCTTGTCAAAAGCAAGTCCCGACACATCCATGCTGGCAAACGCCTTGGTAGATACCGGACTCCCAGGAACCGACTGTTTCGCCAATGATTGCCGCGCTGTGTCCGGAATATTGAAGGAGAACCTACACATGGAATCGCCCAGATGATTGTATGTGTCGAGTATTACTCCGTTGACAGCCTTGCGGTCACCTTTACGGACATCAATAATATCCTGAACCGCTTTCGTCGTGCCGAAAAGCAGTACCTTGTTGCCCAGAAAAGCGACATTAAACCTCTGGTCTTTGCCGCCAGTATACGTCTTGTAGCCTTTATAGTTGCTCCTAGTGAAGTTCTCCGATGACTTCTCTTCCATACTGGTGATGAGTTTCGCCTCGACAAATGTTCCTTCGAGAATCAGTCCCACATAGGGAGCTTTTTCAAAGGTGTTCACATCGCCAAAGACAACAGCCCGAGAAAAACTAAGGAGGTCCAGCCCTGTCGTCTCGGCTGCCTTCTTAAGAGCATCTTCCATTGTCTGCGGTTGGTCTGGTCCCTTTTCCCAACTATTGTAGGCATTTATCAAGTCCTGGTCATTAAGGATTCTACTGACCTGGATTTCTCCGAGGAGGGTCACTCCTTCCGGCACCAACTGGATGGAAGGTGGTTCGGACTGGCCGGTACACCCGGCCAAGCTGGTCATCATGAGGCTGATAATCACAAATCCGGAGAAGAGCTTCTTTATACTCATGCCTTATCCCTCCTTTACCAGAAGTTTAACGGCATCTTAACACAAACCAAAATTAATGCCAAGTAACTATTCTGACTATGTTGATGTTCTATAATTTTGTTCCCCCTTCCTTTAACTAAGAGAAGGGGGTCAGGAGGATGGGTTTTATAAAGAGGGATTGGAAAGGGGCTTCGCCCCTTCTATAATTCACTCCCTCTCCCTTTATTAAAGGGAGAGGGATAAAGGGTGAGGGATTTACCATTACCTAAGAGATTGCCACGCCCGCCAAAGGCGGTCTCGCAATGACACTCTTTATAAAACAAAAATCCACGGAAGCGAAATGCCACCGTGGATTTTCTTCTTGAACTAATATCAACTCTGAAACAGGTCAAGCCCTCGGCCATTAGTACGACTTAGCTGAACGCATTACTGCGCTTACACTAGCCGCCTATTAAGCAGGTAGTCTACCTGCGGCCTTACTCCCCCCCTTACGGGGAGGATGGGAGATCTTATCTTGGGGTAGGCTTCGCACTTAGATGCTTTCAGCGCTTATCCTTTCCAGACATAGCTACCCAGCGATGCCCTTGGCAGGACAACTGGTACACCAGAGGTCTGTTCCTCTCGGCCCTCTCGTACTAGAGAGAACTCCCCTCAAATCTCCAGACGCCCACGACGGATAGAGACCGACCTGTCTCACGACGGTCTGAACCCAGCTCGCGTGCCGCTTTAACCGGCGAACAGCCGGACCCTTGGGACCTGCTTCAGCCCCAGGATGCGACGAGCCGACATCGAGGTGCCAAACC
>ORJL011579303.1_pt1 | contig 151138 bp, 134 predicted proteins | sample 1779941 | NCBI WGS metagenome assembly ORJL01 (sample SAMEA104232317, study PRJEB22302) | groundwater metagenome | biome: forest; feature: aquifer; material: groundwater | place: USA | collected 2011-08-07 | depth 5.8 m | reverse complement strand
ATTTATGGGCGGCAGAAACATGATGTCGCTCCTGACGGAGCTTTGAGGTTAGGCACGCGCATGGTGCTACAAATATTTCGTCCCTACGGGACTTTGATGAAATGTTGCTGGGGCCTTCACTTGATCAGAGTTTCCTGAAGTTTGTCGGACATCGTTTGTCGAACATCGATTCATGGATTCAAACATCACTAGAGTCACGACCCACATCAGCCATAACGAAGCGCTGATCTTTGAGCGTTCGCATTCGGGGCGCTCCGGCTACATGTTGCCGCCGCTCGATGTGGACGAAATCGCGCTCGACGAAATCATTCCGGCCGCATTCCAACGCGAAGACGATCTCGCCGGCTTACCCGAAGTCAGCGAGGTGGACGTGATTCGCCACTTCACGCGCATGTCCACCTGGAATTATTCAATCGATCTCGGCTTGTATCCGCTCGGCTCATGCACGATGAAGTACAACTCGCGCCTGAACGAAAAGGTCGCGCGCATCGCGGGCTTTGCGAATCTGCATCCGCTGGCTGCCGAAGGCGATGCGCAGGGCGCGTTGGAAGTGATCTACGAACTCCAGCAACATCTCGCCGAAATCACCGGCTTGCCTGGCATCTCGCTGCAACCCGCGGCCGGCGCGCACGGCGAGATGACCGGCATCATGATCATTCGCGCGTTCATCGATGCGCGCGACGGCAAGGAACAGTCGGCAAAGCGGCGTACCATGCTGATTCCGGATTCCGCGCACGGAACAAATCCCGCCTCGGCGCATCTTTCCGGATTCACCGTCAAGACCATTCGCTCGACCTCGGAAGGCCTTACCGACCTCGATCACTTGCGCGAGTTGTGCGCGCACGGCGACGTCGCCGGCTTGATGCTGACGAATCCCAACACGCTCGGCCTGTTCGAAAGAAACATTCAGGAGATTTGCCGCATCGTCCACGAAGCCGGCGGTCTGGTTTACATGGACGGCGCGAATATGAACGCGCTGGTCGGCGTCGCGCGACCGGGCGATATGGGCGTCGACGTGATTCATCTGAATTTGCACAAAACATTCTCGACGCCGCACGGCGGCGGCGGGCCAGGTTCGGGTCCGTGCTGCTGCACGAAGGCGCTTGAACCTTTCTTGCCGGTGCCGCGCGTTGTAGCACAGACTTCAGTCTGTGACTCCGATGATGAACACAGACTGAAGTCTATGCTACGGCTCGACTTCGACTACCCGCAATCGATCGGGCGCGTGAAGGCGTTTCTCGGAAACTACGGCATGATGCTGCGCGCGCTGGCTTACACGCTCACGCATGGTTACGATGGGCTACGCGAAGCGACGGAAGCTGCGGTGCTGAACGCGCGTTACATTGCGCATGGTTTGATTTCAGACTACGAAAAGCCTTTCGACTCGCCGCCGATGCATGAGGTCGTTTTCACCGACAAACGTCAGGCGCGCAAAGGCGTGCACACGCTGGACATTGCCAAGCGCCTGATCGATTACGGCTTTCATCCGATGACGATCTATTTTCCTTTGATTGTTTCGGGAGCGATGCTGATCGAGCCTACCGAATCGGTCGGGCGACATGAACTGGATCAATTTATCGAAGCGATGCGCTCGATCGCTCGCGAAGTGATTGAAGATCCTGAACTTGTGATGAACGCGCCGCACTCGACGCGCATCGGCCGTCTGGACGAAGCCGCCGCCGCGCGCAAGCCGGTGCTGCGCTGGAAGCCGACGGATGCCGGCACAGAACCGCTTGCAGTAGCAGGCGGGTGAAGGGCGCGGCAAAGAATCTAAGGAGACAACTCATGGCAACACAACAACCCTGGACAGGAATTCAAGTCGAGACGGGTTTCTTTCCCTTGTCATTTTTCCTTTATCTCTGTACGCCTACGATCGTCATTGACGGCGTGGCGCACCGAAAGCCATGGGGCAAGCATTCGTTTCCACTGCCTGGCGGAATGCATAACGTCCAGGTGTTTTTCGGTTACCTGTTCATGCCCAGATGCGGCTTCAACCAGATTAACGTCGTGGTCCAGCCCAACTGCGTTCATCGCGTCACTTTCAACATGCCTCCCTGGATGTTCTCGGCCGGCTCAATCCGGGAACTCCCGCCACAAAGGTTCAGTTAAGAGAAGTATCCACAAGGAAGGAATTATCTGATGCTCAATCGAAACGGTCCCCGGCTGACGGCTCGGCCGGTAATAGCCGTGCTCTTCATCTTTGTCGCCAGCTCAATCTTCGCCGACGGAGTGAAAAGGAAAGTTCACTTTGCCAAGGGAACTTCCTCGGCCACGATCAGCGGCGGAGTGATCCGCGGCGAGCGCGACCGCTATTACGTTGGCGCTAAGAAAGGCCAGACGATGTCGGTCAAGATCACTTCCGAGGAAGACAACGCAGTCTTTCAGATCTACTTGGCAGGCGAGCAGGAATCATTGCCCGGAGCGGGCGATGGTGACGACACAACGAAATGGTCGGGCGAACTTCCGGCTAATAGCGAATATGTAATCGTGGTTGGCGGCACGCGCGGAAACACAAGTTACACGCTGACTATCTCGATCGAGTAATCGCGCTAAACTTCCCAATCGCCATTCTCTTTCGCAGTGGATGGCTCGGCTGAACCTTCGGTCGGCACCTTCATCAGCGCCAAACGAGCAACGACTCGTCCGTTCAGGAGATGTGATTCGATAATCTCAGGCACATCGTCCGGGCGCACCTGCGCATACCACACGCCGTCCGGATAGACCAGCACGGCCGCGCCGATGGCGCAGAAACCAACCGAAGCACAGTCAGTTAGCAGGATGCTCCCATGCGGGTTCTTGCCCTTCTCTTTCCGGCCCATCAACAGCCTGCGCGCCATCAATTCACGTTCGAACGCTGCCTTGACCTCGGCGCTGTCGTTCGCTGAACAGGATTTACCTGAGCAAACAAACACATGGTGCCGGATGGGAGCGGAGGTGACCGGCGCTAATGCGCAAAGTTCCTCAACGTCCGCGATGAATTTCGGTTGCGCCACAATGGTCTTATGCTAGCACGAAGCAGCCGGATGAATTAACGATGTGTCTTTGCTGGCAACTGGATTCATTGTAAGATTAATGGCGAAATGGGCGACCGCTTGACCGACCGCATCAAGCCCCGTGGCGGTCATCGATGCGGGCGCCTGATTTGATGTTGGGGACACGCGAACGGACCAAAGATGGCTGATCAGAATTCAAACGGACTGGTAATTCACATCTCGTCGCTCAACGATCGCTCGACCGAAGTGGTCATGAGCGACGTGATCCGGATCGGCGCCAGTGAAGACTGCGACGTCAAGATCCGTCTGTCTGAGGCGGCCACTGCATCCGCTAAAGGTCCCGTGATCGAACTCGCCCGCCAGAACGGTATTTACCGCATCGCCAATTTCGATACGACGATGGAAGTAAGACTCAATGGCCGCCCCATCAAACCAAACCGGGGAATCTATGACGGCGACGAAGTCTGGGTCGGGCCGTCAGGGCCATCGATACATTTTTTCCCCATCGAAGCGAGCGAAGCGCTGGTGCCCGGGCGCCGCGATGGCGCGCACGTCGCGCCGTTCATAGAACAGGCTGCCATGGAAGCTTCGGCGACGGCGCGCCGCGACGACGCTAAAATATTTCTGCGCGAGTTCACGCGCGAGCTGGTCCGCGAAATTAGTCCCAGCACCAAGATCATCGGCTTCGCGATCTTGATTCTGGCACTGCTCGGCGCGCTCTACATCGGCTATGCGCAGTTCAATGAAGCGCGGCGCAGTCGCAAGATCATCGCCGACCAGCAAGCCCAACTCGCTTCTCAGCAAGAAGAACTAAAGCGCGCCAACATTTCGCTGGGCAATCTCGTTACATCAAATCAGGCAATAATGAAGAATCTCTCGATGGGCGAGTCGTTGCGCGCCGATTACGGCGGCGGCGTCTGTCTGATTTCCGGATCGTACATGTTTGTCGAAGCAGGAACCGGCCGGCCTTTGCGCTATCCCGAGACGCAGGCAAACGAGTCCGGGGGCACAGTGCAAAACGGCACCGAGGCACCCGTGCTAACTCCCGAAGGTCATGGTGCAATCGCTGAGTATGAATTCGTCGGTACGGGTTTTCACGTCGGCAATGGTTTTGTACTCACGAACCGCCACGTGGTCCAACCGTGGCTGGCTGACGAGCGCGCGCAAACTTTGAACAGCAGCGTGAAAGGCCAACCGCGCCTGAAAAAGCTGATGGCTTACTTTCCCGGCAGCACCCAAGCGATCGCCCTGAAATTCAAACAAGCAGCGCCGCATGAGGACGTGGCGGTTTGCGCGATTGATGCCAAGGACCTGCCGCCAAAGGTTCCGGTGTTGCCGCTGGAAAAGGATTCTGACTCCGTTGCGATTGGAAAAATTGTGGTGCAGATGGGTTACCCTTCGGGCCTGGATCGATTGCTGGCCATGCTTGACGAAAGCGAAGCGCGCCAGATTCAGGCTCGCTATGGCTCGGTGGAATCCCAGCTTAACCATCTCGCTCAAACCAAGCACATTCAGCCGCTCACGACCCAGGGCAACATTACGGCCCTGGACGCGAACAAAATCGTCTATGACGCGCGCACGGCCGAAGGCGGTTCCGGTGCGCCGTTGTTTGGACCTTCGGGCCGCGTGATTGCGGTTTGCAATTCGATGTTCATTGAGAACACAGCTTCAAATTTTGCAGTACCCATACGGCATGCGATTGCCTTGCTCGAACGCGCCGGATGGACGGTCCCTGCGGGCTTGGAAACCGAAACCAAAGAGGGAGCAAATATCAGTCAGACCAATACTCGCGCACCGCAAGCAAGCGCACCGCGCTGAAATAAGCGGGACTTGGCACGTTCGTTGCTGAGTTACGTTCCGGTTTGATGATACGAACGAGATCGCTGCAGAAGGCCAACCTGAACGTTTGTTTCGGCGTCTCTCGTCGTGCGGTGATTGGCGCGCTGCCGGGACATCGCTCCTGTTGGAGCGTTTCTCAAGACATGGAAACTAGCACGTTTGAAAAGGCCTGGGTTTTGGGAAACGCCGCGCGAAAATCTTTTCGCTTCCTCCTCCTGCTTCTAGTCCTCAGCCTGTCCGGTCGGACCACTCTGCTGGCGCAGTCAATTAATCAACTAGCCTCAAAGCCGCCAGCCAAGGTTTCCGACGTCCAGCGCACTGAGACCGCCAAGCCGCCTCAACTTCTCACTCCTCCGGTAAGCGAGCGCGCGCCGAGTGAAAACTCCGCGAATGAAAGGCGCGGCGAAGAACCGTCAACCGAAGCCGGCCCGACGAATTCGACTCAACCGCAGTTCCGCATCGAGCGCAGATTCCTGGCCCAGGGCGCCGAGCTGCTGACAATCTTCGGACGCGCGGACGGGCTGCGCGTGCCCGGCAAGCCCGCGCCAGAGATCCCGCTGATTAGTGTCGTGCGCGATACGCTGGGCGATCGGGACGCGGAAAACGATCGTCTCCGTTACCTGTGGATGCTGACTTACACTGAGCCGACGCTGAAGAAACGAATCGCCGCCGCGGTACCCTTTCTTTACCAGCACATCGGAAACACGACTCGGACTTCTAATCGCCCGCCTGCCCCGCTGATCGATCTCGCCAATGCCGACCGCCAAACCTGGCAGAGCCTTTTCTGGTCGGGCATGCAGAACGTGGTGTTCGACAACCTCGGAACAGTGGTGCGAGCCTCGAGCCGCAGTTACCGACGCAACAACTCGGATTATTACAGCGCACACGTGGCCCAGGCGCTGTCGATACTCTCGGTTTACGAGCGCTGGCGACTACGCACCCGGGACGAAAGTGAACTGATCGCCAGCACGAAACCTTTCGTTGGCGTTGATGCGTTGGTAAGAACCAATCTGACAATCGACGATCGGGAGGCTCCACTGCTACGCGCGCCCGCATTCTCCAGCGGAGAAATGCTTGAACTGCGCGCGCGGCTAATTCTCTCTGGTAAGACACTGGGCGGTCTGTTTGGCCTCGCGAATTTCCATGACACGGTAGCGAAGCATTCGCGGGAGTCCGTTGATATCAGCGGGCACAACTGGGAGTTACTGAGGCAGCGAGCCGAAGCCGAAGGTCTCTATTTCGAACCGCTCAACATGCCTGACGGAAGCGCGACGCATGCCTTGCTCTGGATTTCTAAAGCAGATCGCACCGCGCAAGCTAATCGACATTTTGATGGCCGATTTCTAAGCATTGCTGATCCGTGGAACGACAAGAGGCTAAGCGACTGGCGCGGTTATTCGCAGACGCGCTACTTCGACAGCGACGGTCGGGTCACCAACGCGAATGATCCTCAGGCGCGCCCAGTGGAGATGGTGCCGCTGGCGCTCTATGGCCTCGATCATCCAAGGATTCCCGCGCTGCTTGTAGACTTTCGCGACGGCCTCAATCCAAAGAAGCGAGAACTGACGCGGAGGATTTTGCGCGACGTCGCCAAGAACGCTCTGCCGCTAACAAGTTTTGGCCACGCCGTGTTCTCTCTCGCTCGCACGCCCTATGACTGGATTACCGGCCGTCGCGGGATGGATATTAATCAACCGTCACGCTTGCGAAGTCTCTCCGAGCTAAAACTTCTGCTGGCATTCGACGGCTCGATCGATCCACAACTGAAGAATGAAATCGCAAAGCGTCTGGAGAGCGTCTCGCTTAACCCGTTGTCCAACGACAGCGAAGCGGAAATCCAACTAGCGCGACAGCAATACGATTCACTGATTGCCTTTGCACTTCGGTCAGACGGACTGCCAGCCAAGATCGAGCAGGATCGCCGCGCCGAGATGACGTCAATCGAGCACGGCCGCGCTGCGCGCCTTCTTCTCAACGTCGCCAACGTGTTCACGCTTGGTCGATACGTTCATCGTGAAACCGCGACGCCGGAACTTTCCGCGCGCCTGGAGTTGGCGCGACGCATTCAAACTCACACGCGTCTTTTGCGCGAGGTCGCCAAGTCGTCTCAACAAATCGAAGTTGCGTGGGACATGAACATCGTGGCGCGCTCGCTCAGATTCCTCGCGGACAACGGCGCGAGCGCCGACAAACAGGCCGCGCGCGCCGCGGCGATAATCTTTGCCCATACTGACGATACCGAAGCCCGCCGCCTTTGTCTCGATGCTCTGGGACGGATTAACAGCAAGACAGCACGGAATGAACTGATGCGCCTTTATCGCAACGAAGCTGGACAATCAGAGTGGCGCGCGGCGATTGCCGAGCGCCTGCGCAAGGCCGTGGCGGAAGACACGCGCATGAAACCGGCCGAGACCGAAAGCTTCCGCAGTCAGTTAGGTCAGCCTTGACGCGATGCGCCGAGGAGTTTGCAATTTGCAGTTTTCACTTTTCAATTTGCAATGTTCAGCCGGCGAAAATGCGAAAACCTGAATTGCAGAATGAAAATTGCAGGATGAAAATTGCAAAGCGCCAGCTAAACGGTTCGGTCTTGCCTGGGGCCAGCTTATCGCCCTTCAGGTTCGTGGCGGCGCTCGTCCTTATACTCGCTTCAGGGATCGCCGCACAGGCTCAAGCTCGGCGCGTAGTCGTGATCAAAGTTGACGGCCTGCCGTATGAAATGCTCGATCGCTTCGCACGCGAAACCGATCCCGTGACCGGCAAGAGTCGTCTGCCCTGGTTCAATCACGTCTTTTATGAAAACGGCACCCGCATCACGAACTTCTATGTGCGCGGCATGAGTCTCTCGGCGCCGTCGTGGTCGTTGATTGATACGGGTCAGCATCTGCAAATCAAGGGCAACGTGGAATTCGATCGCGCCACTCTGCATGCATACGACTATTTGAACTTCATTCCGTTCTACGCTAAACAGACGACCGGCGGTAGCGTGGACATGCCGGGGACAGAAGTGCTCGATGCGGTCCGCGTACCGCTGTTGCTGGATGCGTACGACAGCTACGAGCGAGTTCAGGGTTATCAGCTATATCAGCGCGGTCCGCGACTGGCGACCCTCAAGCGCGCCGGTGAAGATCGTTTTCTGGCGCACCCAATTCGATTGGCGGAAGAGATGATGACGGGCTTTGAGGTCCGCAACATCGTCATCGATCAGAGCGAGCGCGAGCTGGAGGCGAAACTTAACGACCCGCGGGTGCGCTATCTGGATCTGTTGGCCATGTCGTTCGATCACACCGCCCATCACAATAACGATCGCGATTCCCATCTGGAAGTGCTGCGCGAACTCGACGGGCTGGTGGGCCGCGTCTGGACGGCGATTGAAAAGAGTCCGATGGCCGCGGAGACTGCCCTCGTCATCGTTTCGGACCACGGGTTTAATACCGACGAACACGTGATCAGCCAGGGCTTCAATCTGGTAAAGCTGCTTGGCAGCGCCGCCGGCGGCGGACATCACGTGATTACGAAGCGCCGTCTGCTGCTGGACTACTCGATTAAGGGAATCGATCCGCTGGTGCCGGCGATCACGACGACGACCTCGCAGTCTTATTACTTGAAAGGCCAAAGCACTGATTACCCCACGGCACTGCTGGATTTTGACGGCAACGAGCGCGCTGGCCTGCACGTGCGCAACAGCGATCTGAACCTGCTGCACATCCTTTTGCAGCAGCTTCAGCAAAGGAATCTTTCGCCAACGTCACGCAACGCCATGACCGACGCTTTCTTCAATGCGCTTAGCCGCGACAGATCACGTTGGCAGAGCGACCTCGATCAGTTCTCGGTCGAGCTGGCTGCTTTGCAACGCGCCATCGAAAAGCAACGCGCCCTTTGCGCGGAACAGCCGAAAACGTTTTCGCAAGCCGATCGCGAGATGAACCGCGACGATAATGCGCGGCGAGTCTGCACTCGGGCTGTTCAATGGACCGAGTTCGAGAAAGGTTATGTCAACTATGTCGCGCAAATGCGCAAGCTGCTGTCCTTGCAGCGTGAGCGATTCGATCCATTCTGCCTCAAACTCGAGGACGTCATTCCCAAAGGTGCAATGGGCCGGAACAATACGATTCACGATTTGCAGAATTATGTTGTCGCGCCGGCGCCCGGCGGGCCGGTAATCAAGGCCGATGGGACGCTTGATGTCGAACGCAGTTTCCTGCGCGTCAATTATTTTGCCTTGATTGCAGAGCAGGCAATGCGCAACAACGTCCAGCCAAACGTATCGAGTCATCCGGTTGACTTCATCGCGACGCGAATTCCGCGTGAGACAATCGCGCCCGCCCTGAGCGAGGATCTGCAACCGGACGATGATGCCGTCTGGCTTTATGGTGGCCCGGATCGCCAGGCGCTGATTCTGGCGCGCGGTGAAGCACTAGGGCAGCTGCGTCTGCGCTACCTGCCAGTCGCGAATCTGACGCAGGACACGGCCGGCCGAATTCACTTTGATCGCATCGCCTGGCAGACTGGTCTGCCGCTCCGGATGCTCGAAGACGCGCGCCTGAGTATATCGCGGGAAGATCGCGGGGCCTGGCTCAGCGACTGGCATACCGACCGGGAATGGTTGCAGGCTCTGCACAAGACGCAATACTCTAACGGTTTTGTCGGACTGCACGAACAATTCACTGAGTTCCCGGCGCCGGGCACCGACGCCAACGCGCCCGGGATTTCTGATGACGAGCGACTGCTGCACAGTTTCGTTCGTCGTCAAAGACGCCTGGTAGAGACGGACATGCTGATTCTCGCGAACAATCACTGGAATTTTGACGTCCGCGGATTCAATCCCGGCGGCAATCACGGATCGTTCTTTCGCATCTCGACGCATTCGACTCTGCTGTTTGCGGGTGGCGAACGCACCGGCATTCCGCGCGGCCTGGCGGTCACTGAGCCTTATGACAGCTTGAGCGTCACTCCGACAATTTTCGCTCTGACGGGAAATCTCGAAAGCGACAACTCGCCGGACGCAGCACTTCGCAAGAGAGGTTTTATCAAGTTTCCCGGGCGCGTGATTTCGGAAGTTGCAGGGCCAAAGCTCAAGCCGAGCCGGGGCGCTCCGGGGCAATAGATTTGTCTTTCGGGCGTGCTTTGTAGATGATGCGCTAGACTAAGGCGCAAAGATTTTGATTACCGAGAAGCATTTCGACGATCACGCGCTGATTGACGCGACCGATACGCCGACGGTCGGCAGGCCTTCGCGCGCGCGGCGCTCCGCGGCGTGGTTGCAGGCGTTGGCCTTCGTGCTCGGCGCGTTGTTGCTCGTGTATGTAATTCGCGCGGTCGGCGTTCAGCCAATTTTCACCGCGCTCAGCCGCGTCGGCTTTGGCTTCTTTCTGGTCGTCGCCATGAATGGATTGCGTCACGTGCTGCGTACGATCGCGATGAGTACGTCCGTTCCGCCAGAGCAACGTCGGTTTACTTTCATCCAAGCTTTCGCCGCGCGGCTTGGTGGCGAGTCGATGAGCTTTCTCACGTTTGCCGGACCGCTGCTGGGCGAAGCAACGAAGGTTGCGCTGCTCAGAAAACGCGTTCCGCTGGTTCACGGCGTTCCAGCGTTGGTCGTAGACAATCTGCTTTACAACCTCTCCGTGGTCCTGTTGGTTTTTGGCGGAGCGAGTTTCATGCTGTTCGCGTATCCGGTTCCACCCGTCGCGCGCGAGGTCCTGATCCTGATCGCCGCTGTTGCCTTTCTCGGGCTGGTCGCGGCGGCATTGGCGACCAGACGCCGCGTCACTTTACTGACAAACATCATCAACGGTCTGGCGCGGCGAGGCTTTCGGCCGAATTTCCTGCGCACGCGGCGTCATCATATCTATCGCGTCGAGCTGACCGTTTATGGTTTCTACAAGCGTCGGCCCGGTGCTTTTATTTCGATGATTGGCTTTGATATGGCTTCGCACGTGACGAGCGTGATGGAGGTCTACATTACGCTCAAGCTGCTCGGCTTTGTGCCGCACCTCGGCGGAGCCTACATCATTGAGTCGCTGACCAAAGTCATTAACTTCGCTTTCGCGTTTGTGCCGGGAACGATTGGCGTCTACGAATCCGGCAACGGGATTATTCTGCACACGCTGGGTTATGCCGCCGCCACCGGCGTGGCGTTGGCCATCGTGCGCAAAGCCGCAATAGTTTTTTGGACCGTCATCGGTCTTCTCATCATCACCTCACGCGCGTTGCCCAACGCCTGGGCGCGCGTGCTGGATCGCAGTCCGCGTTTGCAAAAAATTATGGACAGTCTGGTACTTTCAAACGTCGCACATCGCCCGGCGCGCACGGCCGTCAGTGTCGCCGGGATCGCTCTGGGAGTCTTGCTGGTAGTCTTCACTGTCGGTTTGGCGCACGGGTTGCTGCGCGAGCGGGCCCGCCGCGAAGGGAACATCGGCGCCGAGATTTTGCTAAGGCCGACCGGCTCGTTAGGGCTCAGCGGCTCGCAACCATTCACGATGTCCGCCGCCCACGCCGACGAAGTGGCGCGCATCGCAGGCGTGCGCGCGGCGGTGCCCATTGGCCAAAATCTCGATAAGAGCCGGGACACCGGCTTTGGCTCGCATCTGGTCGAAGGAATTCCCTTCGACCGGTACGCCGCGATGACCGGACTCCAGATCAGGGAAGGAAGAAAGATCGAGAAGGGCGACGAGGTCATCGTCGACGGAGCGTGGCAGCGCGAGCGCGGGATCGCCCTTGGCTCCACGATTGACGTTTACGAAAAGCCTTTTCGTCTGGTGGGAATCTTCGAGCCACCGGGAGGCGCGCGTCTGAAAATTCCCCTGTCAAGGATGCAAGATCAGGTCGGCAGCGAAGGCCGCTGTAGCGTTATCCTGGTGGCCTGCGTCGATCCCGTCCAACAGGAACTAGTGGCCGCGCGCATCAAAGAAAAGTTCCCCGACGACCAGCTCATATTTACTCGGGACTTACCGCAACTGTACATCTCAAGTGTGCCGGCGCTGGGCATTTTTCTCAACGTTGTCATCGGCGTCTCGGCTTCAATCAGCATGCTCGTGATCCTCTTGGCGATGTACACGACTGTCACCGAGCGCACGCGCCAAATTGGAATCCTGAAATCCCTCGGCATGTCGAAAGGGGCGATCGCGTGGGTGATCGAACAGGAAGCAATTCTGGTCAGCGTGCTGGGCGTACTCGTGGGGGTGGTGCTGACGTTACTGACGCGCTTTGTAATCATGCGCACAACCAGCCTGACCGTCGATGTCGAACCAAAATGGATCGCGATTTCGTTGGTGGTGGGATTGATTGGTGGATCAATCGGCGCGCTGTATCCCGCCCTGCGCGCCGCGCGGCAGGATCCGGTCGATGCGTTGAGTTATGAGTAGATCGCGTTTACAACAGCAAGTAGTGATTGAATTCTGGTTTGTGACCTAGTATTCTCCTGCCGCTATCAAACGATGGGCTCATAAGTAACGAACCGGCCCTACTTGTCTTCACCGCTCGCGCCGGCGAGCGCCAGGAGTGTCGCAGCAGTTTATTTGTCTTGACTCTCGCGAATCCCCTGGTCTATTTTCCCGCTCACAAAGGCAGTTCCGGACTGGTTTACCCGAAAGCCCGCTCTTTCGCCCGGAGATATTCCAGTCCGTCGTAGCTGCTTGTGTACGCATAGCGAAAATCAACCGGAGACTAAAGCTATGCAGGTGGGCTTTCAGATCGTCTATTTAGTTTTCGTCGCACATTTGTCATTTGGAAGGCGTCTGCAGTCGGCCAACGTTTCGGAACGCAACTCGCAATGGCGACGATTCTCTGTCGAAGGAGGATGCATAGAATGAAATCCTTTCGATTGTTACTTGCTGCTTCATTTGTTTTCTGGCTAATCGCTGGTGGTGTAACGAGTCAGCGAATGAAAGAGTTTGCCCCGGGAAAGGGCGGGCCGTTGTCAGCCGCCGCGTCACCGCTCCTGACGCTCAAACGAGTAACGAAGGAGACCACGATAGTCTCCAAGATTGGCACCTTCCAGGCCGGCACGCTCACTGTCAGCGCCGATGGCCGGCGTTTCGCTTATGCTCGCAAAGAGAACAAAGGCTGGGTGGTGGAGGTTGACGGGAAAATCGAAGGAACGTTCAAGGCTGTGGGGGAGGTGCACGGCCCGGTAGCAATCTACGCGCAGGTCGGGCTGCTCGACTTTGTCGGAGTTAAGCCGATGATCTTCAGTGCGGACAGCCGGCATCTCGCCTACAGCGCGCGCGAAGCGGATTCCTGGTACATGGTCAAAGACGGCGAGAAAGGCAAACCGTACAAGTCCGTCGGCAGCCCGGTCTTGAGCGCCGACGGTCAGCGGCTCGCTTATCCCGCTCAAGTCCCTGGCGGTTGGTGCATGGTGGTGGACGGAAATCTAGGGAAGGCCTTCGAGAAGCTGGGACCTCCAGCCTTCAGCCCGGACGGCCGGCGTCTGGCGTACGCGGCGCGTTCTGATGGCAAGGAGAGGATGGTCGTCGATGGCGTAGAGGGAAAAGTCTACGAAAGTCTCGATGTGGTTTCGGGCCTCGGGGCCTGGCTCGCTTTTCCCACCATGGTGGCTGAGTTCCCGGTCTTCAGCGCTGACGGCCGGCTTGCTCACCACGGAAAACTGGCAGGCCAGTGGCATATCGTTCTAGAAGGACAGGACAGCGAGGCCTTCAAGGAAGTCGGAGACATCGTGTTTAGCCCTGACGGTAAGCGTATCGCATTCTCAGCCCGCAAGCCGCCGTGGACCGTAATGGTCGATGGCCAGGGCCAGGGCTCCTTCGACAAAACGCCATTCGTGATGTTTAGCCCGGATAGCCGACACGTCGCCGTAATCGGCCAATCGGGGGGGAGGCAGTCCATCAGTGTTGACGGCAAGGTGATAGGAACGTACGAAGGCATCGGCGTCCCCGCATTCAGTCCCGATAGCAGTCGTGTCGCTTACGGTGTCAAGAGCGGAAAGCGTTGGGCGGCCGTAATCGACGGAACAATGCAGAAGGAATATTTGTCAGTCGATCCTCCGGTCTTCAGCCCCGACGCAACCCACACGGCCTATGTCGCCGCGGTATCGAAAGACCGTTGGATGGTAATGATCGATGGCGTAGAAGGAAAAATCTACGACGGCATTCTGAAGGGGTCCAAGATTGTCTTCGCTGACAACACGCACCTGCACTACTTCGTCATATCCCAAGACGGAATTGTGTTTGTGGAAGAAGAGCTTCAGACCACGCAGTCATGACATGAGACTTCCACTTGCTAGTCTCCTCTTAATTAGTTCTCGTCGCGAGTTCATGCTCGGCGATTCAACACCGGGGCCTCAAGCCAGTAATGGCCGAGGGAATCCATCGAAGATCTATTTACGGATAATTTGTTCGTAAATATTATTCGGCCACTGATAGGGCGCAACCTCCGAACAACTCGTTGGAATGATTTTGAGAACGCAAGATCGGTTCAAGTCAATCTGGCCCGCCGTTTACGCCGAAGGTGTTCGCTATCTCAGCCCAGGTAACACCCTGAGATCCAAGGCACCCGAACCGTAACCCTGAAGGGGTTACATGAACGCGAAAGCAACGACGTCAATCGCCATAAGAGCGAGCTCCCGCGCGATTATTCAACCCCTTCTGGGTTGAACCGATTTGATGACTTCGCGACCCAGGGTGTTACCCTGGGCTGGATTAGGTAACGCCTTCGGCGTATGAACGGTGGGCATCGTTCGCGATCTTCCGTTTCGATTAACGATTTGGTTACTAACTCTTCACCGCCTTCGCCAGCGACCGCCACGACTGACGGAGCAGTTCGTTGATTCGGTTCCAATCTTCTTCCGTAACGCCGCCGGCTTCCGCTTTCTTATCGCGAATGGTCATCGCTTCGGCGCGCAAGCGGCCATGCTCCATCAAGCGATTCAGCGGCACGCGATAAATCTCAGCCTGCAATTCCGCGAGCGCCTTGTCCAAATCCCCGGGCTGATGCTGGGCGCGCTGGCGATGAATGATCCACCATTCCAGTTCCAGCCGCGCGGTCCGATCGACGTCGAACGGAATGTCGCTCATCTGGCGAATCGCGCCGTAGAACTTCACCAGATCGGGCAAAGCCTTCTCGTAATCCGAGCGCTGCTTTCCCTGCTTGAAAACAAACGCCGCGTTGGCCGCGTAGTACGAAACCTGGTTCGATCTGACGAGCGGCATGTGATACTGCGTCCGCAAGAGTTCAGACAATTGATTGAACAAACGCACGCGCTGCTTTTCATAGTAAGAGCGCCACATGGCGGTTTCCAGACGTGCCACTTCGTCCGGGTCGAACTCGCGCATGTGCGTGGTCCGTGGAAAGTACAGATCGTAAAGCACGCCGCCGATGAGCAGGGCAAGCACCAGCGCGATTACTCGGACGATACTCTTTCGGGTTCGCTTTCCGGTTGGACTCGACAATAGTTGCTCCATCGTGGTATTTCAGATCACTCGGCTGAGGGCATTGTAATAGCGATAAACCCCTTGGAAGAAACTGCGCTGTGGGGAGTCTTGTGGTTAACCAGCGTCTGAAACTTCTCTTGCGTTTGCTGTTGGCATCTGGATGCGCGCTGATCCCCAACTCAGTACACGCGCAGTTGGGCGGGAAGCCATATCAACAGTGGACTGCCGAGGAAGCGGAAGCGCTAGTTCGTAACTCACCGTGGGCGCAGACGCGGGCTGAGCCCATGTCGGTTAGGAAGCTTGATCCTCAAATTGAGCCGGCCGACACAGTTGTTACAGTTAGCCTGCGCTCGGCGCTGCCTGAGCGTCAGGCGTTGGCGCGGCTGACGCAAATAAGAAACAAGTATGAACGGAAGAGCGAGCATGACAAGGCCGCGATTGATGCAAAAAATAGAGTGCTCTTGGAATGTTCCGAATGCACCGATTACTATATGGTAGCAATAAGTCCGGGCCCGAGAAGTACTAACCCCCGCTTCAAAAATCTGGCGTGGGACAGACAGTCGCTCGCCTGGATGAAACAATCTGTCGAGTTCAAAAATGAAAAAGGCGAAACGCGCGAGTTGGTAAGGTTCATCAGTCCAGACTTTAACGGAGGCGAGGCCTTGTTCTATTTCTTGCGCTTTAACTCAAATGGCGAATCTTTGATCAGCCCGGCGAACCGTAGGCTCACAATCTCGTTCGACTCACGCATTTTTGGGTGGGCACCCTGGAAACGTCAAACATTCGAGTTTGATGTAACCAAAATAATCGTCAATGGAAAGGTCGTTTTCTAAATTGTTGCAGGTTTGAAGAAAGGTTTACTATGGCATACACACACCACGAACTAAAACACAAAACCCTGGCCGAACTGCGCGATATCGCCAAAGATATGGAGCACGAAGCGGTCCAGGGCTACACGCAATTGAACAAGGAGCACTTGGTCGTAGCGCTCTGCAAAGCCCTCAGCATTGAAATGCACGAGCACCACGAGGTTGTGGGCGTCGATAAGGCGGCGATCAAGTTGCGCATCAAGGCGCTGAAAGCTAAACGCGACGGGGCCATAACTGCGCACGATCATAAGCAGTTGAAAGTAACGCGCCGCTCGATTCATCGATTGAAGCGACAGATTCACAAAGCGACGGTGTAAGTAACGGGTGTTCAGAGTGCCAACTTCAGTTGGGTTTTTCGTCACGCTAAGACCCAACTGAAGTTGGTACTCTAACGCCTGAAGCACAGGTTAAGCTGACTACCTACAGATTCCTGATGCAACGCATCCATCCGGTTGACTTTCCTCGCGAACTGGCATAGAAAACCTCAAGCAGTTTTCCTTCCCGACAATTTGTTTTCAAAAGCGAGGTAGCTCAAATGAAGCAAGCTATCAGTATCAACGTCAACGGCGTCGCGCACACGGACGAGGTCGAGCCGCGCTTGTTGCTGGTCCATTATCTGCGCGACGTGCTCAGCCTGACCGGCACACACATCGGCTGTGAGACCTCGATTTGTGGCGCATGCACGGTGATGATCGACGGCCAGGCAGTCAAGTCCTGCACGATGTTTGCCGTCCAAGCCGACGGCGCGAACGTCACTACTATCGAGGGACTGGCGACGAACGGCGAGTTGCACCCCGTGCAGGAAGGCTTTTGGGAAAAGCACGGCCTGCAGTGTGGCTATTGCACGCCCGGAATGATCATCGCCGGCGCGCAGCTTTTGGATCGAAACTCGGATCCGTCGCGCGAAGAAATTCGGCACGGGCTGGAAGGAAACTTGTGCCGTTGCACCGGCTATCAGCACATCGTCGAGGCGGTCGAGTTCGCGGCGAAGAAAGCGAAAGCTGGAACAGTCTGAACTTCTTTGCGCTCTTTGCGTCTCCTTTGCGTTCTTTGCGGTTAAGAATTTTTCAAACGCAAAGGACGCAAAGAGGATCGCAAAGGTACGCAAAGAGATTTGTCGTTATCAAGTGATCGGAGAGAGTGATGAGCAAGTACGTTGGACAAAGAATCAAGCGCACCGAAGACCCGCGTCTGATCAAGGGTCTCGCGCATTACGTTGACGACGTCGGTTTGCCGGGCATTTTGCATGTGGCATTTGTGCGCTCGCTGTACGCGCACGCGCGCATCAACGGCGTGGACACGGCCGAGGCCTTGAAGGCGCCGGGCGTCGTCGCCGTTTACACCGGCCGTGACATCGCGACGAAAGTTGGACCAGTCCCCTGCGCTGCGGCGCTTCCGGATTTAAAGGTTCCGGACTACCGGGTGCTCGCAACTGACAAGGCCCTCTTTGTCGGTCACCCAATCGCCGCGGTCGTGGCTGCTGATAAGTATTCAGCTCGCGACGCAGTCGATCTGATTTCAGTCGATTATGAAGAACTGGCCGCAGCCGTCGATGTCGAGGCAGCGGCTCAAGGCGGCCCGGTGATTCATGAAAACTTCGGCGACAACATCGCCTACAGATTCACCTCAGGCGAAGGCGACATCGACGCCGCGCTGAAATCTGCCGATCGCATCGTGACGCAGCGCATGGTTCACCAGCGCCTGGCCCCGATCGCGATGGAGGGGCGTGGCGTGCTCGCGCGTTACTTTCCCGGTGAAGAAGAGCTAACCATCTGGTCGTCGACGCAGATTCCGCATCTGTTACGAACGCAGCTCGCCATAATGATTGGCATCCCCGAGAACAAGCTGCGCGTGATCACGCCCGAAGTCGGCGGCGGATTTGGATCGAAGCTGAATGTTTACGCAGAAGAGGCTCTGCTCGGTTGGATCTCGATGCAACTCGGCAAGCCTGCAAAGTGGATCGAGTCGCGTCGCGAAAACGTGCAGGCGACAATTCACGGCCGCGCGCAAGTCGGTACCGTGGAAGTCGGATGCCGAAACGACGGCACGATCACCGGTCTGCGTTACAACGTGTTCGCTGATCTGGGTGCTTATCTTCAATTGCTGACGCCGGCGATTCCGACACTGACTGGCTTGATGCTTTCCGGCTCGTACAGAATTCCCGCGATTCAGATGAACGTCACCGGCGTCTTCACCAACAAGATGTCCACCGATGCGTATCGCGGCGCGGGCCGGCCGGAGGCGACCTACGTGGTCGAGCGGGTGATGGATATCGTTGCGGCGGAACTCAAGATGGATCCGGTTGAAGTGCGGCGCAAGAACTTTCCCGCAGCGACCGATTTTCCATTTCACACCGCGACCGGACTCGATTACGACAGCGGCAACTATCAAGGGGCGCTCGACAAAGCGCTCGGTATTTCGGGCTATGAAAGACTACGCGCGGATCAATTGAAGGCGCGCGCCGGCGGCAAGCTGATGGGAATCGGCGTCTCGAGCTATGTCGAGATTTGCGCGCTGGGTCCGTCACAGGCAATGCCTGCGGGTGGCTGGGAAAGCGCGACCGTGCGCATCGAGCCGACCTGCACAGTCACAGTGATGACCGGCGCTTCACCGCATGGACAAGGACAGGAGACTTCATTCGCGCAAATCGCCGCGGATGAACTCGGCGTGGATTTGCACGCCATCACTGTAATTCACGGCGACACCGGCATCGTGCAGTACGGCATCGGCACATTTGGCAGTCGCGCGACTGCAGTCGGCGGCACTGCCGTGCTAATCGCGATTCAAAAGTTGATCGAGAAAGCGACGAAGATCGCGGCGCATATGATGCAAGTGGACGCCGCTAAGGTTACGTTCCACGAAGGCGTCTTCTCAATGGCGGCGGCCGCCGGCGACAGTTCAACGAGCACAGCGCCGCCGCGCACAAGCGTTTCGATTCAGGAAGTCGCGCTGGCCGCGCACGTCGCCAAGGAAATTCCACCTGACACCGAACCGGGTCTTTCGGCAACTTACTTTTTCGAACCGAAGAACTTTACTTTTCCGTTCGGCACGCACATCTGCGTCGTCGAGATCGATAAGGAAACCGGTGAGACAAAAATCGTTCGTTACATCGCCGTCGACGATTGCGGCAAGGTGATCAATCCTTTGCTGGTTGACGGACAGATCCACGGCGGCATCGTCCAGGCGATGGGCCAGGCGCTCTACGAAGAAGTCGTATACGACGAGCAAGGGCAACTGATCACCGGCGAGTTGATGGATTACGCTTTGCCGAAGGCTTCGCAGATTCCGTGGCTGGAAACGGATCGCACTGAGACGCCTTCGCCCGTGAATCCGCTGGGCGTTAAAGGCGTGGGCGAAGCCGGCACCATCGGCGCGACTCCCGCAATCGTCAATGCGATCGTCGATGCGCTGTCGCCGTATGGCGTGAAGCATATGGATATGCCGGTGCGGCCGGAGAATGTTTGGAAGGTCATAAGTGGCTAGACCAGGAGGCTTACTTTGATGCGAACGAAGCACATTTATTCCGCCACCCTGGTTGTGATTGGCATTCTCGGCTTTGGTTGCAGCGGCACTATCCAGAGTGACAAATCCATAAAGGAAGAACGGTCGTCCTCGGCTGAAAGTGGCCCGGTGATTGTGACCGCGACTGTACGAATGAACGACGGTACGCCGTTGCGCAACCGCGGTTTACATCTGATCACTATTTCGCGCGACGACAAAGGCAACATGAATCAAGTGGATCAACTGCTAACTATCACCAGTACGACCGACGCGAACGGCAACCTCAGGTTTTCGGTTCCCCGGGACAAAATTGCAGGAGTCAAAGAGCTCTCTCTTGGTCTGAACCCGTCAGACGCGTACGGACCGCCGGCAGTCATTCGACGCAAGGAAGCTAAAGACATTTTGTCGTTCAAAGCCGACGAGAAAACCAAGAACGTTGATCTGGGCGAAGTAGTAGTACCTCTGCGTTAGGCAGGGCGTATCTTAAAGGAGCATACAAAATGATTGCAGCACAATTCGATTACGTTCGCGCCAACACTCTCGATGAGGCGCTCTCCCTGCTGGCGCAAAACGAAGACGCAAAGATTCTCGCCGGCGGGCACAGCTTGATTCCGGCGATGAAGCTGCGCCTGGCACAGCCGCCGCTGCTGATCGACCTTGGCCGCATCAAGGATCTTTCATACATTCGCGAAGAGAGTGGCCAGATTCGCCTCGGCGCGATGACCACGCATTACGAAATCGAATCGTCAGATTTGCTGAAAAAGATTTGTCCCCTGCTGCCCGAGTGCGCCGGGCACATCGGCGACGTACAGGTGCGAAACAAAGGAACGATTGGCGGCAGCCTGGCGCATTCCGATCCCGCCGGCGACTGGCCCGCCGCGATTATCGCGCTCAACGCCGACCTGATCGCCACGAGCAAGAACGGCGACCGCACTATCAATGCCGACGATTTCTTCGTCGATCTCCTGACGACCGCGCTGGAACCCGGAGAGATTCTGCGCGAGATTCGCATCAACAAGCCAAACGGCCACACCGGTCAAGCCTACATGAAAATGCATCATCCGGCCTCGGGCTTTGCCGTCGTCGGCGTCGCTGTGAATCTCACCATAGACGATGATGGGGCTTGCCAGAGCGCCAGCATCGGCATCACCGGCGTGTCGTCAAAGGCGTATCGCGCGAGTGCAGTTGAATCTGCATTAACGGGCGCGAAGCTCAACGAGCAGACGATCGCAACAGCCGCTGCTCACGCCGCCGACGCCATTGAAGCGAATGGCGATCTGTTCGCGTCGGCTGATTATCGCCGCCACCTGGCGCAGGTCTTTACGAAGCGAGCGATCGCAGCTGCGATGAAGTCAGTACCATCCGCGTGAGCGGATGGGTCCAACACTCTACGCTCGAATTGATCAATTAACCCACCCGCTCACGCGGGTGGTACTGACCTCATACCTGTATGAAAATCGAAGGCACTCACGAAATCAAAGCGCCGCGCGAACGCGTCTATGCCTTACTCACCGATCCTGAAGTCCTGCGCCGCTGCATTCCCGGCTGCGAATCACTTGAGAAAACCGAAAGTGACACTTACGCGGCAACCATGAAAGCCGGTGTGGGCATGATCAAAGGAACGTTCAAAGGCAAGGTGAAGCTGGCAGAAATGCGGCCGCCGGAACATTACCGCATCGTGGTCGATGGCAAAGGCGGCCCGGGGTTCGTGAAGGGAACCGGCGACTTCCATCTGGAAGACAAGGACGGCGCGACTCTCATCAAGTATGCGGGCGAGATGCAGGTGGGCGGCACCATTGCCGGCATCGGCCAGCGCATGATCCAAGGCGCAGCGAAGATGATGGCGGCGAAGTTTTTCACCGCGTTGGAAGCGGAGGCGCAAACTGCGCCGGGATAACCTCCATTCTCTTCGTTTCGAAAACTTACTATGGGCGTTGGCGATCTCAAGAGAAAGCGCATCACTAGCCGGATCATGAGCTCGGTCTCCGTGGCGACAGCTTGCGCGGCGTGTTTGATCGCCGTCCTGCTGCTCAGTCTGGTAAGCGCAAGCCAGGCAGAGCAGCTTCCCTTTAAGAACTACACTACCGCCGATGGCCTGGTGCGAGACCAGATCAATCGCATCGTACGCGACTCGCACGGCTACCTCTGGTTCTGCACTCGCGAAGGACTGTCACGTTTTGACGGATACACGTTTACGAACTACGCCAATGCGCAAGGGCTACCCGGACGCGCGGTCAACGATCTGTTGGAAACGCGCGACGGTGTCTATTGGGTGGCGACGGATGCCGGCGTGTTCCGCTTTAACCCGGTGGGTCGCGCCGCGGCGCAAAGCAACTCGCAGATTAAGGCTGAACAGAGTCAAAGCACGAAGCCCGGAGAGTCTTCTGCTGAACCGATGTTCATCGCTTATTACCTGAGCGGAGAGCAAAAGCCGTATGACGCCACCGCGCTGCTCGAAGATCATGCCGGCGTCATCTGGTGCGGAACGGCACTCGGCGTGTATCAATTGGATCGTTCACGCGAGCAACGGATTTTCCGTTTTGTGGATATGGGCATGCCAATGAACTATGGAGAGCCTTTGGTACAGACACTGCTGGAAGACCGTCAAGGCGCGCTGTGGGTCGGCACGATGTCGGGTGGATTGTATCGCCATCTGTCCGACGGCCACACCGAACATTACAAGGCACAACACGGCCTGCTGAATAACGATGTTCGGGCGTTGCTCGAAGATCGCGAAGGGCATTTGTGGGTCGGCACCCGAGCGGGTTTGTGTCTGCTGGTTTCAAACCCGACGCGGAACCAATCAATCGTCGCGCGCGCGTTCACGAGGAGGGATGGATTGGCAGCCAACCAGGTGTACTCGTTGTTCCAGTCTGCGGATGGGCGTCTGTGGGTCGGCATGTTCGGCGGGTTGAGCAGTTTCGTTTTTGCTGGCGAAGTATCCGCGGCGCAGATCAGTTCGTTCACTACCCACAATGGTTTGACTGACGAAGCCGTGTGGGCGATAGCGGAAGACCGGGAAGCCAATCTCTGGTTGGCAAGCAATGGCGCGCTGAAGCTGGCGCGCGAAGGCTTTACGACTTATCGAAAAGATGACGGGCTGGAGACAAACTGGATTGCTTCCATCTTTGCGAACCAGAAGGGCGACCTTTGCACTTTCAGTTCCGGCATCGCGAAAAAATTCATCAACCAGTTCGACGGGAAAAAGTTCACCGCGGTGGCGCCTAACCTGCCCAAGCAAATCAAGTATCCTGGTTGGGGTTGGAACCAAATTACCTTCCAGGATCACACGGGAGAATGGTGGGTGACCACCGGAGAGGGTCTGGTTCGCTTTCGGAAGGTCGACCGCATCGAACAACTGGCGCACACGCCGCCGAAGGCCGTCTATCACGCATTGGGCGATATGGCCGTTGATGAAGTGTTTCGTCTCTATGAAGACCGGCACGGAGACATCTGGATTTCGGCGTATTCAGGTTCCAAACACAGGATTAGCAGGTGGGAGCGGGCCACTGAAACCTTTCATAACTACGCGCCGGGAGACGGGCTACCGCTAGTCGAAAACTGGTTGCCGCTGACGACAGCGTTCCGCGAAGATCGAGCGGGCAATTTGTGGATTGGGTTCAACGGTTCCGGCCTGGCGCGCTTCCATGATGGACGCTTCACTGTCTTCACGACAAACGATGGCTTGCCGGCGGGTTGGATTCGGGACTTGTATCTCGATCACGCAGGACGCCTTTGGATAGCCAGCAGTCAGGAAGGATTAAGCCGCATCGATGACCCGGCGGCAGAGCATCCACGCTTTATCAACTACCGGACGGACAGTGGTCTGGCCAGCGATAGTGTTTGGTGTATCACGGAAGATGAATGGCATCACATTTACGCTGGGACGAGCCGCGGCGTGGATCGGCTCGATCCCGAAAACGGCCACATCAGACACTACACGCAGGCGGACGGGTTGGCGCAAAACGAAGTGCAGGTCGCTTTCCGCGACGCGCATGGCTCGCTTTGGTTCGGCACTCCGCGAGGGTTATCGCGCCTCGATCCGCAACCTGACGAAATCCCCAGAAGTTTGCCTATCCTCATCAGCGGAGTGCGGGTCAACGGCATCGCGCATCACATCTCTGAATTAGGTGAGACGGAAATATCAAAACTCGTCCTTGGGCCTGACCAGAATCAAGTGCAGATAGATTTTGTCGGCCTCGACTTCGGCACGAGCCGGGAACTGCGCTATCAGTACAAACTTGAAGGAGCTGATCGCGACTGGAGTACTCCGACCGATGTGCGCACAGTTAACTATGCCAGTCTTCGATCGGGGAAGTATCGCTTTCTGGTGCGCGGCGCGACCGCGGACGGGGTAACTAGTCCAACGCCCGCTACCGTCACCTTCTCTATTCTTCCACCCGTTTGGCAACGATGGTGGTTTCTGTCGTTGGCGGTTCTGTGCGCCTGTCTGGTTGGTTATCAAATCTATCGTTATCGCGTCGCCCGGCTGATCGAACTCGAAAGGGTACGCACACGCATCGCTACTGACCTGCATGATGATATCGGTTCTAACCTGTCGGTAGTGGCCGGCCTCAGTGAAATGTTGCGACAGCGGATGGGCAATATCGATGAACACATCGCCGAACAACTATCTGTTATCGCCAAGGTCTCGCGGCGTTCGGTGGACGCGATGAGCGACATTGTTTGGGCCGTCAATCCGCAGAAAGATCACCTCCGCGATCTGCTCCAGAGAATGCGCCGCTTCGCCAGTGATGCTTTCTCTGCGCACAGCATTCAGTTGGTGTTTGAGGCGCCGGAGGGAAACCAGAGCATCAGACTGGGAGCCGAAACGCGCCGGCAGGTTTTTCTGATCTTTAAAGAGAGCGTCAACAATGCGGCCCGCCACTCTGGCTGCACGCAGGTCAGGGTCAACCTGACAGTTACGAACGGCACCCTGGCGTTCAGCGTCGTTGATAACGGGAAAGGGTTCGACGCAGAAAGCGTTGAGGCCGGCGAAGGATTGTTCAGCATGCGGCAGCGCGCGAAGAAAATAGGGAGCGAGCTAATCATCACGTCAAGCGCGGGAGCGGGTACGACAGTGCTGCTCAAAGCTCCGCTGGTTGAAAAGCTGCTGTGAAGGTTCACAGTGCTTTATTTGCAGCATTGCCTTAGGCTGGCAAGCTAAAGCTTGAACTCTGAACGTTGCATGCACAGTTTAGAGTTCATCCTTCAGGTTGTGGCTTGCGAATCGAAGCAAGCTAAAGCTTGAGTTATTTATCTGACTCCGGAATGCTTATGCCGGGCGCAACGTTCATGTCGCATCCTTCCGCCGAAGCGGTTTCATCTTCTGTCACTAAAGTGGCGGTGATCGAAGACCATCGCGAATACCGCGACTACCTGACGGCTCTGCTCAGTGGTGCACCGGGCTTTGGCTGCACGGGCGGCTTTCGTTCCATGGAAGAGGCCTTGAGCAGAATCGCTCAGGACCTTCCGGCCGCGGCGCTGGTGGATATCGGTCTGCCCGGCATGGATGGCGTCGAAGGCGTCCGGCTGCTCAAAGAGCGATACCCGGAAATGACTTTGCTGATGCTGACGGCTTACGAGGACGACGAACGCATCTTTGCGGCGCTTTGCGCGGGAGCTTCCGGTTATCTGCTGAAGAAGACAGCGCCGGCGCGGCTGCTCGAAGGTTTAGAGGAAGGCATCGCGGGTGGCGCGCCCCTATCTCCGGAAGTGGCGCGTCGCGTGATGAAGCTCTTCCATGAAATTCGTCCGCCCGCACATGCCGATTATCAGTTGACGCCGCACGAGCTGCGCATTCTGAAACTGCTGGCCGAAGGACACAACTACGCGACCGCCGCGGCTGAGTTGGGTGTCACCGCCAGCACGATCAACTTTCACCTGCAAAACATCTACACAAAACTCCAAGTCCACTCCAAGACCGAAGCCGTCGCCAAAGCCCTCCGCCACCGGCTGATTTAGCTGAGCAATTAAGAGCGGGACCGAATATCGTCGACGAGCAAGCAGTATGAATATCAATCTGTCTTTTACGCCGAAGGCGTTAATCAACACCAGCCCAGGGTTGCCGCAACCCTGGGGACCGATGTTGCCAAAGATTCGTGAACGCTGAAAGCGTTGGCCAATAGCTGCGCCGCCCCTTGGCGAACTCCTACAGAGTTCGCGGGTAATGTGGCGCCTGATTCCCAGGGTTGCGGCAACCATGGGCTGGAATTGGCGTACGCCTTCGGCGTAGTAAGCTACTCTCCACTCGGTTGAAACCGGGGAGAATAAGCCTCGCCCTTTTTATTTCATTCGTATTTAATCAGCACATTCTTAGACCCCGCACGCCACTGTGAACCTTCACGGTGACATCCAGGACTGCTTGCCTCTTAATCAAAAGCGATTGTGGAAAGTTATCGATCGGTGGCAGCGCAGTGGGTTCACTTCGGGTAATGCCTGAGGGATTGTTTGCTCCTCTGCCTCGATTCATGACTCGATTCGGACGCAAGGCTGATTTCAGGGAACCGTTATGAAAAGTATCTTAAAGGTAAGAAACTGCCGGGCAATTACTGTCTCGCTGCTGTTGGGACTGACCTTGGCTGGTCTATGGCTGATGCTCGCCCGTCCTCGGGTGGTAAAAGCCGCGACGACCTGGACGGTGACTAGCAATGCGGACGGGGGCGGGACTTGTGCCGTCCCAGGGGGGACGACTTGCACCCTTCGTCAAGCGATTGCGACGGCGGCGGATGGCGATACGATCAACTTCGCTGCGGGCCTTACGACGATCACCCTGACGAGTGCTGAGTTGTCGATTAACAAGAGTCTTACGATCAACGGCCCCGGCGCAACTCTGCTGACCGTGCGGCGCGACTCCGCGGCACCGCCCTTTCGCATCTTCAAAATCGGCAACTTCAACGTCACCATCTCCGGTCTGACCGTCACTAATGGGGACCTTCCTTTTCCTGATAATTCAGGGGAGGGGGGCTTGGGCATCTTCACCGTTGGTACTGTGACAATCACCAACTCCACTATCTCCGGCAATGGACGCATCCCGGACTTCCGCGGAGGCGGCATCTCCAACCGCGGTAATTTGACAATCACCAACTCCACTATCTCCGGTAACGTCGCCGGTTTTGGTGGCGGAGGCGGCATTAACAACCGTGGCACAGCAACTATCACCAACTCCACTATCTCCGGCAACCGCTGCACCAGCGCTGATGGCGCCGGCATTCTTAATGATTCCGGCATGGTTACTATCACCAACTCCACCGTCTCCGGCAACGTCGAAGGTTTTGGCCGCGGAGGTGGCATTGCCAACTTTGGCGGCACCGTGACCCTCATCAACTCCACCATCTCCGGAAACTCTGCCGAACCTGACAACCCCCTTAGCGTCAGCGGCGGCGGCGTTGCCAACTTCGGCACCTCGAATGTCAGGAATACCATCATTGCCGGAAACACAGCCCCGACTGGCCCTGATGTCTTTGGCGCGCAGACCTCGCAGGGCTACAACCTGATCGGCAAGAACGACGGCAGCACCGGCTTTACCAACGGCGTCAACAACGACCAGGTTGGTTCTATCGCTTCGCCGCTCGATCCGAAGCTCGAACTCGATGCCAGCAACAAACCGAAGCTGGCTGACAACGGTGGTCCCACGCCGACCATCAAGCTGCTCTCCGGCAGCCCCGCCATCGATAAAGGCCACTCCAGCGGCTCGAACACGGATCAGCGTGGCTTCGCACGCCCGGTTGATACCTCGGTCATCGGCAACCCCCCCGGTGGAGACGGCAGCGACATCGGCGCATACGAAGTGCAGGCCGACCAGCTACAAGGTTGCAACAACGTCAACTTGGTCGTGAGCAACAGCAATGATGGCGGATCAGGCTCACTGCGCGACGTCATTGCGAATACCTGTGCCGGCAGCACCCTCACCTTCTCGAACAGCACGGCCAACGGTGCGGTCAACTTCTACGACGGCGCGGTGCACACCATCAACCTGACGAGCGGTGAGTTGTTAATCAACAAGTCTCTGACGATCAACGGCCCCGGCGCGAATCTGTTGACCGTGCGGCGCAGTGCCGGCAATTTCCGCATCTTCAACATCGCCGCCGGCAACTTCAACGTCACTATATCCGGCCTGATGATTACTAATGGGAGCTCGAACGGCGGCGGCGGCATTCTGAGCGGTCTTAACGTAAGCGGCGCCACCTTGACAGTCATGGGCTGTGCTATCTCCACCAACGCTGCCAGCAACGGCGGCGGCATTTTCAACAGCGGCAGTGGTGCGGTGGCGATCACGAATTCCACCATCTCGGGCAACTCTACAGGCGGTTTCGGCGGCGGCATTTACACTAACGATGGCCCAGTGACTATCAGCAACAGCACTATTTCCGGAAACTCGACAAGCAACAACGATGGCGGCGGTATTTTTAATAATGGTGGCACGGTGACTGTCACCAACGGCACCATCTCCGACAACCACTCTCCAAACGGGAGTGGCGGCGGTATTTACAACGGCGGCGGCACGGTGACTATCAAGAACACAATCATTGCCCTGAACACGGCCAGCGGCGGCCCGGATTTCTTTGGCGCACTGACATCGCAAGGCTTCAACCTCATCGGCAATAGCTCTGGCCTTCCCATCACGTCATCACAATCCTCAGATCAAGTCGGCACGGCGGCAGGGACGGCGATTAACCCACTGGTCGGCCCCCTCGCCAATAACGGCGGGCCAACACAGACGCAAGCGCTGCCTTCCAACAGCCCCCCCCGCCCCAAACCAGGGCGACCCAACACAGCCACAGGCGCCGCTCCCCACCACCCCCGCCATAGACAAAGGCAACTCCAGCGGTTCGGCCACCGACCAACGCGGCCTCCCACGTCCAGTTGGCATCGCCAACGTTAGTGGCGGTGATGGAAGCGACATCGGCGCATTCGAAGTACAGGCAGCCTCCAACGTGATCACCTTCCCGCAACCGTCCGATACGGCCCTCAGTGCGGGACCGGTGACGATGACGGCGACGGCCAGTTCCGGCTTACCGGTCAGCTATTCGAGTCTCACCATCAGTGTCTGTACCGTCGCCAATTCTTCAGTAACCCTGGTGGCGGTGGGAGCCTGCACCATCCACGCAACCCAGGCCGGGAACGGCACCTTCGCCGCCGCGACACCGGTTGATCGCACCTTCACCGTCACGTCCACCTCCAACGTGATCACGTTCCCGCAACCGCCCGATACGGCCCTCAGTGCGGGACCGGTGACGATGACGGCGACGGCCAGTTCCGGCTTGCCAGTCAGCTATTCGAGCCTGACCACCGGTGTTTGTACCGTCGCCTCATCTTCAGTAACCCTGGTGTCGGTGGGAGCTTGTACCATCCACGCAACCCAGGCCGGGAACGCCAACTTCGCCGCCGCGACACCGGTTGATCGCACCTTCACCGTCACGCAAGCGCCGGGTTGTACTTTCGCAATCAGCCCCACGGTGCAGAACTTCTCGTCGAGTGGTGGGACAAGCTCTGCGAATGTCACGGCAGGCGCAGGTTGCACCTGGACGTCTGCGAGCAACGCCTCGTTCATCACGATTACCTCAGGCGCAAGCGGCACAGGCAACAGTACTGTCAATTACTCTGTTGCGGGTAATTCCGCGACGACCCCGCGCAACGGCACAATGACCATTGCTGGCCAAACTTTCACCGTCACGCAGGACGGAGCTGCACCTACGCCGACGCCCACACCAACGCCCACGCCGACTCCGACTCCGACGCCAACATCGACTCCAACACCAACACCAACGCCTACACCGACGCCCACACCGACACCTACGCCAACTCCTACTCCAACGTCAACGCCGACTCCAACTCCGACACCAACACCGACACCAACCATCCAGTTCAGCGCTTCACTCTTCGTCGTGGGCGAAGGTGATCAGCGGATGAACCTGACAGTAACGCGTTCCGGCAATACTTCGGGAGCAGCAAGCGTTGGCTTTGCCACGAACGATGCGGCCGGCCTGACGAACTGCAACGTCTTCAATGGCGTCGCTTCGCCACGTTGCGACTATCCGGTCACCATCGGCACGCTCCAGTTCGCCGCCGGCGAAACTTCCAAGTCATTCTCGATCGCCATCATCGATGATTCGTATGCTGAAGGGACTGAGAATTTCACCGTTAATCTTAACAATCCATCGGGAGCAACTTTGGGCACGCAGTCAACTACGACCGTGATGATCGTGGACAATGAAACTACGACCGGGCCCAATCCGATCGACAACACGAACTTCTTTGTGCGCCAGCAGTATTTGGACTTTCTCGGGCGCGAGCCTGACCCACCGGGCTTTGCCGGCTGGACCAGCACCATTAATAACTGCTCGGGCGACACGACCCAGTGCGACCGGATACATGTCTCGCAACTGTTCTTTCAATCCCAGGAATTTCAAGAGCGCGGCTACTTTGTCTATCGATTCTATCCGGTAGCGTTTGGGCGCAAGCCTGATTACGCAGAGTTCGTGCCTGACTTGGCCAGCGTGAGCGGCTTTTTGGACAACAATCAGTTGGAAGCGGCAAAGGTGGCGTTTATCGCCAGCTTCATGGCCCGACCGGCATTTGCGAACACCTACAATCCGCTCACCAACACGCAGTACGTGGATGCCTTGCTCAATACTGCTGGAATGACGTTGTCGACGAGGCAGGCGATGATCGATGGCTTGAACAACTCTACGCTGACGCGAGCCGTAGTGCTGAGGCAGATTGTCGAGAGCACGGAGGTATCGACGAGGTACAACCATCAGGCTTACGCGGTAATGGAATACTTCGGCTATCTCAGGCGACAACCTGATGGATTCTACCTGCAATGGATTGCCGACCTGGATGCCAACAACAACCCGCGGGGGATGGTCACGGGCTTTGTAACCTCGGCCGAGTACCGGCAAAGATTCGGACCATAAGAAGCTACGGATACGCGCGAACCAGCGCCGATTTGGATTCTGGGAGCCGCGGAGCCGGGAACCTTCAGTTAGATTTCAACTGGTTCTTTCGCTTCTCTGCTTTCTCGGCCTCGCTCAGTTTGTTGTATTCATAAATGGCCTGTTCCCAGTTACCGTACATCGCGTTAGGCAGCACGATGAACCGCTTGCCGAACTCGCTCTTGAGTCGATCTGAAGCGGCGATGCGACTCTTGACCGTCTTGCTGTCCTCGAACACTTTGGCAAAATCATTCAGGTCGTCGCCCATCAGCAGCACGATGCGATACTTCGCGGCAACCGCATTCCGGCGCGGCTCTTTGCTGGCGCTTCTCGGTCCGGGACTAGTCAGTAGACTTTGATCGTCAACCTGAGGGAATCCCAACTTTTTCAGGTTGCGGGCCGTGCCTTCCTTTTCGATCGGAATCCGATTTGTCACATAGAACACTCGGACGCCTCGCGAAGCAGCGTAACGAAGAAACTCTGCCGAACCCGGCAATGCCGCCGCTTCGGCGCGATCGATAAATTCAGTCAAGCCTTGGGGATAGTTGTTCCGCTCCTTCAATAACCAAGCCTGGTAGTGACTGCTATCCAGGATCGTTTCGTCGAGATCCACGATAATAGCGCGGCGTTGTCTAATGCGATGATTCCGCAAATCGCGATCAAGCATCATGCGCGCGAGCGCGAAAGCCTGGTAGGACAGCGCGCGCTTTTCGCCGGACGTCTGTTGCCAAAGGATGGCGCCTTCGACGTATCCGCGGTCGGCCGGCGGAGGATTCGACTGTGCCGTCGCGATGGATGAACAAGTGAAGAGTACAAATACGATCCCGATCAACAGCGCCCGCGCTGTTGACGCGTTAGTAGCTTTCATCAGTGCTATCTCCAAAGGAGGGTTAGTGAATTTTCATGGAAGATGCTGTTCGCGACGGGCCTTCGCAATAAACGCTTCAATGTCGGCAATGCTGCGCGGCAAGGCGCCAGTCATCCACTTGCAGCCGTCCGGGGTAACTTGCATGTCGTCTTCGATGCGCACGCCGATGCCACGGTATTTCTTAAACGCCGGCCTCACCGCCGCGATAAACTTTTCGTTCTCGGCCGTCTTCGGCAAATTCTCCAGCGCGTCTGGGCGCAGGTAGATACCCGGCTCGTTCGTGAAGACCATTCCGGGTTCGAAGTTGCCGCTGCCCACGTCGTGCACATTCATGCCCAACCAATGCGAAGTGCCATGCATAAACCAGGTGCGATACTGTTGCGAATTCACATCCGTAATCAGCCCGAGTCGCAACAGGCCATCTTTGATTACCGCCTGCGCGGCATTGTGTACCTGCGACAGGGTCGCGCCCGGGTGGATCGCTTTGGCCGCCGCTTCCTGCGCGTCGTAAACAATCTGATAAATCTCAGCTTGTTCTTTGCTGAACTTGCCGCTGACCGGAAACGTGCGCGTTACATCCGCGGAGTAGTGGCCGTACTCAGCGCCCACGTCCATCAACATCAGTTGGCCCGTCTTCACCGGTCCCTGCGATTCTTCGTAGTGAAGCGTAGTCGCGTTCGGCCCGCAACCGACGATGTCTGGATAGCCCCAGTTGTCTGCGTTGCGCAGCTTGAACGTGTAAGCGACCTGCGCGTCAACTTCGTATTCCCACTTTGCCTGCGACGCGAACGCCTGCGCGCGCTCGTGCGCTTCGATGCTGATGTCGATCGCGTGCTGGATCAAATCAAGTTCCATCGGCGACTTTCGCAGACGCATTTGCGCAAAGATCAGCGAGGCGTTCTGGATCGTGAAGCCGACCGGCTCCGCTTGCCAACTCGCCGCAAAGCGCTGCTCCGTACGGTACTCGCGGCTCTCGCCCTGCTGCGGCAATTGCAGCAGGAAAACCGACGCTTCATTCTTGGCGGCGGCTCCGTACAGAGTGTCAAAGCCAGTCGTGCCTGCACCGGCAACAACGGAGCCCTCCCTAACGGTCGGGCTACTGCCCCGATCAGACATCAAAACGTTCTCAGACTTTGGTCTATAGGATTCATGTTTGCGGATCGCCTTCACGAAACCGTCAAACTCGTTTGCTTCCCAAATTTCTTTTATGCCTGATAGCTGCGTGGCTTCCTGTGGGCTGTACATGTGACCAGTCCAGGTTTCGGCGCTCGCACTGCGCCGCGGCAGAAACAGAATCTCAGGCGTCTGCGCATTGCCGGGCATCAATACCAGGGTCGCGCGCTTCTGGTTTAAGTTGGTGAGGTAGTAAAGATTGTTCTCTTGCCGGTACGCGTAATCGACGTCGTTGGTATAGACGCGCGGCTCGGTGCTGAAAAGCACCAGCATTGCTTTTTGTCCAATCGTGTCCGCGACGTGTTTGCGCCGGGCGGCAAGTTCATCAAGCCGCTTGGCGTCATCAAACACCGGCGCCGGCGGCGTGATGCGAATCACCGGCGCGATGGCCGGATCGCCTTCACCGCGCGCTACCACCAAAGGAAATGCGAAGATCGAAAGGATAACGCCAAACGTCACAAGCAACGCCGGGCCAGTTACAACTCTTCTTGTCATTTTCCGACTCCCAACTTCTGTTGATTAGTGAAGTCTTTGGTGAACAAAGGCAAAAGTGAAATGCAATGCTGATCAGGGTCGACGCTTTCGATTAGGCTTTTCACCAGGAGGAAAAACCCGCGTCGTTCCGTTCGGCATGGTTACGACGCGCGTACCGTCCGCCTGAGTCACCACTTTGGTTCCGTTTGGAAATGTTCTGACGCCTGGCGTTTCGCCCACGCCGGGCGGATGGCCGGGCTGACGACCAGGAAAATTCCTTCCGGGATCGTATGGCGTCGGTTGCGGCCCGGCGGGGCTGCGGCCACGATCGAAACCGCGATTCGGATCATGCGCGATTGGATTTTCATTTTGCGGCGGGGTGCTCGCGGTACTTTTCTCAGTCGACGGCTTCGTTGTCGTCGCACGTTGGACGGTACTTTCAACTTTCGATCTTTCACTCTTCGGCTCGGTAGTCTTCACCGCCGTGCTCGATTCTGAATTCGCGTTTGCGGGAGATGGAGTCGCTTCAGCCTGAATGGTCGGCGCGGGGCCAGGCGAAACAGGCGTCGGATTCTGGGCTTGGTTGTGGCGCGCCCGATAGACAAAGAAAGCACCCGCGCCGCCGGCAATCACGAGGAGCAACAGCGCGGCCGGCAACCACATGCGCGATCCCCTTGCACTAGACGCCGTACGGACCGCCGTAATACTTTCCCCGCGGGCCGGGACACCGCGCACTTCTGTCGTGTCGCCGGCGATCAAAGTCTGCGCTTCGTTACCGAAGGCCCGGGTCTGCTCGCCCTTCAATTTTGTTGATTTGTCGGTGGCGACGGTACTTCCACCAGAAGACGTCGCGGCGCTCGTGACCAAGACAGTGGCTGCGTCTCCCAACTCGGCGCTCGACGTGCTAGCTAAGCGAAATGCTTCCCGCATCAGGACGGCCGAAGCAAACCGATCATCGCGCTTCTGCGACATGCCCTTGCTCAGCACGTTGGCGACTGCCGTGCTCACTTGCGACGCGACTCTGTTCGCCGGAGGCAATGGATCAGGCTGTCCGTTCACCAGTGCGCCGGCGCGGCTGAGTGCGTCCGGAGGTTTGACGTTGGTCAGCAAATGAAAGAGCGTCGCCGCCAAAGCATAGATGTCGCTGCGCGCGTCCGTGCCCAGTCCCTGGACTTGCTCGAGGGGCGCGTAGTTCGGGGTGTAACCGAAGATGCTCGCCGAGGTGGTCACGACCGACATCGGCCCCGAATATCCCTTCGCCAGACCAAAGTCGAGCAGCACCATCTGACCACGCTCGGTCAACTTCAGATTCTGTGGCTTGATGTCGCGATGGATGATCTCTGGATCCTGTGTGTGCAGATAGTCAAGCGCATCGCAAAGCTGATCGGCCCAGACAAGCACTTCATCCTGCGGAAAAGGACCGTTGCGCTGCGTCAGCATTGCTGAAAGGTCTTCGCCCGCGATGTACTGCATCACGAGAAACTGGCCATCGCCTTCGTTGAAATGATCGCTGACGCGCGGCAGGGCCTGATGATGCAAACGCGCCAGCAAACGCGCTTCGCGCTCGAATTGCTTACGCAATCTCTCGTCAGTAAAAAGTGTTTCTTTCAGGGCGACGGTCGTGTCCAGCCGCTGGTCCACTGCTTCGTAGACGGCGCCCATTCCGCCTTGTCCAAGCTGGCGAATAATGCGGTAGCGTTCCTGTAAGATCGTGTCCGGCGAAAGCATAACTGGCTACGCGGCGTGCCCGACGAGTCTATCATTCCACGCATTGCCTGCCAATGTGTTCAATCAATTCCCGGTCGCCGGAAATCGTCGCGCGGCGGGCCGATTTTTTTTAACGAACGGCAAGCGCTATTGGCCTTTGCGCGTGTCTTGGGCGTATGCTAAGCGCTAAGTTGAGCAAACCAATTCCTGTGGACGCAGACGGCGAGATCATCGACATTAGTCCGGGCAAGCCACGCCGCAAGAAACGTTGGTGGTGGTTCCTGATTCTGGCGATCGTCGCGGTCGTGTTTCTCGCCTCGCGCGGCCTCTCGATTTACGTTTCAGCGCTGTGGTTTGGTTCGCTCGGTTATGCCCAGGTCTACTGGTACATGTTCAGGCTGAAGATCGAGTTGTTTGTGGTCTTCTTCCTGATGACCGTCGTGATCTTGCGCAGCGGGTTCTGGCTGATTGAACGGGCCTTCGCTCCGTTCGCGTTTGCACCCCGCACGATCCTGATCAATCAGCAGCCGGTGAGCATTTCTCCCGCGCGCTTCCTGCGACCGCTGGCGTGGGTCGTCTCTGGACTAGCGGGCTTGATATTCGGCTTTGGAATGCGCGAGTCGTGGCGGCGCTTTGCGCTCTATTCTCATCAGACTCCGACCGATTTGGCTGATCCGATTTTTGGCAAGCCCATCGGCTTCTATCTTTTCACTCTGCCGGTTTACGAAGTCATCAACAATTGGCTGTTCTCTCTTTCCGTCATCCTGCTGGTCGGCGCGGTCGTTTACGCTCTGCTGGCGATGACCCAACAGGGACTCTCAACGGCGAGCTCGACCGCCCGCGCCCGTAAGACCAGTCTGGCTGCGGTTTCGTGTGCGCTGGGATTGCTGTTGCTCGCGCTGGCGTGGAGTGTTTCGCTGTCGCGTTATCCGTATCTCTGGGAGGATCACCAATCGTTTTCCGGCGTCACTTTCGTGGAAGCGAATTACCTGCTGCCCGGATTGCTTTGGGTAGCCGGCGCTCTGCTGCTGGCGACCGTGATCTGTTTGGCGAACGCCTTGCTGTTGCGGCGCGTCCGCGTATTGATTGTCGCCGTCGCCATTCCAATCGTCGTTTATGTGATTGGGACAGTCTTGATACCGGCGTACGTAACGAGTTTTGTCGTCAAGCCGAACGAGCTGGGCCGCGAAACACCCTACATCGATCAGAACATCGCCTGGACGCGCCGCGCCTTTGGCATCGACCGCATTGAACAGCGAAACTTTGACGCCGAAAACACTGCCGAGGCTTTCGCGCTCGCGGACAATCGGCCCACTCTCGACAATATTCGTTTGTGGGACTGGCGGGCGCTGAAGGATACGCTGACGCAGATTCAGGCCATCCGCACTTACTACGATTTCACCGACGTTGACGTGGATCGCTACACCATCAGCGGCGTGAAGCGGCAGATGATGCTGGCCACACGCGAGATCAACTCAGAGAAATTGCCCGAGCAGTCGCGCAACTGGGTGAACGAAAAGTTGATCTACACGCATGGCTACGGCTTAACGATGAATACGGCTAACGGATTCACCCCCGAAGGCATGCCGAAGTTTGTGCTCTCAAACATGCCGATTGAATCGACCGCCGCCGAGGTCAAGGTCACTCGCCCAGAGATCTACTTTGGCCAAGAGACGAACACGAACGTTTACGTCAACACAAAGCGAAAAGAATTCAACTATCCGCAGGGAGAGGCAAACAATCTAACCAGCTATGAAGGAACCGGCGGGATTCGGCTCGGCGGCGCGCTACGGCGCACTTTGCTTGCGTGGGCTTTGGATGACTTAACCAAGCTACCGTTTTCCGATGACGTAACGCCGGACAGCCGCGCCCTGATTCATCGAAACATCAAAGACATAGTCGACAGCGTCGCGCCGTTTCTGGTCTATGACAACGATCCATACATCGTCATCAGCAATGATGGCCGCCTCTTTTGGATCATCGACGCGTTCACTGAGTCAGCCAACTATCCGTATTCGCGCCACTATCCGGCCGGTGAAAAAACAATCAACTACATTCGCAACAGCGTCAAGGTAGTGATTGATGCCTACAACGGCGCCGCGAGTTTTTACGTTTTCGATCAAAAGGATCCATTGATCCAAACCTATCGCGCTACTTTTCCCACACTGTTTCGCGATGCCAGTGAAATGCCGGCTGACTTGCGCGCACATGTGCGCTATCCCGAGACGCTGATCAAGGTTCAGGGCGACGTTTTTGGTCTCTATCACACGCAGAATACCAGCGCGTTCTTCCAGCGGGAGGACTTGTGGACTGTCGCTCAACAGGTGGGATTAAATCAGCAGAATCAGCAGCAGGAGCCACAGGCAATCGAGCCTTACTTTGTGCTGATGCAATTGCCCGGTGAGAAGATCGCAAATGAGTTCGTCGAAATTCTTCCCTTCACGCCGGCGAAACGAAACAACATGATCGGGTGGATGGCCGGTCGTTGCGACGGCGATAACTACGGCTCGCTGTTGGTTTATAACTTTCCGAAATCGCGGTTGATCGACGGCCCGCTGCAGATCGAAGCGCGCATAGATCAAAACGCGCAGCTCTCTGGGCAATTCACGCTTTGGAACCAGCAAGGCTCACACGTACAGCGCGGCCACCTCTTGGTCATTCCGATCGGCCGTTCGCTGCTCTACGTCGAGCCCGTTTACTTGAAAGCGGATCGCAGCCCGATGCCAGAGTTGCGTTTGGTCGTGCTCGCGACGCAGGATCGGCTTGCGTACGGCGCCACGTTTGATGAAGCGCTGACGAGCCTGTTTGGCGAACAGGCAAAGCCATCAACCGAAGCCAAGCCCCCCGAGCAAACGACATCGAAAGAAAATCCTTCGGCTAAGCCATCGCCATCGCCGCAGGCTGCTACGCAGAATACCGAGCAATTGATCAATCGCGCTGGTCAGGAGTTTGCGGAATATCAGCGGCTGACTGCCGAGGGCAAACTTGCCGAGGCCGGCAAGAAACTAGAAGACCTCAAACACACTCTTGAGGAGCTTAAGAAAACAAAGACCAAGCCATAGCGGGCTATTGGAATCCGAATCTACTTCAGCTTCTCCGCCAACTCCTTCGTGTTCCGTACAGCTTCCTTATACTCTGGTTCGTACCCGGCCTCAGGCTTCAAAACCCATAGCGCTTCGATCTCTTTCCGCGCATCCTCTTTCCGATTTGCGTCGGCATAGGCCTGCGCCAGATGCCATCGAACCAGCGCATTGTTCGGCGCCACGCGAATGCCCTTCTGGAAATACTCAATCGCCTTTTGCGTGTCGCCACCAAGCAGTCTGGGGGCCTGTAGATAGACTTGACCCAGAACCATGTATGCGCTACCCGCCGAATACGCCTCGTCGATCTTCAGAACGGCCTCCATTTCCTTCTTAATGTCATCGATGTCGGCAAATCCTGATAGCACACTAAGCTCAGCGCTGCCACCATAGTTCGCGCCGAGCCAGAAATGACCCTCGACCTTGCCACCCTGTAGTTTGACGGCCAGATTGCCCGCTTCAATCCCTTCGCGAAAAGCCTTCTCGCGCTCTGAGGTATCAGCGCTGTGTGAACCCAGATAGTAATTGAACTTCGCGAGCCGCCAGGCGAGGTCGTAGTTCCCGGCTTCAATGGCCTGTGCCTGACGAAGTACGAGCAACCCCTGCCTGACCTTCAATAGGTTCTCGCGACCTGCATAGAGCGCGTCAACTTCCGAGATAACCACCGCCGCCGCGCGCGCCGGGCCCAGTTCCGCGCTCGCCTCGACCTCTTTTCGGCACGAAATCGCCGCTAGCGGGAGCGCAATCACCACCAATAGGAGCCATTGTTTTCTTAGCCAATCTCTCGATTCACCCAAAGAGCCGGTCGCAAATTGTCTTAATTGTATAGTCATACCATACACCATATTCTACGCTTCCGATTCCGCATCGGATGAGTTATATTTGACCGCCTTGAAGCCAAAGTCAGCAGGAGAACCAGTGACAGCAGCGGCGGCATTCTACGATCTCGAGGGAACCCTGGTCAGTACCAATCTGGTCCACACGCTCGGATTCTATGCCCGCAATCAGCCCGACCTGATACGCAGTTTCACCAAGAGCGCCGCGACTATATTGAGCGTCCCCTTGTTCGCTGTCAGCGATCAGTATAGCCGAAAAGTTTTCAACGATCTCTTTTTCAAGCGCTACAAGGGAGAGACCGAGGATCGGATGCGCTACTTTGCGGACGAGTTGTTCGTGGAAGTGCTCAAGCCGGCCGTCTATCCGGGAGCTTTTGAATTGATCGAAAAGTCGCGGAGCCTCGGCCTGCGCCAGGTTGTGGTGACGGGAGCGTTGGACGTTTCAGTAAAACCCTTGATGGAGTATTTGGGCATCACCGATTATGTCGCCAACCGTCTGGAATTCGTAAAGGGAGTTGCGACTGGACGTTTGTTGCCGCCAGTCCTGGCAGCGGCAACCAAAGCTTCGTGGATAAGGACGTTTGCCGAGCGCGAAGGAATCAGTCTCAGCGAATCTTTCGCCTACTCAGACAGCATCAGCGATCTTCCGATGTTGTCGATCGTCGGCCATCCGGCCGCCGTGAATCCGGATTTGCGGCTCCGCCAAACGGCGCTGCATCACGATTGGCCGATACTAAATTTGAAGTAGCACAGACTTCAGTCTGTGTAGTTTGGGCTCACAATCACAGACTGAAGTCTGTGCTACTAAAGAATATGGCACTTCAACTAAGAAGAAAAACACACGAGTCGATCATTTACATCGATAGCGACAGCGCACCCCGCATCATGCCTTCTGGCGAAGACTTCATTCTCGAAGACCTGCCGGTCGGGACGCGCGTCCTCTATCCCAACCCGCCGATGAAAGGCCTGCCGAACCGCGAAGCGGCGATTCGCTATGCCCTGAACCATCCGCTCGGTTGCGATCCGCTCTTCGCCCAACTCGAACCGGGGATGAAGGTCACGATCGCGGTTGACGACATCAGTTTGCCTTTGCCGCCGATGGCCACGCCCGACATTCGCCAGACAGTTTTGGAGATAGTGCTGGACATGCTCGCAGGTCATGGAGTCGATGACGTGCACATCATCATTGCGAATTCCCTGCACCGCAAGATGACGCCGTGGGAGATGAAGCGCATGGTCGGGCAGAAGGTCTACGACGAGTTCTATCCCGATCGCTATTACAACCACGACGCCGAATGGAAGGAAGGCATGCTGAAGATTGGCGAGACGCGACACAAAGAGCCGCTCTCGCTGAATCGTCGCGCGGCCGAAAGTGATTTACTGATTTACTGCAACATCAACTTTGTGCCGATGGATGGGGGCCACAAATCCGTCGCCGTAGGGCTTTGCGATTACGAATCGCTGCGCGCGCATCACGAACCGCAAACGATTCGCGATTCCGATAGCTACATGGATCCCGCGCGTTCAGAACTGAGCAACAAGTGCGGGCGGCTCGGCAAGATCGTCGACCAGCATCTGAACGTCTTTCACATCGAGACGTCCATCAACAATCGGATGTACAAGGGCGACATGGATTTTCTCACCAAGAACGAAGACGACTTCACCGCCTTTGATCGCATGAAGTTCGAAGCCATGCGCTATACGATGGCCAAACTGCCACGGCAGGCCCGGCGCAAGCTGCTGCATTCGCGGCCGGCGCAGTATGAGATGACGGGGTGTTTTGCGGGCAAGACTGAGCCGGTCCATGAAAAGATAATTGAAAAAGGATTTCAGCAATACGCGATTCCGGTACGTGGTCAGTGCGACATTCTCATCAGCGGCATTCCCGACATCTCACCCTACAACGTCTATTCGATCTTGAATCCGCTGCTGGTCCAGGTGATGGGGCTGGGTTACCACTTCAACTTTTATCGCAATAAGCCATTGCTGAAGAAGGGCGGCGTGCTGATCCTGCATCATCCGTGCTACGACGAGTTCGATCACAATTTTCATCCCAGCTACATCGAGTTCTTCAATCGCCTGCTGCCGGAATCGCGCGACGCCTTCTACTTGCGCGAAAAATACGAGCGCGAGTTTGCCAACAATCCCAGCTACATTGAGATGTACCGGCGCGGCAATGCTTATCACGGCGCGCATCCGTTTTTCATGTGGTACTGGGGCGAGAATGGCCGCCAGCATGTGGGCCATGTGATTGCCGCGGGAGCTGAGAACGCTCACGTGCCGGCGATGCTCGGCTGGGAACGCGCCGACAATCTGACGGAAGCGATTGCGATGGCCCGCAATTACATGGGCAATTCAGCCGAGATCACGATGCTGCATCAGCCGATGATTGGCATTGCGGACATGGAATAGATTCTTGAATCGACAGACTGCACAATCGATTGTCACACGCGCGCTGGCCTTTATGAGCACGCTCGTATTCTCGCTGGCGATCGTCAGTGGCCTGCCCAGATTCAAGGAGCAGCGTCAGAGATATTTTACGCAGGCCACGATGGACGGAAGCCTGACTCGCATGCGCCTGCTGCATTTCGCCGGCGCAAACATCAACTCGCGCAGCAATGGCTACATGCCGCTGTCGATTGCGGCAGGCGAAGGCAGAAGCGACGTTGTTCGATACTTGTTGGCCGAAGGCGCCGAGGTGAATGCCCGCGAAAAGCTGGGCGAAACCGCGCTGACGGAAGCGGCTTATTATGGACACGCAGCTTTGGTCAGGGAACTCTTGTCGCACGGCGCCGACATCAACGCCATTGGCAACGATGGCACCGCGCTGGACATTGCGCTCAACCGAAATAGTACGGCGGTTGCCGACCTGCTAAAGCATCACGGCGGAAGACGTGCGAATGAACTTCGCTGAAACTCCCTCTCACTTTGGGAGAGGGCTGGGGTGAGGGCTTAGGAGAGCCAAAGACAATTTCTCCTTTTTTTCGCGATCCGTCGCGTAGAGAGAAATCAGAGTAAATGGGTGTGAAGCTGGACCTAGACCCTCACCCCGACCCTCTCCCAAAGGGAGATGGAGACAAGAGACTTGATTCATGACGAAAATGCTTTCACCAACTGAGATTTACAATGGCCGAAAGGTTTTCCTGATCGGCGCCACAGGTTTTCTCGGCAAAGTCACGCTGAGCATGCTTTTGCATCGCTTTCCGAACATTGGGCGAGTGTACGTTACGGTCCGTGCACGCTCGCAGGAGGAATCTGAGACACGCTTCTGGAATAACGTGATCACCGCACCACCCTTTGATCCGTTAAGAGAGCGATACGGCGACGCGCTGGACGGATTCATTCGCGACAAAGTTGCGATCGTCGGCGGCGACATTGCCGAACCAAATATCGGTTTCAGCGATGAAGAGGCCGATGCGATCGCGAAGGACATCGACGTCGTCATCAACTCAGCGGGCAACGTCACTTTCAATCCGACGCTGGAAAGCGCACTGCGCACAAATGTCGTCGGCACGCAGAACGTGATCGCCTTTACCAAGCGGATGAAGCGGCCATGCCTGATCCATATTTCGACGTGCTTTGTTGCGGGCAATCGGTCGGGAGCCGTTTGGGAGAACGACGAGGCGCTCGGCTATTTTCCGCGCAAGGACGAACTGAAAGGCGCTGTATTTTCGGTCGAGCAGGAAATTGCAGACTGCGCGAAAATGTCTGAGCGCGCCCGCGAAGAAGCGAAGGATGCGATGCGGGTCGCGCACTTTCGCGAACAGGCGCGCGAGCGTCTGAACGAAGAGATGCGTGATGGCGACGATCCGGACACGCTTGGACTGGCCGTCGCGCGGGAGCGAAAAGTTTGGACTCGCAATCGTCTCACCGAGCTCGGAATTGAACGATCGGCGTTCTGGGGCTGGCCCAACATCTACACTTACACCAAAGCCCTCGGCGAACAACTGGTCGCTGCGGAAACCGGCATCGTGCGCAGTATCGTGCGGCCCAGCATCGTCGAATCGGCGAAGGACTATCCCTTTCCCGGCTGGAACGAAGGCTTCACCACGACGGCGCCGATCATTTTCATGACACTGAAAGGCCAGCGGCAGATTCCCGCGAACGCGAAATTGATCCTGGACATCACGCCAGTCGATCAGGTGGCGGCGGTGATGCTGGCGGTCGCGGCGCAGGCGTGCATCGAACAGCCGCGTCTGGTTCATCAAGTGGCGACGGGCGATTCAAATCCAAACAACATGGAGCGCATCATCGCATTGGTTGGGCTCTTTCGACGGCAGCAAGAACTCGAGAAAAAGGATGGCTTGCGCTTATTCCACGAAATCTCTGCGCGCTTCGAGCCCTTCCGAGTTTCGCCTGAACGATTCGATGCCGCGTCGCTGCCGATGATGAACAAGACGGCGAAGAGATTTTCCTCTCTGCTCGATAAAGCCAAACCGCGCTGGGGTGGCGGTCGTTACGAAGGCGTGATCAATCGCATGAAGCAAACTGTCGATCGTGTTGAAGAACAGACGCGTGAAGCGCAGGAAGCTTTCGAGATGTTTCTTCCCTTCACTGTTGAGAACGCCTACGTGTTTCGCTCAGACAACGTGCGCGCGTTGTTCGAGAGCATACGCGAAGAAGAACGGCAACTGCTGACGTGGAACCCCGAGCAGTTCGACTGGTATGACTATTGGATGAACATCCACATGCCGGGTTTGAAGAAGTGGGTGCTGCCAACGCTGGAAGAGGACATGCGCACCCAGCCGAAGCGCGTTTACACCTATCGCGATCTGCTTGAGCTGTTCGAAACGACGACCAAGCGTCATTCGACCCGCGTCGCGATGCGCATCGAACGCGACGGCCGCAAAGAGCAATACACTTATGCGGACTTGCGCGAGCTGGCGACGCGCGCAGCAGGCTTCTTTGCGAGCAGCGGGATCAAGTCAGGCGATCGAGTGATGCTCTTCAGTCACAACGCACCCGAATGGGGCATGACTTATTTCGGTGTGCTGAAAACCGGCGGCACTTGCATCCCCGTCGATCCCGACAGCTCGACCGAAGAACTCGTCAACTTTGCGCGCGCCGGCGAAGCTTCCGGGATCGTAATTAGCTCGAAACTGAAAGAAGAGCATCCCGAACTGCCTGAGAAGCTAAAGGCGGCCGGGCTCGAATTGATCCGCTTGTGGACGTTTGATGAAATATTCGAGATGCCTGACGAAACTACTGAAGAAGAGCGCGTCGCGCTCTTGCCACAACGCGTGACGGCACAGACGGTCGCTTCGCTGATCTTTACTTCCGGCACAACGGGACGACCCAAAGGGGTCATGCTCTCGCACCGCAACCTGACTAGCATGGTGTCGATGCTTTCTTCCGTCTTTGATATGGACACGAGCGACGGCGTACTGTCGGTGCTGCCGCTTCATCACACGTTTGAATTCTCGACCGGCTTCCTGACGCCGTTAAGCCGCGGCGCGCAGATCACCTACTTACCGGAATTGACGAGCGACCACCTGGCGAAAGCAATCAAGAACGGTCACGTCACTGGAATGGTCGGCGTGCCTGCACTTTGGGAGTTGCTGCATCGGCGCATCAAGAACCGTTTGAACGAACGCGGCAAGTGGGTCGCCGAGATGGCGGACCTGATGATGAAGTTCAACGCGTGGCTGCGCGACAACACGCCTTTGAATCTCGGTCAGGCTTTCTTCTATCCGATTCACGAAGGTCTCGGCGGCCGCATACGCTATTTCATAAGTGGCGGCTCGGCGTTGAATGACAAAGTGCAGCGCGATTTTCAGGGACTCGGCTTTACGATTCTCGAAGGCTATGGCCTGACCGAAGCCTCTCCGGTCCTGACGGTGACGCGTCCGGAGAATCGCATGCTGGCCGGAACGGTCGGCAAGTCGCTCCCGGGCGTTGAAGTTCGCATCGCCGATCCTGATGCGAGCGGCGTCGGAGAAGTCATCGCCCGCGGACCAAACGTGATGCTCGGCTATTTTGGCAACGAAGAAGCAACGAAAGAAGCGCTCGTCGATCGCTGGCTTTACACCGGCGACCTCGGCCGCATTGACGACGAAGGCAATCTCTATCTCGTAGGCCGCTCGAAAGACATCATCGTCGACACGAACGGCAAGAACGTCTACCCGGACGAGGTCGAAGAGGTTTATCAGGACTCGCCGTTCATCAAAGAGATGAGCGTGGTTGGTTTGCCCGACGGCATTGGCGAGAAAGTCGCGTGCATCGTCGTGCCGGACGAAGAGCACGACATCGCGCTGAGTCGCGCCGAGGTGCGGCAAAAGATCGAAGAGCATTTCCGCGAAGTGTCGACGACTCTGCCCTACTACAAGCGCGTCAAGCTTCTGCATTTCACCGATGAAGAGCTTCCGCGCACCGCTACGCGGAAAGTGAAACGCAGCGAAGCGCTTAAAATTCTGCAAAAGATCGAGGAAGGCGTGCAGGCTGCGAAGGCCGGAGCCGGTGATGAAGAGATCACCGCGGATGCTGCCTGGCTGCGCGGCATCATCGCGTCCGTGGCGAATCGATCGCTGGACGAAGTTTCGATCAACTCGCGACTCGCCGATTTTGGTTTCGACAGTTTGATGTTCGTCGAACTCGCGACCGCGATCGAAAACGCCGGTGGCTCATTGAAGGCGCCCGAACGGCTGAATGAGGTCCAGGACGTGCGCGAACTTTTGACGATAGTTAACCGCACCGGGCCGGCCCGGAAGGAGACCCGAGTGAGAGTTGAATCAGAAAAGCGCGACGATGAGATTCACATCCCTGAGTTTGTCCGCACCCTCGGAAACAAGGGCGTCGACCTGGTGCAGCGCGCGCTGTACGAGCGTCTGCTGCGCACCAAATACGAAGGCCAGACGAACATCCCATATCACACCAATTTCATCGTCGCTGCAAACCACCAGTCGCATCTCGATATGGGTCTGGTGAAAATGGCTTTGGGCGACGCGGGCGAGGATCTGGTCGCGCTCGCCGCCGCCGATTATTTTTTCGACACGAAAGTTAAGCGCGCGTACATGGAAAACTTTACGAACCTGGTGCCGATGGAGCGCTCAGGTTCCCTGAGACAATCTCTGCGGCACGCGCGTTCGTTTCTTGATCGTGGCTACAACGCCCTGATCTTTCCCGAAGGTACACGTTCGATGACCGGCGTGATGGCTGACTTCAAACCGGTGATCGGATATCTGGCGCTGGCTTCGCGCGTCGGCATTCTGCCGGTTTATCTGCGCGGAACTTACGAAGCGTTTCCCAAAGGCTCGACGGTCCTCAAGAGCCGCGACGTGGGCGCGAGCGTTGGTCGTTTCGTAACCTACGAAGAACTCGAAGAGATGACCCGTGGCATGGCCCGCGCCGAGGCGTATCGACTGATCGCGGCGCGCCTGCAACACGACGTCGTCAACCTGCGCGACCGCACGCACGGCAAATTCGACGCGAAGGCGCTGCGTGAACAATGGAAAGCGGACCGTCGGAGCGGCCGCGCGCGAATCGACGCGAGTGATGACGAGTTTGTGACAGCCGAAGCGTGAGGAAGAATTATCCACAGATTACGCAGATTACACAGATAGGCAATCAGAAGAATCATGAAGATCGGTCTGTGTTTTCTAAATCTGTGAAATCTGCGTAATCTGCGGACAACATCTTAAATGCCAAAGACACCACCGAAAAAACGCACCGCGCAGATCGTGCCAAAGCCAAGCACGAAAAAGCACGCGGCCATCGTCAAGAAAGTTCCGCCGACAACCCTGATCACCGGCGGCACGGGCTTTCTCGGGACGCATCTTGTCCGCCAACTGGTTGAATCCGGCCAGAAGGATCTGCGCGTGATGGCCACTTCGATTCCCGAGTGGCTGACGGGACTGGGCGTCGATACCTTTGAAGGATCAGTCACGAATGCTGAGGATGTCGCGCGCGCCGTCGAAGGCGTAACTGAAATCTATCATCTCGCCGGAAAGGTTTCGCGCGAGAAAGAAGACGCGCGCGAAATGTATAAGTTGCACGTCGAAGGCACCCGCTTGCTTTGTGATGCGGCAAAGAAAGCCGGCGTGAAAACGATCGTGCTGTCGTCGAGCAGTGGCACGATCGCGGTCACGGAAAAAGGCGACTTCACCCCTGACGAAAGTTATCCGCCGCCGCTGGACATCATCGCGCGCTGGCCATATTACGCCAGCAAAGCCTATCAAGAGATGGCCGCGCTGGAACGCTTCAGTGGTTCCGGGCTGCGTTTGGTGATCATGAATCCGAGTTTGCTGCTGGGGCCCGGCGATGACCGTCTGAGCTCGACCAAGGTGATCCTGGATTTCATGGCCCGCAAAATAAGTGCGGTGCCCAACGGCGGGTTGAACTTTGTCGACGTGCGCGATACAGCGACGGCGTTTCGCGTCGCGATGCAGAAAGGCCGCCACGGCCAGCGTTATCTGCTCGGCGCGGTGAATTGGACCTTCGTGAAGTTCTTCGATCGGTTGGCGCGTCTGACCAAAGTAGCTTCACCGCGGATGGCTTTTCCTTCTCAGGTGGCTATTACCGGCGCGCGCGTGATCGATTCGTTGTTTCGTCAGTGGAAGCTGACGTCGCCGCTCGAAGCCAGCGCGGTCGAGATGGCCGAGTACTTCTGGTACTTCAATCATGCCAAGGCGCGCCGCGAACTGGGGTTTTTGCCGCGCGATGCCGGCGACACGCTGAATGACACTGTGCGTTATGTCCGGGAGAATTTTCTGGGTGGGTAGTAGAGTTTGCGCGTTTTCAATTTCAGCCATAAGTCCAGACGGACGGAAAGGTCAACGAGTCCGCGAAGCGGGCGGCAGAATGTAGCCACGGGCGTAAGCCCGTGGTAAGCAACTAGGAAAGGTCAACGAGCCCTGAAGGGGCGACAGACGATGGGATAGCGTACCTCGCCTTTATCAAACCGAGCCACACGCAAGGATGTCATTCGGTATTGATCTTCTGTCGCCCGCTCCGCGGGCTTAATTATTTTATGGGACTTGGATCCACGGGCTTACGCCCGTGGCTACATTCTGCCGCCATCTCCGATGGCTCATTGAGCTGGACAATTAACTCGGATTTATTAAGGAACGAGGCCCCGGCGCCAACGATCTTTCTGGCGATTCCGTCGCGAAGGGATCGAGGACCCTTAAGGAGGGATCGATACAGGCGGCTGAAGCGAACGAACTAAGAGATGCTTGGAGTGGAAAGCCCTGTAGTCATCAGAGCGTCATCAGAGAATATTACGGAGACTCTCCTACCGGCGATTGTGTTTGCACAATTTGTGGCGAAGCGTTTCCCCAAATTCGGGTCAACTGTCCCGGTTGCGATCTACCGGTGTCCTGGCACTCTGTCTTTTGCCCTCGCTGCAGCGAGCCAATCACCCAATCTCTCGTGTAAGTCCGGCTAGCGATGTTCCAAAAAGCGCCGTATTCCCGCGAGTGTGTTTCGCCAGCCAATCTCACAACGAGCATAAAACTCGTCGGCGATGCTTTCGCACGGAAGGCCGTCCTGGATGACGCGAACTTCTAACAGCCCGATTCATCGGGCTTGCCCCCAGGGTTACTAGACCAGTGCCTCCAGCGCTGGGTGAGAGTGGCGAATTGATTTCAATTAGCGCGCTTCAGCGTGCTTACCAGATCGGCTAAAGCCTCACGGGAGAAGCCCGTTGAAGCGGGCTCAGCTGGCTATATCCTATCGCGACCCCAGCCGTAAAACGGCTCGTCTAGTAACCCTGCGGGCAAGCCGCGTTAACGCGGCTGAAACCAAAAAGCGCCGGACGCGATCGGCGCATTTCAGATCTTCGCTCACCCATCTCCATCCTCTTCATCGACGTGAAATTTGTGCAGTATGCGATGGGCGACCGGTGACAGCACAACTCCCAAAACGGCAATGAAGATCAGGCCGCTAAATAGCGCATACATCGAAGCGAAAATCTTGACGCCATCGCCTGTCAGTGTACTGACCGGGCCCATCCCGCCAAGAATCATTGAGGCTTCCAGTAAGGAGTCGACCCAACCAAACCCACCCAACAAATGATAACCAACGATTCCGATCGTCAAGGCAAAGGCGATCAGGGTCAACGCAATTGCCAGCGACGCAATTAGCCGCTTGACGAAGACTGGTACGGGAGCAAGCTGGTCGTGTCTCCGTTCGAACTGCAGCGCGCTGTGCTTATGACTTCGCTTGGCCAATGACTTACTCCTTAGCTAGCACCTCACGCGCAATGCCCGCGGCAGAATCTGAAACGTCACGGGCAAACGGCCTACGAGTTCACCATCGAGTTCGACCGCCAGATGTTGGTCTTTGATCGCCGCGCGGGCGACAACTTGTTTGGCCAACGCGCTGGTCACTTCGTTCATGCTCAGGTGCGCCCCGAAATAAAGCCTGGGCGAGTTCGCGAGAATCCGAAACGCACTCGCATCGCCAATCGTGATCACATCGAAATAACCATCGTCGAGTTTCGCCTCCGGCGCAATCTTCATCGCGCCACCGTAGTAGCGCGCATTGGCCACCGCGAACTCTGCGATGCGCAGACGTCGCTCAGGCTGTTCGTCAAGCTGAACGAAGACTTCACTCGGCGAAGATCGCAGCGTGGTCTGCACCGTAGCGGCCGCGTATGAAAGCTTGCTGCCGAGCTTGCGCGAACCAAATGATGGCAGCCATTTCGTCGCGTCGCCGCTGCGCTGACGCTCAAGCACGGCGGTGCTCATCCCGAAACTTGCGACGTTAACAAAGAAGCGCGTCTCGCGTTCACCGGCGTCGTTCACAAACGTCACGCGGCCTGCGTCGATCAAGCGGGGGCGGCCGTCGCGCAGGGTGCGCGCCGCCGTGGCGACGTTGGTTGAAATTTTCAAGCTCCGGCGGAAATCTCCGCCCGTGCCGCCCGGCAGGATCCCTAGTTCAACCTCCGTGTTCGATTCAATAATTCCATTGGCCACCTCCGAGATGGTGCCATCGCCGCCGCAGGCGATGATTAGTAACGTTCCCTGTTTCGCCGCTTCGGCCGCCAGTTCGCGACCGTGACCAATCCCCTCGGTGAACACAACGGTGAATGGACCAAAGTGCGTACGCAGATCACTGGCGACCTTTGGCCAGTTCTCCTGCGTCGCGCCATCGGCGGAGCTGGGGTTAACGATTACCAAGGGAAGTGATGAGTGATGAGTCATGAGTGATGAGTTTGGTTGCCGCCTACAGAAGACTCTTCCTCTTTTCGACCGAAACCCGCAAGCCGCCGATGATCTGACCGGTCTCGGTCGCAGCCGACATCAATTGGCGGAACTGCTCGGGCAAAAGATATTCAGCATCAAAGGCAACATAGAGTTGTGAACGCAACTCCGCACAGGAACCCTTTGCAATTGATAGAAACTGATGGAACTCTGTGGCGCGGCCGCGCTCGAAACCTTCGGCAATGTTCGACATTATGGAGACTGCCGCGCGCCGAATCTGATCCTTCAGACCAAAATCCCGCGCAAACTTTCCGAAACTTGTTACCTTGTAAACCTCTCCGGTCAGTTTGCGCGCTTTCTGCCAGGCAATGAAATCTTCGAACCTTTCTATCTTCTTAGCCATGTATCCTCCTTTGGGTGAGAGACCTTTTCTTTACTCATCACTCATCACTCATGACTCATGACTCATCACTTTTTTATCTTCTTCCCCGAGTTCCGCGATCTTGCTCATCACAAATTCGCCAATCTCTTTGTAGGTCCGCACATGATCCTTCTTGGCGATGAACTCTGACAAGTCGAGCTGCTTTCCAAAGTGAATGCGAATCTTCTCGCCGCCTCGCCAGTTCCCCAGAACCTGCTTCGCCAATCTATTGCCGAGACCGGCGATAAAAACCGGAACGACCTGCGGATTCGCTTCCTTGATCAACTTGCCCACGCCCGGCTGCGGCCGCAGATACGAATACGGATCGTCGCTCTTGTTGCGTGTGCCTTCCGGATGAAAGCCGATCACGTTGCCGGCGCCTTCACGAGAAAGCTGCGTCAAGCGCCGAAACGAGTACTTGTCGAACTCGCGCTTTTCCGGAATCGGTTTGTCGCCGCCACTGAAGAATGGCGGATACATCGACCACCAACCCATGATCAAATTCACGAACATGCCGGCCGGCGATTGATAGAAGAAGCGGCCGCGCACGGGAAAGAAAAGCCGCTTGCCGAAGCGGGTGCGATAAAACAAAACACTCGAGACCGTGAAGAAGTCAAAAAACGATCGGTGATTGGCGACCAGCAGAATCGGTCGATCGTGATCGACCGCTTCGATGTGCTCGAGGCCATAGACGCGCATCAGATTGTAAGTCGAGATGTGGATCCAGCCGGCGCCGAACACGCTCTGGCACCACGTCCAGAAGCGTTTCCAGCGACCCAGATTCATGCGATGCGTGACCCGGAATGCGAAGCGCTCGAAGGGAGAAAGGACGGCGAGTTCTTCATCCGAGGGTTCGATTGCCAACTGACTTTCCTCACGACGACTGTTAACGCTCATGAGATCCGCGTGATCGAGTGATAGGTGAGCCACACATCCTCCTCATGCAGTATTTCCATCAGCATAAGGCGTAGATCGTTCAGATATGTTAGTAATTTTGTGCGATGAACCGGGTCGTCGGCGTCGAGGTCAAAGTCGCAGAACAAGATTTGAATCTGGTCGCGAGCCACGGTGCCTCGCAGGGTCGAGGAAGCGTACAGACCAGTGAATGGCGTTGTGAGCGTGGACCCACCCCGCGCAAGGGCCAACTCTTCCGAAAGCCAGTCCGTTACGGTCCTGTAATCGGTTGTGTCCGTTCTAACAGGAAGAAAGATTTCAACGCGCGTCCGTTTCTCTAAGGCCACGAATAAGCTCCCTTAACTTGGCAGCACGCTCCGGAAAGCCTTCCATTATCCTAATGGTCTCCTCAGGTGTGTTCTCCATGGTTATAGGATGTCTTGCGTATTTTTTCTGGACGGGCGGCTTCTGGTGTCCTTCACGGTCCTCATCTTCCAGCAGTTGCTTGCTCATTGATGAATCATACTTCCTTTCGTCAGATTTCGAGAAGCCAAGCTCACTCAATCGAAAAGTATCGCGCTTCCGGATGATGGATGATGATAGCAGAAGTCGACTGTTCAGGTTCAAGCTGGAACTCTTCGGTCAGTTCGACATCAATCCGCGCAGGATCGAGCAGCTCAAACAGCTTCGCCTGATCTTCGAGATTGGGACAAGCCGGATAACCAAAGCTGAAACGCGATCCTTGATAACCCTGACGGAAGAGCTCGTTCAGATTCTTCGCGTCATTGTCGGCGATGCGCAGTTCCTCGCGAATGCGCTGGTGCCACAGCTCGGCCATGGCCTCCGCGCTTTCCACGCTGAGGCCGTGAAAGTAGAGGTACTCGGCATAGTTGTCGCGCTTGAAAAGCTCCTGAGAATACTCGCTGGCCCGGCGCCCCACGGTCACCAGATGAAACGCGACGACGTCCATGCGGCCTGAATCAACTGATGCGAAATAATCGGCGAGACACAATCTCTTGCCGGCAGGTTGTCGCGGAAAAGCGAAACGAGTGCGTTCAGTTCGGGCATCGTCCTCGTAAACGATCAGATCGTTTCCGGATGATTGGGCCGGGAAGTAACCGTAAACCGCGCGCGGCACGAGCAGACCTTCGCGGGCGCTGCGCTCCTTCAGCTCTTCATACACGGGTCGAACTTTTTCCGCGACCAGCGCCTGGTATTCTTCCGCCGAGGTCCTGCCCTGCTTGAACTGCCATTGACCCTTGAACAGCGCGGTCTCGTTGATGTAAGCGAACACATCATCCAGCGAGATGTCCTCGACGACGCGCGAGCCGAAGAACGGCGCTTCCGGAATCGGTGTATCCGTCCGCACATCCGAGCGATTGGTGTGCGTAGTATCGCCTGAAACTTTCACCGCGCCGCGCGGCTTCGCTGCCTTGCGCAAGCCGAGCTTTGCATCCTCGCCCACAAGATCTTCAGCATCATCCGAAACGTCGCCGTTGCTACTTGCGGCGCTCGCAGCTTTGACTTGTTCCTCGACGGCATGACCATCGCCTGACATCAGCTTGTCCATCGTGTGCAGGCCGGCGAACGCATCGCGCGCATAGAAGAGCCGGCCGTGATAGAGCGACTTGAGATCGTCTTCAACATACTTCCGAGTCAGAGCTGCGCCGCCCAGCACCACCGGCGCCGTGATGCCGCGTTCATTCATCAGCTCGAGATTGTCTTTCATGATGAGCGTTGATTTGACGAGCAATCCACTCATGCCAATGGCGTCCGCTTGATGCTCTTCGTATGAACTCAGAATAGCGTCAATCGTTTGCTTGATGCCTAGATTGATTACGCGATAGCCGTTGTTGGTCAGAATAATGTCCACGAGATTCTTGCCGATGTCGTGAACGTCGCCTTTGACCGTGGCCAGGACCATTGTGCCTTTAGCGGTAGCGCCGCCTTTCTTTTCCATGAAGGGTTCGAGAAAGCGCACCGCTGCTTTCATCGCCTCAGCCGACTGCAACACGAAGGGCAACTGCATCTGACCGCTGCCAAACAGATCGCCGACGACCTTCATGCCTTCGAGCAAAATGTTGTTGATGATGTCGAGCGCAGGATATTTTTCGAGCGCCGTGGTTAACTCGGCTTCTAGTCCGATCTTCTCGCCGTCGATGATGTGGTTCTTCAGACGCTCTTCGACGGTTTCGCCTTTGCTCGCTTTCTTGGCGCTCTTGGCTTTCACGTTCTCGAAAAGCGTCGTGAACTGCGTCAGCGGATCGTAGGTGCAGACCTCGCCTTCGAACCGGCGCTGGTCATATATCAGCTCGCGCGCAACTTTGAGTTCCTGTTCGCCGATGCGATTCAACGGCTCGATCTTGCTGGCGTTGACGATCGCTGCGTCGAGACCGGCTTCAACCGCATCGTGCAGGAACACGGAGTTCAAGACGACGCGCGAAGCCGGATTCAGGCCAAACGAAATGTTCGAGACCCCTAGAATTGTGAAACAGCCCGGCAATTCCCTCTTGATGCGGCGGACACCTTCGATTGTCTCAAGCGCGTTGCGGCGATCCTCTTCGATGCCAGTAGAAATCGGCAGCACCAACGCATCGAAAAAGATATCGCCGGCAGGTATGCCGTACTTCTGCGTGGCCTGTTCGTAAGCTCGCGTGGCGATCCGCAGCTTCCCATCCGCCGTGCGCGCCATACCCTCTTCGTCGATCGTGCCGATGACCACGCTCGCTCCGTACCGTTTCGCCAGATCGAGAACTTTCGCAAAGCGCGGCTCGCCATCTTCGTAGTTGGTCGAATTCAGAATGCATTTGCCACCGGCGTGCTGGAGACCCGCTTCCATCTTTTGCCATTCGGTCGAATCGAACATCAGCGGAATCTTGACGTTCGTCACCAGCCGCGAGGCAAGTTCGTGCATGTCTTTCTCACCATCGCGGCCGACGAAATCAACGTTGACATCCAGGATGTGCGCGCCCTCGCGCTCCTGCTCTTTCGCCAGCGAGACCAGGCCGTCCCAGTCTTCAGCGTTCAAAAGGTCGCGCATTTTCTTTGAGCCGCTGGCGTTGACGCGCTCGCCGACGATCAGAAACGACGCGTCCTGCACGTAGGGCTGTTGGAAGTAGATGGACGACGCGGCCGGGACGAGTTTGGCGTCGCGCACTTTTGGAGTGATGCGCTGCATGGCTTCGACGACCAGCTTCAGATGCGCCGGCGTCGTGCCGCAGCAGCCACCGACGATGTTGGCGCCAAAGTCACCGGCAAAGTGAACGAGCTGGGCCGTGAAAGTTTCCGGCGTCTCGTCATAATGCATTTTGCCTTCTTTGACTGAAGGCAAACCCGCGTTCGGCAGGATCGAGACGGGCAGCGGCGCGTTCTCGCAAAGGTAGCGAATGCTCTCAGTCATGTGGCGCGGCCCGGTGCCGCAGTTCATGCCGATCACGTCAATCGGAAATGGCGCCAGCGCCGTTAACGCCGCGCTGATCTCGGTACCGTTGAGCATCGTGCCGAATGTTTCGATGGTCACCTGCGCGATCACCGGCAAGCGGACTCGGCTCTTTTCAAAGTGTTCGAAGATCGCGGACAGCGCGGCTTTGGTTTGCAACAAATCCTGACACGTTTCGACTATCAGCAGATCGGCGCCGCCATCGAGAAGTCCGCGCACCTGCTCGGCGTACGCGGCCTTTAGTTCGACGAAAGTGATGTGGCCGAGAGTCGGCAATTTGCGTCCCGGACCCATCGAACCGGCGACCCAACGCGGCCTTTCTTTAGTCGCATAGTCGGAGGCAATGCGTTTCGCCAGGCTCGCGGCCCTGACGTTCATGTCATAGGCCTGGTCCGCCATGTCGTACTCAGCAAAGTCGACCGGCGTGCCATTGAACGAGTTCGTCTCGATCACATCACAACCGACATCGAGAAATGCAGCGTGCACTTTCTCGACGGCGTCGGGACGAGTGATCAGCAGATGTTCGTTACAGCCTTCGAACCGCAAGCCGCCAAAGTCTTCGAGCGTCAGGTTCTGCACTTGCAGATTCGTGCCCATCGCGCCGTCAAAGACGACGATGCGTTCTTTCAATGTTTCCAGAAAGCTACTCATCAATTCACTCTTGTTCGATGTCACTTACGAGCACCAGCGTGCCTTTGCGAAAGATCCGAATCGCGCCAGGGAAAGGGCTGCCTACGAATCGCGTCGACAGGACGCCACGAGCCGGCACGGATGATTTGTCGACATCGACGATTTCAACCGATACCGGCAACTGAAATCCTTGCGAGTCACCGTACTCGCTGGAAGAATCCAGAGTCATCTGAAGATTGTCCACCACATACTGATCGTCCGCTTTCAATGCCGTCGCGACTTCTTTGAGTGAATAGCGCGCTTCAAATACGTAGCCCTTTTCGCTCGGGGCCAGCTTGCTCTCATGCGGCTTAATTGTCAGTCCTCTCTTGTTGACGAGCCTGACAGTATCGCCGGCTGTCACTTCGTTGTCGGTCACCTCAGCGCACAGAAACAAATCTTCTCCAACACGCACCGCATGAAGTCGCGCCGAAAGATCGTTGGCGCCGGTCCACAGGAGCCGGTTTCGATACACGTTGCTCTTGTCGCTGAGACGAATGGCGTAGCCCGGCCACTCTCCCGGCGTGACGTTGCCATCGATGGTCGGCGGCTTTCCAACCGGCGAGACTTGCAACTCGTAATACGAACCGCTGACTTCCGGCGTGTGAATGATCCGTCCGTCACGCCCGTCTCTTCCTTTTTTCTTCGCGTTCACCAAACCGGTCGAAAGGTTTATGTCCTGGTCGTCGTAATGTTCGAGATCAAGCGTGTCCGTGCTTCCGATCTCCAACCCGATCAGCTCCCACTGACCGTTCTGAAAGCGATATTTGTGCGTGAACGACCAGCGATCGCGCGAACCGCCATAGTGCTGAATCGCCACCACGCCGTGCTCGGCCGTTAACCCCTGGAAAGGATCGCCAAAGACGCCGCCTTCGTCGCCGTCCAGGACCACGGCATCGTTGACGATCGAGCGATGCAGCTTTCCATCGCCGCCGCGGAGCGCCAGAACGATCACGTGCTTGACGACGTTTGAGTCATTTGCCTCTCCGCCGTTGGAAATGACAAATGCCGCGTCTGGCCGTCCGTCGCCATTCAGATCAGCTTCTTTGAGCGTTTCGGGTTCAAGCCGCCAGCCGTTCGGCACAAAATGCGCGGCGGTGTCAGCTGACTCCGGAACCTTCAGCGGCGGGCGCTTAGTCTCCTGGGCAGACGTCAGCGTGCAAACTGTGGCGAGCAAGATCGCCGCCGCCAGAAATCGTGTTGTGATTGTCATAAGGCAGTTTGTTTTAGACATATTAAAAGCCCCGCGCTGTAACAACGCGGGGCCTTTCTTCAAACCTAATTCGAACAGCGGTTGAAAGACTCGCCGAGCTGTTTAGCGGATTTTTTTACGTGGCCGCAAGTCGCCTTAACTCACCACGTTTTTGCCACGGCTATTGAAACATCCAATGCACACGCTGTCAACAGCACTGTGATTCAAATGGCTACCACAACTCACGCACATCCAGCTTGAACCCCGGCAGTTCGGGATCACCCGAGACAGTCTCCGGGTCTTCGAGAATCTCGGCATTTCCATTAGGCCGATAGATGTAGACACGCTTTCTGAGCGGATCAATCAGCCAGGCCATTTGTGCTCCGTTGGCGACATACTCGAGCATCTTGGCTTCCAACGGCGGCAAGTTATCCGAGCGTGAACGCAACCCAATAACAAAGTCGGGGCACATGGGCGCAAAACCTTGCTGTTCCTCCTCCGTGAGCGCATCCCACCGCTCGCGCTTGACCCAGGAAACATCGGGCGAGCGCCTGGCTCCGTTCGGCAGTACAAAAAGCGTCGAAGAGTCGAAAACCACACCGCTGCGATCTGCCTTCGCCCAATTCGCAAACTGCCGGTTTAGTTCCGAGTTGAGCAAGCCGGTTTTCGATCCTGTGGGAGGCATAAGGATAAGCTCTCCTGTTGCGGTCAGTTCCATTCGCAGCTCGGGGTTGTCGCGTACCAACTGATCGAAGTCTTCGCCTGTCAGGACGGAATGCACATCGACAATAAAATTCGGCGGTACGTGCAAATCGATTGGCGAGAATATGGTTACCATATGCAAGGCCCTCTGATCGTCAGATTCTAACGCGAAGGTACCAGTCCGGCAACATCAAAAAGGGAGTGTCCTAGGAAGATGGCTATGCGACAAACGTATGCATTTGCGCCCAGTGACCACGGCTTCTTCGACGATTTGGTTACAATGCTAGTGTCTCTGTCTTCCTATTTTTTTGCTATGCATGTCAGCATAGCCAGCAATAATCCAAAGCCCTTCGAGGAGAGACCTCTCGAGGAATGGCTAAGCTATATTGCGCCAATCAAGACTTTGAAATTCCCGCTTTCACTCGGACAGAACGCGAGTAACCAAGCCATCACTCTTTTCCCGGCAGAGGTTTTGATGCATTTATCTCTAGACAGCTGGCCTCAGTGGATCGAGTACCGAATTGAATCACAAAATGAATCACAACCGGATGCCCGTCTTTCTGCTCAAGGAAATCGTTACGTCATAACCCGCATCATCGGTGCCTCGTTCACGAACTATTACTCAAACTCGGAGCCGACATTTAAGGCACGGTATGGAACGGTGCCAGACAAATGGCCAGAAACAATCCGGTTTGCTTGGCTCATTAGAAACGGCTTCGCGCATGGTGGGAAGCTCAACATATCTGATCCAAACCTTCGACCAGTGACATGGAAACTTTGGTCATTTGATCAGCAGCAAAACGGGCAAAGATTCTTAGCCGAACCCGGCATGTTGGGCTTTGGCGATGTGATTAGTCTGATGCAGGACTTTGATGCCTACGTTCGGACGTAGCGCCGGCCGCATCACATTTGCCCAAATACCATCAAGAGACGCTTCGACAAGATTCGCCGCGTGTGTTAGTTTTCTTTCGCTTTATCCCCTTAACCAGAGTAATCGCCAATGCGTCGCGCCATCTATCCAGGTTCGTTCGATCCGGTCACCAACGGCCATCTGGACATCATCCAGCGCGGCTGCAAACTGTTTGACGAAATCATCGTCGCGGTGCTGGTGAATCCAGAGAAGAAAGCCTTCTTTACTATCGAAGAGCGGTGCGAGATTTTGAGCGAGGTCTTGCAGGGTATAGATCGCGGCGAGTGTCGCGTTACGGTCGAGAGTTTCGAAGGGTTGATGGTCCAGTACGCAATGGAACGAAACGCCAACGCGATCGTGCGTGGCATTCGTGCGATTTCCGACTATGAGTACGAATTGCAAATGGCTTTGATGAACCGCCGTTTGCAGCCCAGCTTGGAAACCGTTTTCATGATGCCGGCCGAGGCTTATTCGTATGTAAGTTCGCGTCTGGTTAAAGAAGTCTTTCAACTCGGTGCGAGCATTGATGGACTCGTGCCGGCGCTGGTGGAACAGCGGATGCGGCAGAAGAAATAGTTTCAAGTTTCAAGTTTCAAGTTTCAAGTTTCAGGTTTCAGATAGCATGGCAGCTACGAAAATCGAACCGACATTTCCGGTTTCAAATAACGTCGCGCGGATGAAAGCGTCATCGACGCTGGCCGCGATGCAGGCAGCGGAAGCGATGCGCGCCGCCGGAGTTGACGTAGTTGATCTCGGTGCCGGCGAGCCGGACTTTGACACGCCGCAAAATATCAAAGACGCCGCCGCTGAAGCGATGCGGGCGGGTCAGACAAAATACACGCCGACAGCCGGCACGCGAAAACTGCAGCAGGCAATCATCGGTTTTTATCAGCGCGAGTTTGGGGCCGGCTACGAACGCAATGAAGTGATGGCCACGGCCGGCGGCAAGCAGGCGGTTTTCAACGCTGTCGTTTCCCTCATCAATCCGGACGATGAAGTACTGCTACCGAAGCCTTACTGGGTCACGTTCCCGGAAATTGTAACTTTCGCGCGCGCCAAGTCTGTTTTCATTGAAACTGAAGAGAACGATTTTGTGCTCACGGCGGACATGGTTCGCCAAGCCGTCACGCCGCGCACGCGGTTGATCATTCTGAACTCGCCGTCGAATCCGTCGGGCCGCGTAATTTCGCCCGCGGACTTTGCCAGCATCATGGAGATCGTCGCCGAGCGCGATATGTACGCGATCTCGGATGAATGCTATCTGCGTTTCGTGTATCCACCGGCCACTATCTTCAGCGCCGCATCGCTGCGGCCCGAACTGCGCCGACGTCTGTGTATCGCGGGATCGTTTTCCAAGACTTACGCGATGACCGGCTGGCGCGTCGGGTATTCGCTGGCGAACGCGGAGTGGACGCGCGCGATGTTGAAGGTGCAGGGGCACTCGACCAGCAATACGACTTCGATTGCGCAAGCGGCGGCGACCGAGGCGTTCAATGGCCCGCAAGAATCCGTGGCAGAAATGCTGGCTGAGTACGCGCGGCGGCGCGACTGGTTGCTGGACGCACTCAACGAAATTCCCGGACTACGTTGTCCGCAACCGGAAGGTGCGTTCTATGCTTTTCCTGATGTGCGAGGCTGTTTGAAAGGGAAGCTCAAAACCTCAGGAGAGTTTGCGAACGAACTGCTCGAGAAAGAGCAGACCGTGGTAACGGACGGGGCGGGTTTTGGCGCCGAAGGATTCATACGCATTTCATACGCGACGTCTCTGGATCGGCTGCGAGAAGGCGTCAAGCGGATCAGGCGCGTTGCGGAAGGCAGTGTCTAGGGCCGGGCTACCGCCGCCAATTTATTCGCGCTAACCCGCTCAGTGCGGACGGGGACGTCCGCGCTCCCAGCAAAAGAAAAGAGGCGGGCAACGGCCCGCCTCTAACGTTATTGATTGATCCGTCCGAGCTAGTACAGGTTGAAGTTGTATTCCAACTGCATGTACATCGACACAGGACGGCCGTCCTTAGTCGCCGGTACAAACCTGATCTGTCTGGCTGCCGCAATCGCTTTCTCAGTAAGACCATCTGGCAGCTTCGAAACCGCGACGATGTTGGTTACCTGACCAGACGACGAGAAGATCGCCTTGATGACAACCGTTCCTGTGATCTGATTCTTGCGCGCCGCTTCCGTGTATTGCGGTTCGGGCTTTTCCAAAATGCGCGCCTTGGACGTAACGTCCTTGCCGCTGAATATTCTGTTGTAGTCGGTGCCACCACCGCCACCGCCAGGACCGCCGCCACCTTCGCGCCGATCACCGCCGCCGGTATTGCCGCCATTACCGGGGCCGTAACCTCCGCCGTTGCCGGGGCCAACACCGCCACCATTACCACTGCCAATTCCGTTGCCGCTGCCAGGTCCGGACGACGGTGTGGTCGATCTCGATTTCGGATCGCCGTAGTTGAGATTCCTCGTGTCCGGGGGGAACAACGCCGGATCGGCATCGAGCGTCGCCGGCATCGGCAACGCCGGATTCTTGATTACCGGCGGATGCGGATCAGGAGCAACGACTTGCGGAATACGCAGATCGGCCTGAGGCAGTTTGCCGGCTGAAGCGTCGGTCTTTTCCTGGCGACCACCGCCGCCACCGCCGCCAGCCTTCTCCTGTTTCGGTTTACTGCCGCCGCCGTTACCTTTGGCCATTCCGGCAGTGCCTTCATCAGGCGTGGGCTGGGCGTTGGGAATGTCGGTAATCATCTGGGTGAGTTCCAGATCTTCATCAGCTCCCTTTTCCGCAGCCTTCGCCCGCTGGCGCATATCCCAGAAGAACAACCCCCCGATGACTATGAACACCATCGCGAACGAAGCAATAATTCCAGAAAGCGCATTGCGGGAATCTGCCGGCCGCGTTCCCATCACCCCCGAATCGCGGTCGCGGCGCAACCAGGTCGAAAAGATGGCCAACAGACCGCAGAAGCCCAACAGCGCAATCACGATCAGAGGCTTCCGGGATGAACCGGTAGAAGTGCGATCGAGCAAGAAAATTATCCCGACAATCGCGGCGATCGCGACCACCGAAAACGACATTGCTATCAGGATGTCGCGGCTGCCAAGAAAGCCCCCGACCATCTGCCCATAACCCTGAATCGATCGCTTGACGAAGCCAAACGGATCGCGCTTGAATTCCGGCCAGGTGAGTTGGTAGTTATGCGCCACTCCGCCCAGTTCGCTGGTCAGACGATAAACCAAGCCCCGATCTTCGAGAATTGTCAGATGATACTCGCCAATCATGCTTGCGTTGGACGATGCCGCACTTGACGCTGCTACAGTCACCGGCACTGCGGCATAGACCGGCTCGCTCACGCTGGGCGCGGGCGTCGTAGTTTCGGCTATCGGATAAGCGGTTTCGGTATCGCGCGCGGGCGTGCTAACCGAAGATGCCGCCACCGCGCTCAACGGCGTGCCGTCAACCGGACAGAAGCTAAATCGGTCGGCAAACTGTTCCTCACAAGTATCGCAAAATTTCATCGTTACTACCTCGCTGTCCCGCTGGGGATGAAGAGCTGAGTTACGTCGCTCTGCCCCGTCACCCATTAGAGTGTTATACGCAGCAGCCACGCGATTGTCCAGTGATCGTGGCACGTCCGGAACGCTCCACTGCCCAAGCAAATCGTGGAGTTCTTTGTCCTTCATAAAACGCGCGTCAAAGTCACCCATGGCAGATTTCCTTGATTCTCAGACCGCAAGTTAACAACTTGCGCGACTACCCTCTAACTGAAGCGGCTTCGCGGCCGATTCGAAAGTACCGATCCAGTCGCGTGCGCAGCTTTTCGCGAGCCCTAAACAGTCGCTGCTTGACTGCGCCCTCGTCGGCGCCGACCACCTCAGCGATCTCGGCCAGCGAAAGGTCTTCATACTCGAAAAGAACCAGCGCCTCGCGTTGCAGCGGCGGCAAACTCGACACAGCTCGCTCAACTTCCCCTGCGAGTTCGTGAGCCAGAACCAGCCTCATCGGGCTATGTCGTTCGCCGGCGCTCGGCTCTTCCGCCAGTTCGTCGATCGCCATCTCGCGTCCAAGGCTGTGGTACCGCTTCGTGGCTAGGTTCCGCGCCGCCGCATAGATGTATGTACGCAGCGAAGCTCGGTTCGGATCGAATCGGCCGGGCTCTCTTATCAAACTCAGGAAACAATCGTGCGTCACGTCTTCCGCAGCTTCGGCTGAACCCAGCAACCGAAACGCGAATCGAAAGATTGGATCGCGATAGCGCTCGTACAGGATATGAAAGGCAGCCGGCTCTCCTGCTGCCGCTGCCGCGACCAGCCGTTCGTCTGTTAACTGATCCGCCAATCAACGCTCTCGATTCCTGTAAGAACGCGCGCTTCCTACTGTTTAGTTACTCTCAATCGCCAAAAAGTTACGGAAAATTCTGCGCCGGCCGGACTAATTCACACGGCTCGGCCAACAATACTGTGGTTCTGTTCGCCTTGAATACGCTGAATTGTACGTCTTAATTCCGCTGGTCACAGGGCTATGATGCCGCTCAGCGGCCTGAGGTTGACGGGCTTACGCGCGGCATCTAAACTCTTTTTCGCCGCATCCCAAGGGGCTTTTCGGAGTTAGGTGCGTTGGAGAGACTTTCATCAGGCGCGACCAAAAGCGCGGATTCACATCAATCGGAAGCTCGATTTCATGACTAAGCACATCCCTGGTCGCGCTTGTCTTCGCTGGTCGGTTTGTCTGCTGCTCGTTTCGCTGGTTGCCTACCCAACCGGTGCGCAGTCGTTCCCCGAGCCCGTTCGTGAACACCTTTTGAACGGACTGACCGTGCTCTTGTGGCAACGCCCCGGCGATCCGAACGTGCTCCTGAAGCTGCGTGTCCACAGCGGCGCGGCGTTTGACCTGGCGGGGAAGGGCGGCACGATGGCACTGTTGGACGACGCGCTTTTTCCCGATCCATCAACCGGACTTTACGTTAGAGAACAACTTGGCGGGCAGTTTGAGTTAGCAACCAACTATGACTCGATCGATGTCACGCTGTCGGGCACGGCCAGCGAATTTGAGCGGATGGTCGAGCTTCTGCGCGGTGCGTTGGTGACTACGCAATTGACGCCGGAGAATGTAGCCAACATTCGCGCCGCGAGAATCGAGAAGCTGCGCGCCCAACCGATGTCGGCCGGCCAGATTGCTGACCAGGCGATCGCCGCGCGCATGTTTGGAAATTTCCCCTATGGACATCCGGCCACCGGAACGCTTGAGAGTCTCGCGAAAGTTGAGCGCGCCGACTTACTGTTTGCGCGCGAGCGCTTTCTCATCGCCAGCAACGCGACGCTCGTCGTAGTCGGGCCGGTTGAAAAAGCTCGAGCCATGCGCGCGGTTAGGCAGTTGCTCGGGCCCTGGGGTAAAGGCGATCGAGTAGTACCGGCCACATTTCGTCAACCTGATGCGGCGGACGCTCGCGTGCTGGTGGAAAATCAGCCGGGAGCGACAACCGCTGAGATTCGGCTGGCAGTGCGCGGCCTGACGCGCGTGGACGCGGACGCGCCGGCGGCTGCTCTGCTCGCCCGAATCGCTCGCGAACGCTGGCAGACGGCAACCCCTGAGGTAACCTCTGTCTTCGCGCGTCATGAAGGGCATGCACTGCCAGGTATTTTCCTCTTGGGCGCTTCGGCACCTACGGCTTCAGCGTCAAAGGCTATTGCCTCAGCGCGAGAAGTGATGCGTGCATTGTCAACGGCCGGCCCAACGTCTGACGAAATCGAACGCGCGCGGGCCGCGGAATTGACAGAGCTTTCTCGGCGCACGATGCAAACGGAATTGATTGCCGATCGCTGGCTGGATATTGAAACATTCAAGCTGGCTTTGGCTGGCGATCAAATGGATGCCGTCAGGAAACTTTCCGCAGCAGATCTTAAGCGGGTCGCAGCCAGGCTTTTTAGAGATAAGTCTGTGGCCACGGTCGTCGTTGGCGACTTCGACCAACTCAAGACCAGCCTTGGAGCGGCAGTTGAACTGCGCGGTGAGAAACCCGACAAGAAGACTGCGCCCGACGCCACCATGCCGCCAAAGAAGCCCTGATGGATTCACAAATCTTTCGCAATCTACCTGCAACCTTTGCCCTGCCACGATGGGCTTAACTGATCCAGCGAACAATTTATCTGAAGATCACGCTCGGCGGGTGCGCGAGATGTTCGCGCAAATCTCGGGGCGATACGATCTGCTGAACCATCTTCTGTCGGCGAATATCGACCGAAGATGGCGGAAGGTTGTAGCTCGCAAGCTCCAGCCATTGTTGCCACCGGGATCCACCGTCCTGGATGTAGCTTGCGGCACAGGCGATTTGTGTATTGAGTTGTTTGAAAGCGCGAACGCCCAGGTCATCGGCGCCGATTTTTGCCGCCCCATGCTGGAACTCGCTACGCGAAAGGCGCCGCGGATTAGTTTTGTCGAAGCCGACGCGCTGCGACTTCCGTTTCCGGACGCATCGTTTGCGGCAGTTACCATCGCTTTCGGATTGCGGAATCTGGCTAGCGTCGAAGGTGGCCTGCGGGAGTTGCGGAGAGTCTTGAAACCGGAAGGCTGGCTCGCAATTCTCGAATTCTCAAGACCGCAGCGGCCGGGATTTCGCGCGTTGGTTGAAGCATATTCGCAGAGACTTCTGCCCCGGATAGGCGGTTGGATTAGCGGCTCGCGCAGCGCCTACGCGTACTTGCCCGATTCGGTTTCACGTTTTCCGGATCAGGTGCGACTCGCTGAGATGATGCGAGCAGAGAGTTTTGCGAACGTCGCTTTTGAAGATTTGACTGGCGGTGTGGCAGCGCTGCACATGGGCCAGCGACCAGATTGATTGCAGCCAATTTGGTGGCAGCGATCAAACAACGTAGTCCGTGGGACTCGCTTAACCGTTCGGGAGCGGTTGTCGGGGCTGCGCCCGGGAAAAGCGGGAACCGCGAGTCCGCGCGGGCTACGTTCGTCTTGAGCCAATTGAATAGCCGCTCACTCCGGCGATCTGCTATCATCCGCACTCGCTCCTGAACCAAAGTTCACACGACCTGCTCCGATGAAAAGAAAACTGCGAGGAGTTGTGAGCCGAGTTGGCCTGCTGCTGCTCGTGGTGTGGACAGTTGTTTCGCTGGTCACGCTACTGATCGAACTAGTACCGGGCGACCCCGCGATTGCAGTCCTGGGCGAGCAGGCGCCACCTGAACAATTGGCTCAGTTTCGCTCAAAACACGGACTGGATCGCCCGCCGTTCTTCTTTGCTTTTCCCCGGCAGCCGAACGGCTCGCGCCACTTTGTCTGGTACGGTCTCGACAATCGCTACGACGATTACTGGGTTGCGATCCTTCACGGCGATCTGGGAACTTCATTTCGCGACGAGCGGCCTGTCTTCGAACTAATCACCGAACGCTATCCCGCGACGATCGAACTCGCCATCGTGGCGATGCTGATCGCGATGTGCATAGCACTTCCGTTAGGCGTAGTCGCCGGCAAGAATCGCGGCACATTAACCGACAACGCCCTCTCGGTAATCGCGCTCGTGGGCATCAGCCTGCCTGGTTTCGTCATCGGTCCAATGCTGGTCTATGTGTTCGCGGTGAAACTTCGCTGGCCGGATGGATCGACCTTGCTACCGGGTTATGGTCGTGAAAACTGGGATAGCATCATCCTACCGGCATTCACACTGGGCGCGGCCATGTCGGCGATCCTGACGCGCATGATTCGTTCATCCGTGATCGAAGAGATGGGTGAGTCATACGTCCGCACCGCGCGGGCAAAGGGCCTGAGCGAACGCAAAGTAGTTTACAAACATGTTTTGAAGAACGGCTTGATTCCCGTCGTCACCGTGCTGGGTTTGCAATTGGGTGTGCTGTTGGCAGGGGCCATCATCACTGAGAAGATCTTCGGCTGGCCGGGCCTGGGACTCCTTTTGGTCGAAGACGGAATCGGCAAGCGCGACTATGCAGTCGTCCAGGGTTGCGTCCTGGCAATCAGCACGACTTACATCATCGCGAACACGCTGACTGATATGGTTTATCGCTGGTTGGATCCGCGAATCAGGGTTTCATGAAATGGCCACAGAGGCACAGAGACACGGAGAAGACTTACTAAGCGTGAAGAAGCAAAGTACGCAATGTCAGTTTTGTTCAGTGACTTTCCCGGTCTCTGTGCCTCTGTGCCTCTGTGGCTAACTACTCTTATGAGTCGTCTCGGCATCATCGGCATCGTCATTGTCGCAGCCTTCGTTGTGGTCGCGCTGTTCGCGCCGTGGATCGCGACGCATGATATTGGTTTGACTAACCTGTCGATGCTCCAAAAGCCGCCTTCAGCCAGCCACTGGTTCGGGACCGACTCAACCGGCCGCGACATTTTTTCGCGCGTAGTCTTTGGCGCGCGCATCTCGCTCGAAGTGGGCATAGTCGTCGTTAGTGTTTCGGCATTTGTCGGCACTCTAATCGGTGCCGTTGCCGGTTATTACGGCGGCCTAATTGATCGATTCCTGTCGGGCTATGTCTTCAACGTGTTCCTCGCATTCCCTGGGTTGTTGCTGGCGATTGCTCTGGTCGCTTTTCTGGGCGCAGGATTGAACAAACTGATCTTTGCGCTTTGCATCATCGGTTGGGTTGGTTACGCGCGTTTGATTCGCGCGCAAGTCTTGAAAGTTCGCGAATACGACTTTGTTCAGGCTGCGCGGGCATTGGGCGCTGGAGACTTGCGGATTCTTGTTGTGCATATTCTTCCAAATGCGATTCAGCCTTTGATTGTCCAGGCGAGCCTGGGAATGGCCGGAGCCGTGCTGGCGGAGGCATCGCTTTCGTTTCTGGGTCTCGGCGTGCCGCCGCCATCACCGTCCTGGGGTGTGATGATCGAAGAAGCGCGCGACCTCTCGACGTTGCAGGCAGCGCCCCACGCACTGATCTTTCCCGGCCTCGCGATCGCGCTCACCGTCCTGGCATTTAACTTTATCGGCGACGGGCTCAGGGAATACCTGGATCCGCGTCAGCGACAACGTTGAGTCCCACTTTGTACTTACGGCATTCGTGTCATAGGATCGCGACGATTCGCAGCCGCATCTTCAGAGGAGGTTTCGGAAAATGAAAAAGTTCTTAACAACCGTCTTGCTGTTGTCTGTTTTGGCCGGTATTCCGGTCTCTGTCACGGCTCTTAACCGGACAGAACGCAGCGCAGGCCTGACCTCGGCCCTGGCGAGTCCATCGCCCGCGAGCCCGCAGTTCCGACGGCGGCGCAATCGCCGCAGATACGTGGTTGTGCGACGCCCCGTTCATCGCCGGCGGATTCATGTCATGAGGCGAGGAAGACGGGGTCGCCGTTAGACCGCCTTATCCAACACGCTCTTCGAGCCGTTCATTTCACGGATGCCGACACAAGTTGATCAAGTCGTGACCGGCGGTCATCCGCACGGTGATCGGCCGATCGCTGTGGCGATCTCCAATCTCGCTAAGATCTACCCGGTACCCTTCCTGCGTCTGAAAAAGTTTCTTCGCCGAAAGTTCAAGCAGCCAGTCGAAGCGCTGGGCAACGTGTCGTTCAATGTTCACGACGGCGAAATCTTTGGCCTGATCGGACCGAACGGCGCCGGCAAGACGACGCTGACGAAGATTATCGCCACCCTCGTGCAACCAACGAGCGGCCAGGTAACGGTCAAGGGTCACGACAGCGTGCGCGACGATGAAATCGTCCGTCGCAACGTCGGGTTGGCTGGTGCGGAAGAGAGAAGTTTCTACTTTCGTCTGACGGCTGAGCAGAACCTTTTGTTCTTTGCGCGGCTGTACGGACTGAGTGGTTCGCGGGCGCGGCAGCGAATTAACGAACTACTCGCGCTGTTTGAGTTGGAAGAACTTCGCGCGCGTCGTTATGCCGAACTCTCGACGGGAAACAAACAGCGGCTGTCGGTGGCTCGGGCAATGCTCGCGAATCCGCCGGTGTTGCTGCTGGACGAACCGACGCGCTCGCTGGATCCGCTGGCCGCGGCGCGGATGCGGGCCGCGATTAGATCACTGGCGCAGAGTGAGGGCCGCACCGTCTTCCTTACGTCGCATAATCTTGCGGAGGTCGAAGAGCTTTGCGATCGCGTGGCGATTATCGGCAAAGGCACAATTCACGCGCTCGACACGCCGGCCAAGCTGCGCGCTATGCACACCGAGGAAGAGCAGGTCTCGATCGGGTTCGCGTCGCTGGCTATAGCGGACGCCGAGAGCACCCTTGCGAGATCGTTCAATCGAGAATTATTCGTCCTGGAACCGACCGCACACCTCGGCGAGTCGGTCGTGAAATTCAAACGCGCGCAGAACGACGACCTGCTGAACAATGTGCTGCGCGTCTTGCAGGAGAGCGGCGCGCTGATTCGCTCGGTTGAAACCGAACGTGCGACTCTGCTGGATGTGCTCGAGAGTTACGAGCAAGGAAGCGATGCCCCAGAGGCGTAACGTGGATTTGATTCAAGCGGCTTTGCCGCAGCGCAGCGCAGTAAGGCTTTGCCTTACCGTTGCAGGTTCCATCAATAACCCTTGGAGGCTACGCCTCCAGATTGAGGCGCAGCCTCAATTCATTTCTCAGGCAACGGGCCGGAAAGGCTGAGCCTTTCCGCACTGGGCGGCGGCAAAGCCGCAACCCTCTGTACCCAACAATGACTTCAGCAATCCTCTTTCTCCGCCGTGTCTGGGCTTTTGTCGCCCGCGATTGGCGTTTGGAACTGAGTTACCGGATGCAGTTCTTCCTGCGCATCCTCTCGATTCTGATCGTGGTCACGACGCTCTTTTTCATTTCGAAGATTTTTACCGGCTTTGCTGACCCGCGCTTCGAACAGTGGCGCGATCCTCTGGCCGCGTGGCTGACCGGATTAGCGGTGCTGAATTATTTCATGACCGGCTTTTCCAGCCTGGCGAACGCTATTCGTCAGGAGCAGGTGCAGGGCACGCTGGAGAGCGTGCTCATGACACCCATCAGCGTACCGACCGTGATCGTTGCCAGTTCGGCCTGGGATTTTGTGCAGGCGACTTTCTTTTCGTCTCTGTATTTGTTCTTCGGCTGGGCGTTTTTTGGCGTGCACTATCGCGGCAGCTTTCTGTTGGCGCTGTTCATCCTGCTGCTGACAACGATGGTTCTATCGTGTCTCGGAATTCTTTCGGCAAGCTTTGCGATGGTCTTCAAGCGCGGCGATCCATTCGGCATCTTTCTCGGTACCGGGTCGGCACTCTTCTCGGGTGTGTTCTTCCCTACTCAGCTCATCACCCAATACGCCGGCACGGGCGTCGCGAGCATCTCGCGCATTTTGCCGGCCACTTACGGGCTGGATGGCATCAGACGGGTGCTGATCGCCGGCCAGGGATTTTCACAAGTGCGCGAGCCGATGCTCACACTGCTCGTGTTTCTTCTCGTCCTGCTTCCCTTCTCGTTGTGGGTCTTTGGCCGCGCCGTGCGACGCGCTAAACGTGAAGGAAGTTTGATTCAGTACTAGATCAGCCACAGAGACACAGAGTCACGGAGAGGGAAAAGGGAGACAGGGTTCAACTTCGTGGATTTCCAGTTTTTGGTTTTTCTCTGTGCCTCTGCGTCTCTGTGGCTACTTACTTAATTTCCGCCGCCCTGTTTTGCAATAGTCGGCGCCGTGGAATAACTGTCACGGGCGCGCACGACCATGTTCGGATAGCGCACGCGCACCTTGATCGAGCGCTGCGCGCTCGCGCTTGAATTTGATTTCGGATAGTAACCGAGGCTGTATTGCACTCCCAGTTCGGCGGTGATCGCTTCAAAGGCCGGCGCCACATCGCTGAGGTCGCCAGCGCGATAAAAGCGGCCGCCAGTCTTTTCCGCCAGTCCGCGCAAGTAAGGCTCGCTGAGCGCGTAACCCTTCATCAGGTGCTCCTGAACTTTGCGACGCGCTTTTTCATTCTTGATTTGGCTCAGGCGTTGCGGCAGTTGCGGCAGGGTGTCGTACTGCACCGTGTAAATCAGAATGTCCGACTCTCCAATCTCGCTCAGCGTTTCCTTCAAAGAGGTGCGGCTGCTCTGATCGACGCCGTCGGTCATCAACACGATGGCTTTGCGACCTGGTATCTGCGCCAGACGCTTTACCGTGAAATCAACCGCGTCGTAAAGAACAGTGCCGTCGGTCACCGCGGGGATGTGCAGCTTGCCGCGGCGGATGTCGCTCACCAGTGCGGGCTCAGTCAAGACATGCACCTGACCATCGAACGTGATTGCCATCAGGCGGTCGTTGAATCTTAGCCGGCCGACAAATGTGTTCGCGGCTTCCCGGATTTGCGTGAGCTGAGATTGCGTCGAGCCGCTCACGTCCAACATCAACGCCACGGTAAAGGGCTTTTCAATCGAGGAGAAATTGGCAACCGTCTGCTCGACTCCGTCTTCGAAGATCCGAAAATCTTCTTTCTTCAGGTTCGCCACATAGCGGCCGTTGCGATCCATGACGGTCGTCGGCACGCTGATCAGGCTGGTGCTGGTGCGCACGATGCTGCTTTCGTCGACCTCACCCGAATCCTGGGTCGTGGCTTGAGATTGGTCCTGAGATTGAGACGCCCCCGTCGAACGCAGCGTCGGACGCGGGCGCGGCGCCGTCGATTGCGCGAATGCCGTGATCCCGCAAACAGAAACCAGCAAGACTATCGGAAAGAAAGTTTTCTTGGGCACGGTCATAAGCGTCCTCCAACTTGTCCCTGGCGAACCAGACTCAATGAACTAGGAAAACGACGAAAACATGCGATCTTTCAGGGAGAACTGATCCTGACAAGACTCGACGCCGCTCATGTCTCGATCGTACCGCGACGCACTCAGCAAAAAGAGAGTATAGTGGCGGAGAATGACAAACACTTCGAAGAGACGGATGACCAGGCTCGTTCTCTGGTCCATGGCTTGGGCAATTGCTCTGATCGCCTCTGCGATCTTGTTCAAAGGCACTCCCGTCAAGGACTGGATTCAGTCAGCCCTCTTTGTCAGCGCAATAACTTTTTGGCTCTGGCAGTCCCGACAAGTCGCTCGTCCCCGCTGCTAGGCTTCTGCCTACTGCTTTCTGCTGTCTGCCTACTGCCTTCTGCCTCCCCTTGCCCCTTTGCCCTTTCGCCCTTACCCTTTGATCCATGTGGCGCGTCCTCCGAATCATCATTTACGCAATCACCGGCATCGCGCTCGGCGGTTTAGCCTTTGAGGTGGCAACTCTTCCCAGCACCTCAACTCTGCGCGATCAGAACCCGGCCACGACTTCGATGATCGAGACCCGCAACCGCGAGGCTCGCGACAACGGTACGACGCTCAAGCGAGTGCAGATCTGGGTGCCTTTGGAAAAGATTTCGCCAAACCTTCAGCGCGCTGTACTGGCCGGCGAAGACACCAACTTTGCCACCCATCATGGCTTTGACTATGAAGCGATTCAGCGCGCGTACGACCAGGCGCAGAAAGAAGCTGAGAAGGAAGCCAAGCAGGAAGGCGAGAATGATTCGTGGCTGCCGAGCATGCCGGACTTTAAGCGCGGTGCGTCGACCATCTCGCAGCAGCTAGCCAAGAACCTTTATCTTTCGAGCCAGCGTTCGTTCATGCGTAAGGGCGAGGAAGCAATCATCACGTACTTCATGGAACGCAGTCTCACGAAGCATCGCATCCTCGAACTCTACTTGAACGTGATTGAATGGGGCGATGGCATTTATGGCGCGGAAGCCGCTTCGCAATACTACTTTCACAAACCGGCTGCGAGTTTGAATGCGCGCGAAGCCGCGTTTCTTTCTGCGATGATCCCCAACCCCCGCACGGTCTTCAACCCACAAGTGAACCCTAAACGCGTCGCGCGTCGACAGAGAATAATTTTGCGCGGCATGCCGAGCGTGAAGATGCCGGCTGGGACGGGGTAATTTGGAGTGCGCCCGGATCATTTTCCATTCGTCATTTGACATTTTTCATTGGCCATTTTCTTTGTGTCCGTTCGTGTGGTTTCGTGGATCGTTCTTCATTTCTCGGCCAAGCGAAAGATCCACGAAGTCACGCGAAGCAACGAAATACATCCAGCCAATGGCAAGTGAAAAATGCCAAAATGGGAAATGATCCCGGCCTCTCTTAACTGCCTACTGCCTTCTGCCCACTGCCTTCTGTCTTATAAAACGCGATTCGGTCAGCGAGGAAAAAATTGCAGATTGAGCAAGCCACAACGCTGGCTACGTTGGCGCTTGTGATCGGCAGACCCAGGCGTCCTACCAGAATGCTCATCAGGACCAGATTGCCGGTCAATGAAACCGCCCCGTTCGTTATATTGAACTTCGCCAGTCGGCGCAGGGTTTCCCCCGTGGTTGCAGAAGGCCGGTCGCTCCACGTCCACCGTTGATGCCAGACAAAATTATTTAGTACTGCCAACTCAACTGCGGCGGCGGTCGCCGCCAGATAACCCAGCGGATGCGCGCCGTGCGTAAGAACAAAAAGCGCGCCGGATTGTAGAGCAAACCCCAGCCCGCCGACCACATTGAACCGTATGAAGTGAATCATTGAACGCGAATCCGCCGTCACTTCCTTTCACCGCTTTGGCAAGCGCTCCAAATTGTAGAGAGCATGCGTATGCTGGATGGACAAGACGATCAGAATGAGTGCCATCCCGATAATGGCGATCACTCCGCCGATGTCGTAGAGCAGATAGCGCTGGTGGTACGCGCGCGGATGGTAGATCAGAAAAACATTGCCGATCATCAGCAGCAGACGCATCTCAGTCGGGCCCATTTTCCATTGGGAGATCTTGAATACCCCGAGTGCATAGGCGGCCAGATACGAGTTGATGGCCAGCATCAAAAAGACGATCAGCAGCGCTGCGGCAATTCGCTCGCTCATATAACCAGAGAGCGCGAGGCCGAAAATCAAGAACACTGCGCCGAACATATCGATGATGTGATCCACATAGAATCCGTAGCGCGGACGCTGCCGATCTCTGTATCGCGCCAACGTTCCGTCTAAGCTATCGCCAAACCAGTTTAAGAAAATGAATACATTCACGAGGTGCAACATCAGCGGATTGTGCTTACTCGCGGCATAGAACGCACCGGCCCCAATCATACCCACGAGCCCGAGCACCGACAGGTGGTCCGAATTCACCCAGCCGGGCATGCGGCGCGCGAGCCCGCGCAGCGCCGCTCTTTCGAGCGGAGCTAAGATACTTGTCTGCTCTCGCTTGGCGTCGCGAAATGGTTTGGTCTTGATTGCGAGTTCCATTTCAGAAGTTGGATTTGCGCCTGCGTCCTGCCGTCTGCTACCTGTCAGCAATCGTGATGCCGCACGACCGGCGGACGGATCCGGTGGCTTTCAACAGTCTCATTGCTAAGGGGTGCAGGAATAATCCGATACTAGACCGAAGTTAGTTGTGCCTTCTGCTTTCTGCCTACTGCACGGCGACTTTGGCAAATCCAAGCGCGTCGGACGACGGCAGAGTATTGTTCTCCGCCGAATGCCGAGTGTGAAAATGCCGGCGGGCAGAGGGTGAGGGAGCGCGTTAGCTCTATCTATGGGTTGGTCCCCAAGAGAGCTTCGATGATCGGTTGCCAATTGTTCATATGAGCGCGATCGATGTCCGTAAGATTGGGTTCGTCAAACCAGCGAAAGCCTGGATCTTTGCGCGCTTCACCCGTCCGTTTCGGCTTTGCAATGTACTCTTGAAATATCTCTGCAACGCGCGAAGCAAAGTCCTGATAGCGGTAGATATAGAAATCTGGCAATCTGTCATTGTGCAAGTTGACGAGCACAATGAAAGGGACACTTGGTGTTTCCGATCCGCCTACCTGAGTACTGAGCTTCCAGCCTTGCGTGTTACCGACTGAGCGAGTTTTCACTTGGATAGAAACGGCCGTTGTACCCTCTGAATTGGCCGCCACCACATCGAATAAAGGATTGTTCTTGGGTGTAAGAAGTGCCAAATAGCCCCGTCGGCATAGTTCGGCGCAGACATAGTATTCGCCGGCTGTGCCAACCAGGTTATTAGCGATCTTGATTGCCATGAATGTGCCCTCCTAGACTAAGAGAATGAATCGTTGTCTGGAATACTACTCCTCTTCCGTCTCACGCCTCCAGCGTGAACATCTCATCGACTCGGCAGACTGGGAATGTTCTGCATACCCCGCTGAAGGCTTTCGGCATGTTCTTTTAGCCGCGTTCACGCGGCTTTCGCGCAGCGTTACTAGACCGGCGCTTTTAGCGCCGGGTCACAGCGCCAAAACAACTCATTAGCGCGCTTCAGCGTGCTTACCCCGACTGCTTTAGCTCTCGTCGTCATCACGGTCGGTTTTCTCTAATCGATCGACTGTTGTGCCTTTGGCGTGATGCTCTTTTTGATTGCGAACGTACTCAATTACCCACTGCAAATCCTTGGTTCCAAAACTAACAACACCATAGCCAGTTTGCCATTCGAGCACTTTGCGATTGACCAGTTCCGTATTCACGTAGTGCGAACTCGCGCCCTTCAACTTTCCGATCCAATCGGCGATTACAAGGGTTGGCGGGATGCTCACTACTACGTGAACGTGCGTCTCGGTGCCTCCAATCTCATGAAAGATCACTCCTTTTTCCTGAAGAGCATAGCTGCGAATGTATCGATGAAGGCGCGGTTCAATCTCCGCGCTAATGATCGGCAAGCTCGCCTTCACGTGCCAGGTGATGTGGAGATTGATTTCCGAGTAGATGTGTCGAGACATGATCGTTTCAGTGGGAAGCCCGTTGAAACGGGCTGAATTAATTTCTGTCCGCGTCACCCGGCCATACAACGGCCGGTCTAATAACCCTGCGGGCAAGCCGCGTAAACGCGGCTACACAATTCCGATTTGAAGCGCTACATTGATTTACCACGCATCACCCGCCCGTACAACCGTCGTAGTCAGGAATCAGCGGCCGGGAGTATTATCTGTGCGGCATGCCAGCATCAAGAGAGATGGGCGACAACGCAGAGCAGGCACACGATCGCTGGGACCCGGAACCTCGTTGGCCGGCAGCCGTTGCGGTGATGGCGGTGGGTGGCTTGTACCTCGCCCTGCCTGCTTATCTAACCATGGGTCCGCGCTGGGTGTTCCCCGGAGTCATCATCGCGCTACTCGTTCCCACGGTCATTACGCATCGCGCAGGTCAGCATAGTCTCAACCATATCCTGGGATTCACGGTCACGGGCCTGGTGACGCTCGGAATGATTGCGTCTGTTGCGCTGCTCATCGCCGCATTGCCTTCCCACAAGGAATCACCCACGCAACTCTTGATCTCGGCCGCGGCTCTCTGGATTACAAATGTGCTGGTGTTTGCGTTGTGGTACTGGCGTCTGGATGCCGGCGGCCCGCACGGGCGCGAGTTGCGTTCAGGACATCCTGATGGAGCGTTTCTGTTTCCGCAGATGACAATGCCACCAGAGGAGAAGATTGCGGCGGGCCAACACACATGGTCGCCAAACTTTGTGGATTATCTCTTCATCGCCTTCAACACGAGCACGGCCTTTTCTCCAACCGATGTGCCGGTCCTGGCGCGTTGGGGCAAGGTGTTGATGATGCTGCAATCGATCATTTCGCTGACGGTGCTGGTGCTACTTGCCGCGCGCGCGGTGAATATTCTGTGAAGTCCGGATCGTTAAAGAGTCAAGAGCAAAGGCGCGGGATGGTGTTCGTTTGCAACCCGAAGGGTTGCGCGAAAGTAGCCGGAGGTCGGAGCGTAGCAGAGACCTCCGGTAAGCGTCGAATGAACAGCCGCACCCCGGAGTGGGTGCCAGAAGTTCTCGCACCCTTCCAGGGTGCCGAAACTCCTTCCCAATTAGATCCGGTGGTTTTCAACCACCGGCTACTATCTCGCAGCCTTCCAGGCTGCGGCGGGCTACGGCCCCGGATCGTGTTTTACCAACTCGATCGTTTCGTAAGGCATGACGATGCCGGCTTTGTCGAGGGCGTTCTTGATCACTTCGCGCAATTCTTCGCGCACGGGGATGTGGATGCGCGGGTCGTGTAACCAAACCTTCAAAACCATCTTCACGAAATAATCCCCGAGCTTGCTCACGACAACCTCCGCCGAAGGTTCCTTAAGGAATCTTTCGTCGCCGCGCACGATCTCCAGAATTACTTCGCGGGCATCGGCAATCCTTTCGTTCACGCCGATAGTGACATCGATGTCCAGACGCAGGTGCGGACTCATCGTGAAGCTTCTAACCTTACTGTTCACAATCACCGAGTTCGGAAAACTGACCAGCTTGCCATCGACCGTTACGATACGCGTCGTGCGCATGGTAATCTCGCGGACTTCGCCGTACTCGTCGCTGACTTCGATCAAGTCTCCGATCACAAAAGGCTTGTCCCAGAACAGAAAGAATCCCGCGATGATATTCGAGAGCGTATCTTTGGCCGCGAAGCCGAGCGCCAGCCCGACGATGCCCAGGCCTTCGAGGATGGTCGTAACATCGAGGCCGAGTTCCTGTAGGGCCATCACCACACCGGCGATCAGCACGACGTATTTGACGGCCATCAGCAGAAAGGTCGCGGCGCTGGGTTCGACGCCCGCCCGCCTAGTCATTCGCGCGAGCAGGAATTTCAACAAGCGGTAAAGCAGATAGAAGAACAGGAAAACGATTAGCGCGATCACCAAACGCGGCGCGAAGCGAGCCAGCGCATTCGCCACGTGATCGGCGCTAAGCATTTGCTGAAGTCTTTGCAGAATTGTGCGCATAGAATTCAAGACCACTCAAAAGCCAGACCGACCACGAGCGTGGCTCGAAAGGGCTGCGATTGGTATGCAGAATCTTTGTGGGCGAGCGGATTATAACAGCTTATCGCAGTTACTGAGTGGAGTATCAGAAAGAACGGCTCCTGAAAATCAGGAGCCGCCCTTAAGACATAGGTGCCCTCCCTTACGGTCGGGCTTCTGACACAAAGCTAAACCGCGAACTCCTTCGCCAAAACCATCTCGGCCTTTCTCAATTCATATCGTCCGCGGCCGAAGTTGCCGTCAGGCTTTAGTGCCAGCACGACAAAGTAGTCCTTGTTGAAGAGCCGCATCACGATCGTTACGTTACCCAGCGAGACAACCAACTCGCGCAACTCGCCGAGATCCAAATCTCGTCCGGACTTGCCGGCACTGCGAATCAGCGATGTGAATTCAGCGGCCGTAACGTCGAGGTTCGCGTCCTCTCCCTCTTCCGTAAAGAATTTCTCGACGGACAAACCATCGGCGCCCATGATTAGGGCGCCGAGGCTGCCGTCGGTCTTCTCGACGATGGATTGCAGAGCTTCTTTGAACATGTTCGTCACTCTGCTGACTTATAGCTGGGGCTTCTGGCCGCCGCCCACTGCTCCCGGTCGGGCTGCGCCTGCGGGGTTAGTTGCCGGCTGGGTCGGAGCGCCCAGAACGTTCGGCTGAGTTGTCGGATTTGTCTGCGGGTTTCTCTCCTGCTGCTGCAACTCGGTCGGAGTCGGCGTGTTCGTCTGCGGATTGCCGAGCGGCACGGGTTGCGGAACGCTCGTCGAGCGCGGGCCCTGGGCCGGCGTGGCCGACGTCGGACGACCAAAGTAATCAGGCCGATAGATGTGCGGCGTGATGAAGAACAGAATCTCGGTTGAGTTGTTCGACACCTGCTTGCGCTTGAACATGTTGCCAATGATCGGAATGCTGGCCGCGCCTGGAGTGCGCTGACGTGTGGTGCTCTCCTGATCGGAAAGTACGCCACCCATTACCGTAGTTCCGCCATCTGGCACCATCACTTCGGACTGCATGCGTTGGGTGTCAATGCCGGGAACGCCACCGACCGCGATGCCGGTGTTCACGGTGTTGTTCTCGATCGTCACGCGCAGGATGACCGTGCCCGCGTCGGTGATCTGTGGGGTGATTGAAAGACGCAGCGGAACGGAAACGAAAGTCGTAGTCACGACCGCAGTGCCGCCGGCTGCTTGAGTCGTCTGCACGGGAATTTGCGATCCGCTTTCGATCTGTGCTGGACGATTGTTCAGAGCCGTCACGCGCGGCGTCGCTACTGTCTTAACTTCGCCTCGGGTTTCAGCCGCGCTGATCAAAGCACTGATCTGGGCTGAGCCGATGAGGCCGGTGGTCAATCCGATGATCGTGGTCGCCGCGGCCGCACGCAGACTATCCAGTGGCTGCTTTGTGCCGGCCAATCCGCCAAATACACCAAAAGGATTCGTTCCGCTGGTCAGCGCGTTGCTGCCAGCGCCGCCTCCGCCACCACCGCCGCCGGCAGGCGTACCCGTCGCGGGGAGCGACGAGATATTCGCGAGTCCGCCACGACCTAGATTCGCCACACCCATTGAAAGCTGTGCGCCGAGGTCTTTGCTGAAGCTGTGCTGCGCGATGACGATGCGGGTCTCGATCTCAACCTGAGGTTCTGGCTGATCAAGAATAGTGACCAGCTGTCGAATCGCGGCGATGTTCTCTTTCACGTCGGTGATGATCAGCGTGTTGCTGCGGCCGTCAACTTCGATCGAGCCACGCCGAGAAAGACGCCGCTTGATGATCGGAAGGATGCCCTGATCGCCGCTGCCGCCAGTCGCGTCACCGCCAGCGCCGCCGCTAAAGCTGAGGTTGGTTGCGCCGCCTGAGAAGCCACCGGTCGAGCCGGCAGCCTGGGCCAGCGTGCCCGAAGCCCGCGCGTAGTTCAACCGCAGGAATTCGGTAACCAATTCGGAATTGTCCAGCCGCGCATCGCTGATTACTTTTTGAGTCTCAGCTTCTTTGGCGAGGGTCTCTGAACTCGCCACGCGCAAAATGTTTCCATTCACTGACGCGCCCAGTCTGTTCGCATGCAACAGCGCGTCCAGCGCGTAGTTCCACGGCACGTCCTGTACGTTGACGGTGACCGGGACTGCGCCCACTGAACTGTCGATCACAAAGTTAATTCCGTACTGCTCAGTGATGTAGTTCAGGATGTCGCGGATGTCGGCGTTGACCACGTTCAAGTTGATCGGCTCGCCCACAAATCCAGACTGCCCGTATTGACGTCCCTGATCAGCCTGGCGCGCCTGGTTGTCTTTGGCGGGCGACATTCCCGGCCGCACCGGAGTTGGCGACGGCATCGGGCTTTGTTCGCGGGCCAGGTTCGACCGGTGCGTGACCGCCGACTTTTCGACGCCCGCCGCAGAAGCTCCGGCGATGGCGAAGGTGTTGAGCGTTAGTCCGGCGATACATGCGAGCGCGCATGTCTTGACGGCTGCAATTTTACGGAACTGGTTAAGCATTATTCCCTCCTCAGGGATCGAATTGAACTTCCGCCACGCGCTCGCTCGAAATGCCGGACAACGAACATTCAAAGCGCGCACCGCACTGTGCGGCAGCTCAAGTCACTTGGTTGTCAAAATAGTGAAGCGACTGGCCAGTGCCTGATGCATCGATCAATCGTTCACGCGAAATGCCCGCGCTTCAGTCGAAGAGTCTTCGCCTGAACGCGGGCCAGGAATCATTTGCTATTGCTTTACCGGCGCGACTGATTTCTCAGTATCTGCGGCCGGAGCACTGACGGGACCCGCTTTGGCGGCCATGGCTTCGACGGGACTCGGCTGCCGCAGAGGCTTGACCTCCACTGACTTTTCACGCTTTCCGTCGTTCCAGACTATGTCGCGGCGAAATACCAGCCGGCCTTCTTCTATCGCCACCAATTGGCCGTCAAAGAAAGTTTCGCCCGGATACACCACGTAAGAGAGTTTAGGATTGAACGGCGTCGCTTCGACCATCGCGGACCAACCGCGTGGCGTTCGAAAGATGCCGGTCACTTGCATCTCGTTAAGCAACAACGCAGTCGTTGGCTTTGGCGGCGCAACGTGTGCACTCGCGGCGGCCTGCTTCTGCGCGCGATAGCGATCGATGCGCACCTGAATCGATGGCGGCTCGAGCTTGGCAGGCGCAGATTTCGTCTTCCGCACCGGCTCGAACTTCTTGAAAGGATCGCGGCCCGAGGTTTTCTCGGCCGCCTCAGGTTTTGCCGCGACGTTCGGCTCCTGCGCGAATACATTCGTGGTCAGCCCAGCGAACAGCATGACGCAGAAAACCAGGGTAGCGGAAACTAGGTGGCGAATTTTCATCTTGTCATCCATCGTCTTTCTTCCTATCAAGCCATTAGCTCAACAACATTACTTGGGTGCGGCTGCCTGGTTGACCGCTTGATTGACTGCAGTGGTTTGCGCCGCCTGCGGTCCACCCAGCTGGCCAGGTGTGTTCTGCTTTTGCAGCTTTTCACTCGAGACGTAATAAGCAGTCAGGTCAAACCGGGCTTCGAGAGTCTTGTCGGCGCCCTGCTTGTCCATCTGCTTAATTTCAAAGTTCGTGATCGAGACGATGCGCTGATAGTGCGCCATCTGATCAAAGAACTTTCGCAGACCAGCAAACGAACTCTGGACGGCTACGTCGATGCGTTTGCCGCTGTAGAAGTCCTGCTGCACATCGTCCTTGGGCGCGAACTTTCGTAACGAAATGCTGGTGGCGCGCGCGCGATCCTGTATGCCTTCCAAGACCTTCGTCAGCTCGCGCTGCTCGGGCAGCAAAGCGCGCAGTTCTTCCAACTGCTCCTGCTTGCTCTTGTAAGACGCCTTGAACTCAGTCAAGCGCTGTTGCGCAATCTGCGCCTCGGTGTTGGCTTTTTGCAGGACCTTGATCTGGTCGACCAGGTTCCGCGTTTCTTTCCGCGTGCCACTGGTAACGAAGTACCAGAATCCGGCATAGACGGTTAGCGCCATCGCCGCAAAGATGCCAAACCGGGCGTACCAGGGAAGGCTGTTAATGTTTCCAATCTTCATGATCTTTTCTCGGTTGCTTGCCGTCAGTTAGTTCTTGGCCACGTGGTTAGTTGAAGCGCCAGTCGCCGGGTTGGCATTCTGCTGTGAGCCACCGCGTGCGTAGTTGCACTTGATCGTAAACGCCACGACCTCAGGGAGGGGAGCGTTCGGATCTTGCGCTGCGACCGCGGCGCCATTCGATCCCCGGTTTACTGCCTGGGGTATTTCTCTCTGCGTCTCGATGTTCAGATTCGTAAACAGACCCGAAGAGAATTCCATGCTCTGACCAAACCGGGTGACTGAGGCCTCGTTCGGCGACTCGCCCTTGATGATGAGTTCAGCGTCCTTCTGCTCGACGCTTTTCAGATAGAGGCCTGGGACACTGTCAAAGCGACCCTTGATTTCAGCGAGTATGGCGCCGGGGCCCTGTTGCGAAGCCCGCAGCTTTTGAATCGCGTCGATGCGAAAGTTAATGTCGGCGATCTTCTTTTCCAGATCCGCCTGCTCGCGCTTGACCGCGTTCATCTGATCGTTGATGCGGCGTTCCTTCGCCAGCTCCTGGGTTGCTGTCTGATGCGCAGAGTTCGCGCTCACATAGTCGAATCCCATGCCGAGCACCAGCAGTGCGACTACCGTCACCACCAACAGGAACGTTTGCGTGCGGGTGCTGGACACCTTGTCTTCAACAAACGCAACGCCGGCAGGCCGATCCGTCACCGATTCTAAAAGGTTGATTTTGATCACCGGACGTCAACTCCTCTCAGTGCCAGGCCAACAGCGATAGCCATCTCGGGCACGATCTCGCTCATGTACTCCGGATCGAAGCCTCTCGAGTCGACTCGGATTTTCCGAAACGGATTGAATACTTCGGCGGGAATCTCGAAGCGCCTGGCCAGGAAGTCGACCAGACCTTTCAATTTCGAGCCGCCCCCGGAAACCAAAATCTTTTGCACCGCCGCCTCGCCGTCCTCGACGGTGGCGCGATAGAAATCCATCGTCTTCTGTATTTCGAGGGCCAGGATGTCGGAGACAGTGTCGAGAATGGGTTCGATCTCTCGATGCTCCGATCCTTCCGGCATTGGCATGCCGCGCTTCACTCGCTCGGCCTGATCAAAGTTCAAGCCCAGTTCTTTCTGGAGCAGTGAAGTGTATTGGTTGCCACCAAACGTCGCGTCTCGGGTAAAGACCGACCGCGCGCCATTCAGAATGTTGATGTTGGTCGTCGAAGCGCCGATGTTCAGTAAGGCGACGACTTGGCCAGCCTGTGGGTCATAGTTCAATTCGTAACAGTTCTGGAGGGCGAACGCATCGACGTCGATTATCGCAGGCTGTTTGCCGGCGAGCTGGATCGCTTGCTTTATTGTTGCAATCTTGTCTCGCTTGCATGCGGCCATCAGCACGTGAATCGCGTCGTCTGAAGTGCCCGTGACGTGATAGTCCAGGTTGACGTCTGTGATGTCGAAAGGAATGTGCTCCTCAGCGTGCCACGCGAACGATTCCTGAAGCTCGTCATCGGTCATCTGCGGCAAGACGATGTTCTTCACGATCACCGAATGACCGTTGACTCCGGCGGCTACCTTTGTCGTCTTGATCTTATGTTCGGTAAAGATGCTTCCGATCGCGTCCGACACGGAGTTCAACTCCATGATCTGACCATCCACGATCGAATCAGGCGGCAATGCTTCGTAACCCAAACTGACCAGCTGAAAGTCGTTGTTCTTGCCCTGCAGCTCGACGGCTTTGACGGAGCTTGAGCCGATGTCAACGCCTACCATGCTTTTCTTTGCACTGTTCCACTTCATGAATGGTTCCTCGCGATCTTGAACATTAGAATGCGCTGGCGTCGCAGCCGGGCGCGGGCGCGACGGGCTCGGGAAAACCGCACGCGGACGGATTTCATTGAACAGGGATAGTTTGCTTTCTTCATTTCGAAATATCGACGGGTGTCGTTTGGAGACTTCGGGTCTCGGTGAAGGGCGGGGCGACCTTTTCGGCGGGATTGCTGCCGTCAACCGTCTCGGCAGATGGTAAAGGAACGGGGTCATTCGCATCAGACCCGGCGCTCAACCGCCGACCTTAGGCTACAACAGCGGTCCAAATAATGTCAAATACTATTTTGTATCTTTTAACTCCTTGCGCATAAAGGGTGTTGTAATCGCGTTTGCGAGGCGCGTCGCTGCCCCAGTCCCACGGGCCGTAATGGACTCGGACTCAATTTGGGTCGCGCGATCCCCCCAACGATCTCTTCATGCGCTGGCGATTAACGCCTATTCATCTGGTCTGCAGCGACATCGGTGAGCATTTGCCACCTGCTCATTCTCAGTTTACGATGCGCTACCTTGAAAATATCGCGTCGCATACGAATCCTCGTAGCTGCTTTGGCTCTGGCGACCGTAGCTGGTTGGTTCTATTGGAGCTGGCCACGTCCCGTGGACATGGCCGGCTATGTACCGGCTGACTGCGTAGCATTTTTGGAAGCCGATGATCTGGTCGAGCTTGTCGACGGAATCGGAGCGTCCGAAGCCTGGACGAAATTGGCCGCTCCACTCGGCGCCAGATCCAGCCTCCTACCCAATCGTTGGTTGATTCGACTTGCGCGATGGACCGGCTTTGGATCATCTGATGCCATTCTATTCGCTCGCTCGCAGTTCGCAATCGCGTTTACCGGTGTCGAAGAGAGCGAGGCCGATACAACTTTGAAGATCAAGCCTCTGACTACTCTCATCATTGAAACGCACACCACGCAAAGGCGAATGCGGCCGACAGTGGAGCGGCACGTTGAAGACTTCGCTCGCGCGCATGGTCAGCCTGTATTCTCCAGAAAGCAGATAGATGGTGTCGATCTTGCTGAATGGTCAGCGTCCGACGGGGCAAGTCACATTGTGCTGGCGTTCGTTGGCACAGTCGCCATTGTCGGCAACGATGCACCTTCCGTAGTTCACTGCGTCGAAGCTCGCAGTGGAAAGCGCGCCTCCCTTGCAGGAAGCCAGCAACTCGAACACGCGCGTCAGCAGGTGAGCGCTGGCGGCGCGCCTCTGTTTGGCTTTATCCCCAAAGCAGGAGTGAAGCCGATTCTGCAGACGTGGGCGCTCTACCTTTTTAGTGCCAGCCCGAATGCAACGACGATTGCGCCAATCTTCGCCAATATCTTTGGGAGTATGATCGACGGCTTTGCCTGGACATCGCGATTTGCCGACGGCGGGGCCGAGGATCGTTGCTTTCTTCTATTATCTGAAGGCGTGGCTGAAAAGCTCCGTGGCAGTGCTGTTCCGGAAGATCGAATCGCCGCGAATGAGATGATGTTTGTCCCCTCCGAGGCCTATTCTGTTTCGCTCTACCATTTTCGGGACGTGGAAAAGTTGTGGCGAGATGTGAACGCCACAGTTTCGTCGCATGCGGATGTCGTTGGAGCAATCGCGGCGCGTCCCCTTTTGCGTAGTCTCTTCCCTCCATATGGAATCAATGACCCGGACGTGTTTGTTAGCGCTGTCGGAACTCGGATCTCCACGATTCGACTTGAAGAGAACTCGCCTTCGATATTGATCGCCAGCGCGTTCGATCGACCGAGCCTCCGCAAACTCGCGCTCCAGCGACTTGGTCCGACGGCGAAGACCGAGAGTGTGGGCGACGCTGAGCTGATGCTTTCGAGTTCTGATAATTTTGCCGCGAGTTTCGCTGACAACTACTTCTTGACCGGAACGGGTGATGCGATCCGGCGTTGCCTGCACGCAAGAGCGCAGTCTCAGTCTCTGACTTCCGTTGATGCTTACCGTCGATCGCAACGACTGATCGACGTCTCGCTGCCAATCATTGCGCTGACATTTAGCGACGACCGGCGCGCCGCGATCTCCTTTGTCGAGCTATTCTCAACGTCGCAGAGGTCCGCCTTCTCGACCAACGCCTCCAGCATCGACTCGGCATCGCGCTCGTTGCCGTACTCTGTCAGCGTCACCATGTTGAAAGACAACGGGATCCAGTGGAGTTCCCGATCCGCATTCGGGTTGTTTGGTTCGCTCGCGATTAAGTTTGCCCCGGAGAACTCGCGGTGAACGCTCCTCGCCAGCTGCTCATTGCTACTAGTAATGAAGGAAAACGAAGTGAGCTTCGACAACTATTATCTCACTTGCCAATCTCGCTTTTTGATCTTCAAGACTTCCCTGCTCTCGATCCAATCGCTGAGACTGGCGCCAGCTTCGTCGAAAACGCCTCGCTGAAGGCGGTTGGATACGCAACACAGGCGGGCCTGCTGACACTGGCAGACGACACAGGGCTCGAGGTTGATGCACTTGACGGAGCTCCGGGAGTGCAGTCCGCGCGATTCGCCGGCGAGTTCGCTACTGACGCTGATCGAATATGGGCTCTGCTGGCGGAGCTCGAGTTTGCCCGTGGATCGAAGCGCTCCGCCCGTTTCGTCTCGGCAGTTGTGATTGCCGATAGCAAGGGTGAGATTCTGAACGTTTCAGTGGGTACGTGCGAGGGAAGGATTGGTTTGGCGCCGCGCGGCGCGGGAGGTTTTGGTTACGATCCCCTGTTCATTCCAAACGGCTATGAACTGACCTTCGCTGAGTTGAAGCCGGAAATCAAGAATCAGATCAGTCACCGCGCACGCGCCCTTGGGGCAACTCGTGAATACCTGCGGGGCTTGACCGCCCCTTCCGCCAATCGCTAGAATGTCGGGTCTCTTGCAGCGACAGTCTTAGCATTCAAAGTCGGAGATTCGGGGCGTAGCACAGCCTGGTAGTGCGCTCGGTTTGGGACCGAGAGGTCGGAGGTTCGAATCCTCTCGCCCCGACCAAAAACAGTCAAGCCCTCGAAATGCTGCCACCCTCCTCAGCGGGCCCTTCCAAGGTTTTTTGCCGAAATGCCGAAAAATTGCGATTTTTAGCAGGACTTTGCTCCAAGTCTGTGGTATATGTCTTTGCGAAAGTTTTATCAATTTGTTGATGTTTTGGAGGTGGGACACCACACATGGCGACCAGCACTGCAGCAGGCAAAAAGCGCATGACCCAGTCTGAGGTCTTCAATCATTTTGCGGAACGGACGGGGATGAAGCGGGCCCAAGTGAAGCAGTTCTTCGATGACCTGGCGAGCTTGGCAACTTCCGAGGTGAAATCGGGTGGCGAGTTTGTGCTCCCCGGCTTCGGAAAACTCGTTCGTTCGGAGCGCAAAGCGCGCGAGGGTCGTAACCCAGCGACGGGCGAGACCATTCAGATTCCCGCGAAGACTACTCTGAAGTTCCGCGTCGGGAAGGCTATGAAGGACTCCGTCCTTCCTCGGAAATAGGCGACAGGCCTAGTACCGCCTCGCGAAGTTGAATTCAGCGCCGGCTTAGTGTCTCTGAAGGGAGGCGCGGTCGGCGCTTCCCTTTTTTCCGTCAAAATGGCTTGTCAGCTGAGCCCAACTACGTTGAACACGCGAGGGCGGCGGGTCTATTGGGTCGCCGACTTGCCCCCCAAAACACCAGAGATTGGCCCCGGCACCACACACCTGAGCGGCCAGCACATCCTCACTCGAATCATCCAAGTACATAATTCCGAAAAATTAGGGAATTATGCACATGACACACGCAACAGAAGAAAGTACAATCCAGAGCGACGTGACAGGTCGCAAACAGTCGGACGCTCCTACGGGGATAGCTGAAGACCTTGAGATAGATTTCGACGAGAACGAAATCCGTTGTCAGGGGCCAATTAACCTGCGGGGCGTTGCGATTATCGGCAAGGCCAACATCAAGGCGTTTACTACTCGTAAAACCCCTTGATGACAACCACGTCCCCTTGTTTCTCTATGTCAATATCCTTGCCGCGCTTGGATGCGACATCAACGCCGCTAAAGGACGCGCCAGATCGAAAAGCGACGCCGGGGCCCATCGTCACGCCGCCGATAGTTACCTGCATTCGCGGGCTCACTGAGCCGTCCGGATTTACTTGGAATATCTGATCGTATGAAACTCTCATTTTGATTCTCCTCAGAGGACGGGAGAGAAGTGGTAGAGCAACGGCGCTTATATCACCGATCCGAAGTCAAAGCTACTTTTTGGCCGGAGTCTTTTTCTTGGCTGATTTGCGAGCTGGCTTTGGCTCTGGCTTGGCCGCCAGAATCTTACGCAAGGCATCATCGAATGAATGAGGTGCGAGCGTAAAGGGCTTGCCTTCTCTGCCTGCGGGATTAGGATTCGGTGGCTTCATGGAAGCCTATTCTAGCACGCTTTTAGGACTCTGGCCTTTAACTAGACGATATAAGATTCCTTCAATAAAAACACGCTTCGGGTCTGGCTTTCCGCTGCCACCTATGCTACCGTCTGCCCTCAAATATTGATGGACGCGTGCAATTTCGTTGGAGTCAAGATCACGGTATGATACCATCTGGCTTAGGGTTCCGGCGGGCTCCCCAGCGGTTGCGGGTGCTACCCGACTTTCAAGTATGAATGACGTAAATTCATTTTCTTGCAACCGTTCCCAAAGCCGATTCTTGTTAAAAAGTTCACGCATTTTCCATTCGTCAATGCGTTGAAAATTGAGAGGCTGAGTCATGATTCAAGAAAACGAAATACGAGCAAGGCTTCTGGCGCTGTCCAGTCTCGACGAGTTTGAGGACTGGCTTGCACAGCGGTCATGGAATATGCACCTAGACAGTGATCCGAGAGCCCAAAAGCTCGTCGGCAAAATTGAACTTGCCCTCGCAGAATTTCATAACGGACACCTAGCGGAGCCTTTATTGCGCCAGCGGTTGAAAAGTCTAGCTGCTACTTATGAGTTTAGTCTCATCCCGCAGAATGGCGACGCGGAATCAGTCACTTATACCTCTAACTCGACGGTCCAAATACCACCCGTTGGATTGCAAGTCTCAGCGGTATTCGTGTCATGAATTGTGTTTGGACGTGGACCTCGACCCAATAGAGCCCCTCTTCGCTTAGAACCATATTCATGTCCGTAATAATGTTTGTCCCTCGCTCGTCGCCCTGAAACAGGACTGACGCCGTTATACTTGGGCCTTGCTCACCGTTTGGTTTAACGATTTGCAGTTTTATATCGGCGGGGCCTTTGAGAATCCCTCCCTTAAAGCCTATTGCCGCGACGAGCGTGATCGGTATGGCCAACGGCTGATCGGCACTACCTTGGCCTGGTTGAGGCGTGAAGTTGACCTGATCCACTATATTAATAAGCGACAGTCTGCCAACTTTATCCTCAATCGTTTTCTCGCAAAGCACAGCAAAAGAGACCCAAGGGCCACTTGAAGCATCGGGCATGTTGGGAACTACCTCCTAATTCGGCGGATGATTACACGCGCAGAGTAGGGAGTCAAACTAATGCTACTTCTTAGTTCTTGCGATCAGCCGTTTTATAGGTGAGCCGCTTACCCTCGAAACCCTTGAGAGCCTCTAGCGCGCGCTCACCGTCTGTTGCTTTCCGTTCATTGTATCTAAAATCAAACTCGCTCAAGTATCTGTGAAGATGCTTGCGGCCTACGTGATGATAGACTCCGTTTATTCCACGCTTGAGATTCGCGAAGTATCCCTCGACCGTGTTAGTTGTGACCGTGACGCCTTCCTCATAGCGGACATATTCATCAGCCGTATGATTCACGAGAGAATGCTTTCGGCCTGTAGACTTCCACGATAGTACGCCGGTATCAGTCATCAGGTGCGCGTCTTTGTGGGCAACGTCGTCTAGGACTGCTTTCAAGTTCTCCGCAGTCACGCGCTCAATGTGTCGAGAGTGAACCTTGCCGCCTCTCTGGACGATTGAGAACACCGCTTGCTTACCATCAAACGGGCCAGCAAAGTCTTGCGCTCTCACGCCCTGCTTGATGCCCTGTCGATGCCTGTTCCGGCGCTTGCCGCCCACGTAGGTCTCATCCGCTTCGATGACACCTGTCATTTGCTCCGGCAGTTCGCCAGTCATGGCATAGCGGATTCTGTGCGCCATAAACCAAGCCGACTTGTACTGTTTGATGTCCAGATTCCGCATGAGTTGATGGGCGCTCATTCCCTTCTTGCTAGAGCAAAGCAAGTGAATCGCCATCAGCCACTTATTGAGCGGAATATGGCTATCCTCGAATATGGTCTTGACGGTCACAGAGAACTGCTTCCGGCAGCCAGAGCACATCCAGAGACCCTTGCGAGGCTTCCGGTATCGCTTTCTGGTGAGCTTCAGAGCCTCTAGGTCTGGCTCTTTGACCTTAATCTTGCAGGCTTCGCCTACGAGGCCACAGTGCGGGCAAGCCGGGCCATCCGGCCAACGCGCGGCCTCTAGGTACTCGCGGGCTTTATCTTCGTCCTGAAAGTGCGGCTCTAAGAGACTGCCTTTTTCGTGTTTCACCATAATAAAGGCATTGTCTCATGGATTCGTGCGTGTGTCAAGTACATAATTCCGAAAAATTAACTTTCCGCGAACGCCAACTCATGTTATAGTTTCGGGTTTTGCTGAGACAGTTTGCGCTTCCTGTGGCCTCGTTTGGGCTAATGCTCTGCAAGATTCTTGAAAATGCATGGAGTTTACATCCTGCGGGGGCTTGGGAAGCATCTATAGTTCAAGTAAACGGTTAACCGAATTCATAGCTAATTAGCAAGGAGACTATTCTAATCGTGAACCTCGATAAAGGCCTGCCGCTGGCTGAGCGGCTTCAGAGAATTGATCATATACAGGCTCGCCGCTTTTCCAAGCTCGGCGGTACCGTGCTGGATATTGCAACCGAAGGCATCATTCGTCATCTCGCGGCTTGCGATCGAATGGATGTCAACCCCGACATTTCCGCCGTGAGAGAGATTATCGATGACGCCCTAAACGGCCGGCGTGTTTATGCCGAAGCCGCGGAAATAACTCGCGCTGCCTAACCCCAGAGCTGAAACGCTTCAGAAGCAACAGGCTGCCGGATCCCGATTCGGCCGCCTGTTATTTTTTTGCAGATTGCGCTTATTGGAACGACTTCTAAGGCGTGTTAACATCCACGCGGTTTGAGTTGATGGCTCCCGTAGCTCAGTGGATAGAGCATCTGCCTTCTAAGCAGAGGGCCGCAGGTTCGAGTCCTGCCGGGGGCACCAATCTCTCGGTTCATCAACCCTAGTTGTCGTCCCCAGTTCTGGTTCCGTCGGCCCTCGTGGTCTGACGATCTCTTCCGACGTTCAAGTGATCGTAATTCAGGGCGGTATTAAAGATGAGAAAGAAACTACCCTGAGTCTGATGTCGCCACATGGGATTGTTGGCAAACATTACCACGTGGCCCTGACCTACTGGCACATCGACGACCGCCGGTTTGTTCACCAACTCGGAACCTCCCGCCAGCATGCCACTAATCAAAAGGCTCTTTTCATCCGCAGCGAACCTCAGAACGATGCGCGGCCTCAGTTCAGGCGGCGTCGCAAACGCCTGCTGAAGTCGCTGCTCGTCCGTCAGCTCGCCCGGTCTCCGTTGCTGAGCAGGCTCGGCCAGAGGCATTCCCTGGATGATGTCCGGGTCAGTCAGAGTTCCGCGCCCGGATGGTCGCCCGCCGGCACCGCCAGCGCCACCCTCGCCTCCACCTCCACCGCCTCCTCCGCCGCCACCGGGACCACCAGCCGCCGCGACCTGAAGCAGCGGCGCCTGGTTGAAGTAAATAGGTAGAGTCTCAGCATAGCCGTAAGCGATTGGGCTGCGGCGATCAGCGAAGGTCGCGTTGTAAACGGAGCCACGTGCCTGAAGGGTTCGAGATTCCTGGATGGCGACGCCGCTGGTCAGGCCATAGTCGATCGCTATGCGGGTGCAGTTGGTAATGGGGATAAAGACGCCGCCGTCTTCAACAAACTTCTGCAGATTAAGGACCCCACGCAAGGTCATGCCACCGCGGATGTCATCACTCTGATCCGGCCCGATTCCCATGTTCGGAGTGACATCGCTCCCCTTCCACGGGATGGGGGCGCCACGCATCGGAAGACCGCTGACAATAGCCTGAGCGGATCCGCCGACGGGCGGAAAAATGATGACGTCAAATCTCTCCCGCAGGTTCGGCGTGTTGCGAATCACCTGATCAGAGATATAGGTGTACGGGATTTGGAGCCGATCAAACTCAACTCGGAACCAGCCATCATTTTGCGTGTTCGTCCAAGTGTGCAGAATTGCAATACGCGGCACCGCCAGCAAGTGCGTCTTGACGTCCGGCAGCTTTTCAACCGCGATCGCCTTGAGGCCCGAGTCCGTTACCGGACCTGACAATTTCTGATTCAAGTCCCCGGGATTGTCCGCCGACTTAATGATGAAGGTTCCGGCGTTGAACTTTTGACCGCCGGCTTCAAATGGCTCTTCGGCCGCGGCGATCTTCAAATCCTTGAGTTTGAAACGCAACGTCATCAGAGTGTTCTCGGCGTTGTGATTAATCAGGTACGCAGCCCGAGCAGACCCAACGCTCGCTATCGTTCCCGCAACTTTCGCGTCAGCCGATAGCAGCGTCATCGGCGTTTGCAGAACGCTCTTATCAGTAACGCGAACCGTCTTCACATTGCGCATCGCTCCTAGCGTCCAGCCAGTGTCGTCATATGGCGCGGGATCGTTGACGTTGTAGTACTGAGTATCAAGCAGCATGTCAGCCATGCGCGAGTAGGGTTGATCCATGCGGATCACGTATGACCCGGCAGGAAACTTTTGGTCCTTTACCGTGATCTCTTTATCAACCTTATGGACCTCAACGCCCATTAGCCGAAGCAAATTCATCATATCGGCTGCTTCGACCATTCGTGCCTGATCCGAGGGAACTACCCAGGCTGCCGGACCTTCGTTCGTGGCCTTGGCGACCGAACGTTTGCTCTTCAAGTAAAAGTTCTTCAGAAAGCGGTCCTTGTTGTTCGAAACAAAGTTCATCGCCAAAAGAATCGCCGACTCCTGCATGTTGACGTTGTTGCGCAGCGACCATTTTACGCGCGGCTGTGGTGGGTTAGGACGAAACCAATCACGTTGTGATTGGGCTCCCACGGTCCGGTCCATGGTATCGGCGACGCTGTTGCCAAACGTTTCGTAAAAGCGACCAATCGCGTTGTGGCCGTTCGCGACATAGAACATGTAGTTCGGCGCCCAGCCATCATAGAAGCCGTGCGTCCACACGCCCGGCACGCCGCGTTTGGTCATCTCTTCGATCTCGTGATAAGCGAGGACGTTCCACTCATCGATCACGATTGGATCCAGCCACGCGTTGTAAGGTCCGGTGCCAGTCGACGTATAAAGAAAGGGCACTGACTCGTGCAGGTCGTGCAGAATCGCCGGATGATATTCGAGAAAGGTTTTCATTTGGTTGCGCGACAGTGCCAGCGCCATGCCCAGGCCGTCACGATTGTTGTCGTGAGCGACGTAATGTCCCCAGTAAACCAGCGGCGGCACGCCTTTGCCCGGATTCGCCTTGCGATAGTTGTATGTATCGACCATGCGATCGCGGCCATCGACTTCGAGCGCGGGTGTAATCAACACGATGACATTCTTGCGGATCGCTTGAATGAAAGGACTCTCTTCAACCGCCAGACGGTAAGCCAGCTCCATTAACATTTCTGGCGAGCCAGTCTCGGGCGAGTGAATCGATCCCGAAGCCCAGTAAAAAACCTTTCCTTCGCCGATGAGTTGTTCCGCTTCACCTTCACTGACCTTGCGCGGATCGGCGAGCTTCGCAGTGATCTCCTTGTAGCGATCAAGCCTGGCCAGCAACGCCTCGTCGCCCACCGCCACCAGCATCTGCTCTTTCCCTTCCTCGCTTTTCTCTGGAGCGATGAAGGTACGCACGCGCGGCGTTGCCTTTTCCAACTCGTGATAGTAGCGATACAGATCTTTGGTGTAGGTCAGGTGGCCAGGCGCCCCAACCTCGTAACCCAAAATCTTATCCGGCGATGGCACCTTGTCCGATGCGGGCAAATGGTCGACCAACTCAGTCATGAAGTAAGACTCAGTCGTGTACTCCTTGACCTTCGCGCCGTACTCGGCGTTGTTCGGCCCGGCCGCGGTCTTGCTCGATGCTTTGTCCGCGCTGGCAGTCGATGCCGGATGCGCAATCCTTGGCTCCTCAATCTTTTGCGCTTGCACGCGAAGCGAAACTTGCCAAAGCGCTAAAGCGGTGACAATCGCCAACAAGAAGATACGTAGGTTTTGCAGGGACAATTTTGCTTTCATGGTCAGCTCCAGAAGAGAAAGTTTTGTCGGGCCTGCGAAGAATACTGCAACCGGGCCGAAGAGCAAAGGGCCAAGCGCAAAGAGCCAAGAGCATAGAGCGAAGGGTTGGGCTCTTGCTCTTCGTCCTTTGCTCTTTGCTCTCTGCCCCTTGCTCTTTCCCGTCGGTGTGGTGTAAACACTGAAGCAGCGACAAACTTCATTCGAACTAATTCGATAGAGTTTTCTGGCGGCTATAGTTCAGTTGGTTAGAACGCTAGATTGTGGATCTAGAGGTCGTGGGTTCGAGCCCCACTAGCCGCCCCAGAAAGAGTATCCGAAATGCCAGACTCACAAAGAACAGCCACGCACGCGCAAACCTATCTGGTCGACTCAGAGAGCTTTGCGTTCGACACTATTGAACAAGAGAATGGCCAGGCGAGCGTCATTCGCTTTGAACTTAACGATCCGCGTTATCAGGCGGGCGATGTGGTTCTCGTTTTGTCAGGGACGGAAGTTCACTTTCACGGGATGATTGGGAAGATTGCCGATGGTTGGGCGATTGCCACGGATCGGCGCGGTTCGCTCTTGCCGGCGACGGTGCAGTAGTCCGGCATTCCGGTTTTTGAGGTGGCCATGAAGCGCCTCTTGTCGATTGCGATTCTTGCCTTGGCCGTCTATGCGCCAAACGCGTCGGCGCAACAAGATCACTCTGCCAGGAAGTACGTCAGACAAGGAATCGAACGCTTCACCAAAGGCGACATTTCCGGCGCGATTGCGGACTATGATCGGGCGCTCAGCGCCGATCCAAAATTCGCGGAAGCCTATTTCAATCGCGGCAAAGCAAAGCGAGCCCAGGGTGATCTGAACGGCGCCATCTCGGATTACGAAGCGGCGGCGGAACTAGATCCTCAGTTGGCTGAGAACAACCGTGACATCAGCCAGGCCTATCTGAATCGTGGTTACATTAGATCGAACCACCTGGATTTGGACGGCGCCCTCGCTGACTTTGATCGCGCCATCAGGCTCGATCCAAAAGACGCTGATGCTTACTTCAAGCGCGGCCGTGCGTTGCTGATCGAAGGCAACGTCAATTTTGCGATCGCTGATTTTGACAAGAGCATTTCGTTGGACGATCACAACCCCCTGGTGTTCGCTGAACGCGCGCTCGCCCACCAAACCAAGGGACAAAAAGAAGAAGCACAGAAAGACTTTCAGCAAGGATTGAAGCTGAACAATGACCTTCGCTTGATGATCGACATGCACCTGCTTGATTTGCAAATGCAAATGAAGGAGATGCGTCGCCGCCAGGCAGCCATTCACCGAAATATTGCCTGATTACCGCGAAAATCCTGCCGGCGCGCGAACTTCAAAGTTGCGTTCGATCGGTTTGATTTCGAGGCGATGAAAACCCTTCGTCGGGTGGGTTGAGAGATAAGTCAGCGCGATCTGCCTGCCGAGCGAAGCATCAATCTCCGTCAGAAAAGGATCGAAACTCACCGGGGCTCCCGTGCCTTGAAAGAAAGCTGCTCCGCCAGTTTCGTCTGAGAGCTTTTGCAAAGAGCTTTGTCCATTGGCCGCCAATGACTGTGGGACGGTAGCAGCGCTGGGCGCATAGATTGAATAAATCGCTACGCTGCGACGTTGCGCTTCGGTGATAGCTCGTTGCAAGTCCAGACTCTGACTCGGACTCGAACTGTCCACTCCGCGCGAGACATCCAATCCATCCGAGACTACGATCAGCGCGCGCCGGCCCAACGGTTGCGAATCAAAGCGACGCAGCGCCTCGATGATTTCCACGTAGGGATTGAACGCGCCGGCCGAAGCCAGACCCAGCGGCGGACGCAGTCCGGAAGCAGCCCGTTCGAGATCGGGAGTGAACTTGCGCCGCACATCGAGCGAACCAGATCGAATGTAACCAACCATCACGCGCGACCCGTTCCGCAGGTGGTGAATAAATTCCCGGATGCCCTTCGTCTCAGTTCCGATGGACGATACGAGATCGTCCTGAAGCACGATTGCCAGCGTCATGGGATTGTCCGCCGGCCCGCGAACCGCAAGATTCGTCTGAATCTCGCCATCTTCCTTCACCAGCAAATCGACGATCTGCATCTCCGCGGGTTTACCTTTGACCTTGATCGTCACGGGTACGGTCACGGGTTTGGCCGTTCCGCGCGGGCGGTCCCGTTTCTGGGCATGAACCGACGCCACCAATAACGCGAAAACAATGGCAGCGGCGATCGGGAGGGCGTTTCGTCTTGTCTTCACAATGGTATCCCTTCGACGTGCGTTCGTGACGGGGAGTCGAACTGATCATATTACAAGGCAAGCAGGCAGCAAAGCCGAGCGGGGCGTGTGCCGGAACCGAGCGCGGTAGCGGCCGGACCTCAGACTCAACCTCGCAGAGACAGATGTTAACATCGTTGACGCTCGGATGCGGTCGCTACCGCTCTCGGTTCTGACACATATGGTTTGGTCTACCCTTCTGCGTCGGAGTATCATTTCTTTGAACTGAGTTTAGGATTGAGCGCACTGCTATCTCAGACATGGGAATGTCCGAAGCAATCATGAGTGCCGGCCAACCGGGCGGGAAAATCACCAGCCGTGACCGGAGAATTGCGCGTCTGTGGCAACTGGCGCCCTGGCTGACTTTCGCGGCCGTGACCATCGGCCCGCCGGCGGCATTCTGGCTGGCGTACCTGCTTGCTTCGACAGATGCGACAGTCTTCCTGCTGCTCGCATTCAGCTCAATCCCGTTTGCGCTGATCGCAGCGGTGATCATGGTTCTGCTACTGCTCGTGCTGCGACGCCGGTGGGCGGGGCAGCTTCGCGAGCGACTCGCTTCTGATGGAGTTACCGCCGACGAGGTCGAGTGGTTCATGCCCGAATTGACCAGAGACGAACGCCGCGCGCTCAAGGAAATGGAACAACGACAGCCGCTGCTCGCTGACGCCTATCGCGAAACGCTCGCGCTGCGTCTGAACGCTTCGCGATTGACGGCAAGCGCCCGGCGCGATTTGCTGCAAGTCGAGAGACGCCTGAATCGCGCGCGATATCTGAACGCGCCGGACACGGCCATCTTGATCGAAGAGCTGCGCCGCGACCGCGCGCGCTTGGAGGGAGTCAAGCAGGAAGGCGCGTCGCGTCGAGCCGAAGCTGAGGCTCGTTTGCAAATGATCGAGGCCGCGGCCAGTCGGGGCGCGAGCTGGAACGAAACCAATTTCATGTTGCAACGGCTGGACGAAGGAAGAACGCAGGTGCCCCTGGGTTTGGAATCGGCGCGTGCTGAACAACAGGTTCGCGAAGACACTCAGCGCGAATTGCGCACCAACCAGAACCGACTGACGTAGCGGGAGGCTTACTCCACGTCACATGCTATTCTCGTATTGGAGATTTTGATGTCAGAGAAGAACAACAAGGCCATTGTTCATTTTGCCGAGAATGATTTCTTCGTCGGCGTTACGCCGTCGGGGCATGCGCAAGCGATTGAGACGAATTCCGAGCGGGCGAGCGCGTCCACGCCGATGGAGCTGCTGCTAATCGCACTGGGAAGTTGCACGGCGGTTGACGTGATCTCGATTCTGAAAAAGAAGCGACAGCAGGTCACGGATTATCGCGTCGAGGTTTCGGGAGCGCGGCGCGAGGAGCATCCGCACAGCTATACGCGTCTGGACGTCAAGCACATCGTGCGCGGGCGCGGCGTTTCTGAGCAAGCAGTGGCGCGCGCGATCGAGCTTTCGGATACGAAGTATTGCAGCGTCGCCGCAACCCTGCGCGGCAGCGCCGAGATTGTCAGCAGCTACGAAATCGAGGAAGAGGATTCGGACGGGGCCGCGCAGTAAATCGAATGACAAAACAGGAAGCGTCATTTGAACCCCGTAGGGGTAACAAGAAGGTAGTCAGGGGCAAGCGCGCAGCGCGCCGCCCCTGGTTAACAGCACATTTTAATAGTGAGCCCTGTAGGGGCGACAGAAATTCTCCGCGCTCCTCCAGAGCACGGACGAGAAAACAGGATAGTGCCCCAGGGGCGGCGCGACCTAGCGGTCGCTCGCCCCTGGCTAATCTCTCTTACCACTTCGTGGCGCAGAGCCGCTTACATATCAACTTTGCTGTTAGCTTGGGAACTCTGTTGCTGCTCTGTCTCACCGTTGCCTACTCGCAGGGCGGAGACGCGGCGCTGAGCGCGGTCCGCGCCAGCGACCGAGCCGACCTCGCACAAAAGAGCAAACAACCCAGTCCGCTCACGGCCGCCGAGCACGCTCGTCGTGCAAGTATCTACTTGCTTAACCGCGCGTTCGCTGAAGCACGCGCGCACTGGCGAGCGCTGATCGACAATTATCCCAACGACGCTAATGTGCCCGCCGCGATCTTTGGGATGGCGCGCTCATACTTTGTCGAACGTCGCTACGAAGAGGCGCGGCAAACATACGAAAGAGTTGCGCGCGGCTATCCGCAAACGAAGGAAGGGCGCGAAGGGCTAAACTTTTCCGCGTCATCGCTGCTGCGCATGGGCCGCGGAGCCGAAGCCGCCGCGCGTTATCAGGAGTATCTCGAAAAATATCCTAACGGCGAGCGCAGCGACACCGCGCACTTGAATATCATCGACGGCTATCGCGAAGCGGGTCGACCGCAGGACGCGATCGCCTGGATCGATCGAACTCGATCGCGATTTGCCGGGTCCGCAACTGACACGAACGCGCTGTTCGCGCGACTCAGGCTGGACATTGCCATCGGTGATTGGCAACACGCGACGCAAGCGGCCGATGAACTGCTCAGCAAACCATTTCCCAAAGGCACGAACACCAACGCCGACGAAGTACTCTATTTGAAGGGGCACGCCCTCGAACGCGCGGGCCGCACGCAGGAATCGATTCGCACCTATCTCTTAATTCCCGACAACGTCGCTTCGTACTACGGCCCGCTGACTACGGGGCGGCTGGCCGCGATGAACGATCAGGGCGCGCGACAACGCGCGGCTGAGCGAGCCCGGTCAGCGCAGTCCGCGACCAACGCCGCGGCGGGCGATTATCCCACGCCATATCGTTTGCAGATTCTCAACGAAGCGAAGAAACGCGGACTTGATCCGCGTCTGGTGCTGGCAATCATGAAACAGGAGAGCGGTTTCAAGCCGAATGCTAAGTCGCCTTCGGCAGCGCGCGGGCTGTTGCAGCTTACGTTGGACGCGGCGCAGAAATACGCGAAGCGCGCCGGCGTCAGTCGTCTCACGGAAGATTCACTGTATGTGCCCGCCACTTCGATCGCGCTCGGCTGTGAATATCTCAGCGAGCTTTCGCGTATGTTCGCCGGTTTGCCGGAAGCGATTGCCGCTTCTTACAACGGCGGCGAAGACAACGTCGCACGCTGGCTGGCCCGCTCAAACCAAAACGACGAAGGCGTCTTCGCGGCCGAAGTTGGTTTCTCGGAATCGAAAGACTACGTCTTCAAAGTAATGGCGTTCTATCGCGCCTATCGTCAACTGTACGACGCAAATTTGAAGCGACACTGAAGCCGGACAGGGAGATGGGGCGACGGGGAGAGCGGGAGAGTTTGTCTCGCCCCGTCTCCGTTTCTCCCTGTCACCCCTTCAGGTTCTTCCGCACCTACGGTTGCGGACAATAGCGCGGCTCAAAACCCTGTGCGCGTTCGCGCCGATCCAACACCTGCGGCCGCGGATAGTCGCGCGGAATGATTCCCAGTCTCACCAAAGACGCGCGATATTCATAACGAATCATGATCTCGCCTGCGGGTCGCGAATCCAGATCCATCTTGATCCACTGCACGTCGTTGCGTACTGAACGGCCGATTCCCGTAGCGGCAGACTCGTCATCGGGCATTGGATAAGATTGCACGCTTCGCTGCTTGGCTGACTCGCGTGCCGCGTCATTCGCCGTCGAAGATTCGCCGGACGACTTTGGCGGCGCTGACCTATTGTCACGCGTGCGATCCTCTTCTTTGTATGTCGGTCGCGGCTCACCGGGCGTCACCGGCAGAATCGTGAACGGCTTGCGCTCGCGAAAGAACACCGCCGAGATTAGGCCGAGGTTCGCCGTCTGACCAAGCTTCGCCCCATACGAATCGCGTTCGGTCGTAAAGTAAAAGTGGCGCGCATTATCGGAACTCATCTGCCAGCCGCGCACAGAGATCGTGCCGTAAGGCGCAATCACCCACTTGTGCGCGTCCCATGCGCTCGTGTGTCGCGCGTCGATCGTGTTCAGCCCATCAACCGAGAGCGCCACTGCGACGCGCGTACCCAAAGAATTGTGAATACGCACCTCGTACTCTGCATTCTCAAGTGCTTCAATGTAGCGGCGGCCGCGCGCGGCGTACTCTGCCAGCGGGCGACCGTCAACCAGGACTTCAACCTCGAATCCGTTTTCCGCCACGGTCGGCTCTGCATTGAATTCGGTCGCTGGGTCAGCGTTGGCGGCCTTGAATGCCTGCACATTTTGCGAGCCATATCTGAGCGCAAGACCAGCCAGGGCCGCGAGAGCTACCAATAAACTGAAGCCTGCAAGAAACTTTTTCCACATCGATTCGTTCTCCTTCTTGACAAGAATAGCTTTCGTCGATGGCAGAACGTCACGATTCCGAAGTTCTTGCGTCGGCGGCCGCCTTTTTAGGCTAGTTTGCCGCCGCCGGCCAATTTGCTTGGTCATTGCCGGGCCAACAGGATAGAATGGCGCGACGTTTTTAGGTTAGACCCTAATTTGACGATTGAGGGCGGGTAGGTTTCGATTACCGTTAGGAGCGGAAAACCCGCGAGGATCGAATGGCCGAATACGTACTGACCGCAACCAAGAACGACGTCCGCGCCGGATCGTTCTACGATCGCATCGAGCGCTTCTACGATCTAACCTTCAAGCTCAACGGCTACGGTCGCTCGCTCGATCAGTATTTTGAACGGCATCCTTTGCCGGTGTTCCCCGGCGCGCGAATTCTTGATGCCGGTTGTGGCACCGGAACGCTGACCCTGGCCTTGCTGAGAAATCTCAGGGTGCCGGTGAAACTAACGGCGCTCGATCTATCGGCTTCCTCGATGGTTACTGCTAAGAAGTATGTTCGCAAGCATCCGAACCAACAACCGGTTCGATTTGCTCAAGGAAACATCCTGGCCTTGCCCTTCGCGGATGAAGCTTTTGATTTGGTCTTAACCGCCGGAGTACTCGAGTATGTGGCGCTCGATGAAGGCTTGAGCGAACTGGCGCGCGTAATCTCGCATGGGGGCCACTTGCTGCATCTACCTATGTATCCGTCGCCGGTTACGACATTTCTCGAGATGCTTTTCCGGTTTAAGGTGCATCCTCCGCGCGACGTTGCCGAGACAACTGATCGATATTTTCAAGTCGCCAGCCACTATCGCTTCCCACCGTTTCATGCTATCGGCTGGAGCAAGTCGGCCTTACTCGCACAAAAAGTATAAGGAGCGCAGGCATCCTTGCCTGGGGTGATTGTCCAATCCAACGGCTCCACATTGGCTGTTCATCCTACTGCCTACTGCTCACTGCCTACTGCTCACTGCCTACTGCCTACTGTTTTGTAGCCGGCGCCAGGCGCAATATCCGATCGTCATCACTCGCCGGCGAACCACGGCCATCGCGATTCGAGGTTGAGAAATAGATCAATCCATCCGGCCCTTCGGCGATGTCGCGGATGCGACCGTACTTCCCTTCCAAGAGATTTTCCTGACTCACGACGCGCCGACCATCCAACGTCACGCGAATGATCCGTGTGCCCCGCAAGCATCCGAAAAAGAAGTTGCCCTTGAATTGCGGGAACGCCGCACCGCGATAGAACGTGCCGCTGCCCGGCGCGCACGCGGGCGTGTATTCCAGCAGAGGCGATTCCATCCCTTCGTGCGTCGCCTGATGATGAATCACTGGCCAGCCGTAATTCTTGCCGCGCTCGAGGATGTTCACTTCATCGCCACCGCCCGGGCCGTCGAAGCCGCTGGGCCCGTGCTCAGTCTCAAACAAAAGGTTCGTGCCCGGCTGAAAATCTATGCCTTGCCCGTTGCGATTGCCGTAAGTCCAAATCTCATGCCGCGCATTCGCGCGACCAAAAAACGGATTGTCGTTCGGAACGGTACCATCGTCGTTCAGGCGCAGAGTCTTTCCGGCGAGCGAATCCAACTGCTGCGCCAACTCGCGCTTCGTCGCATCGCCCGTCGTGATGTAGAGCTTGCCGTCAGGCCCGAAGCGCAGACGACACCCGGCGTGCAGGTACGTCGCAGGAATGTCTTCGATGATTACTTTGCGATCAGTGAAGCCGCTCGGCGTCTCGCGATAGCGCGCGACGCGTACGCGCTGGCCGTCGCCGCCCTTGTAGGCATAAGAGAGATAGAGCAGATGATTTGCAGCGAACTGCGGATGCAGGGCAACGCTCATCAGACCGCTTTCGCCGCCCGGCTCAACGTCGGGAACAGTGAACAGCGGCGCCTCGCGCAGCTTTCCGTTTTCGTAGACGCGCACTCGGCCCTTGCGCTCGGTAAAGATCATCCGACCATCCGGCGCCCACACGATCGACCACACGACTTCCAGATTGCTTACGACGGTTTCAACTTTGAAGCTGGTTTGCGTGCCCGGTGAGGTTTCGAGTTCGCCCGCACCCCGCCCCGCCGGCGGATGACCACACGCCAGCGCGATCAGAGTGACGAGAGAAAGCAAGGTAACGATCATTTTGTTCATTCCTGTTAGAGGGCGACGAGTGCCGAAGAATGCCCTGAAAGGGCATGAGATGGTAGCCAGGGGTATGCGCGCAGCGCGCCACCCCTGGATCGGTCAAAAAAGAATTCAGCGCCCTGTAGGGGCGCAAGAACTCGCGTGAGTTCGATTCGTTCAGCCAACTTTCTCGCACCCCTTCAGGGTGCCGTCATGATTTTCTCGATTTCCAGGGGTGGCGCGCTATACGCTTACCCCTGGCTACCCTCTTTCACCGCTACGCGGTGCAAACGTCTTCTTCCTATTCATCTAATCTGCGAAATCTGCGGATTCTTCTTTGCCCTTTGCCCTTCGCCCTTTGCTCTTCGCTCTTTGCTCTTTGCCGCTGCCTACTGCTGAATATATTCCTGCAGCAACTTGATTTCATCACCCTTATCGCTCAGCTCGACGCGCAAAAGGTCGCGCAGCGAAAGCATCCCCACCCACTTGTCGCCATCGACGACGGGCAAGTGCCGGGTACCGATCTGTTCCATGCGCTCCAACGCTTGCTGCGGCGTTTCGTCACAACGAATCACCGCGCGCGTCGGACTGGTCACTTCGCCTAGCTTCATTGTCGCCGGGTCATGCTTTGGCACAACGACGCGATTCAGCAGGTCGCGCTCTGAGAAAACGCCGATCAGCTTCCCTGCGTCATCCATTACGCAGACGGCGCCGATTTGTCTTTGCGCCATAAACTCCGCCGCTTCCATTACGGACGCCGTGGCCTTCATCGAGTAAGGCTCACGATCACGAATGACATCTCTGATCAGCATCGCCGCGCCTCCTGGGGTTAAAGATCAGGCCCGTAGGCCTCTGCCTACTCCTTACTGCCTACTGTTTTCCTGGGTGCGTGGTCATTATAAGAGAATGAGGCCAGGAAGTCAGCGCCTAGCTTGCCAGCGAGGCGATTCGACCAATCGCCTCAACAACCGAGGCGGCCCGAGTGAATGGAATTTGATGGCCCGTTTTCTCCAAAACGGTTAACTCAGAGCTCGGCAAGTCATCTGACAGCCGATGCGCGTTCTCTTTTGCCGGAACGATCAGGTCAGAATCGCCCGTCACGATCGCAGTGGGGATGTTTAGTTCACCATACCGCGGACTGAGCTTAGGCAGACTCTCGTTCAGCAAAGCGTCGTCTACTGAGTACCACTTGACCTTCTTAGGCACGGTCCATTCGGCGAGGGTGTGGCGCAGGTAACTCTTTGGCACGGCGTTGGGCGCGAAGGCCTTTTTCAAGTCCGTTCGCACCAGCCACGCGCCAATCATAGGAGTGAAGAGAAAGTTCATTACGTCGCCGATCACGGGCCACGCCGGCAGCTTACTCAAAAACGAAATGCCGTCGTCGCCCAAGTAAGCCGCGGGAGCAAGCAGCACCAACCCACACACATCGCGCGGATATGTAAGTGCGTAAGCGAGCGCCAGCGCACCGCCCCACGAATGCCCGACCAGAATCGGACGTTCGACACGCAACTCGTCGAGCGCCGCGCACAACAGACGCGCCTGGACTTCGACGGTGACGGCGCCGTTGTTACTTGGCCGTTCGCTATGTCCATGGCCGGGCCGATCAAAGGCGAACGCCTGGTATCGTTCAGCGAGCGGGCCATATAACCTCGCCCAGTCCTGGGATGAACCGGGATTGCCGTGGATCAGAACGACGGGGCGGCCCGCGCCTCTGATCACAAAGTGCAGATTCGATCCTTCAACGTTGACGAGTTTTGATTGAGCCTGAGGATGGTCGTGCGCGACGCGGGACGCGATGTATGCCTGCTTAAGTCGGTCGGTTACGCTCACGAGAAGAATCTTTCACGCAAAGGCGCGAAGCTGAATCCGCAGATCACGCAGGTTACGCAGATTGAAAGGCAATAGACGCTTTGAACATTTGGCTCCTAGCGGAGCCGCGGCGGTCCTACGAGCCCTTGCTAACGCGCGGGCTTCTGACACATGCGCCCTCCCTCACGGTCGGGCTACTGCCCCGGACTACCCGCAGCGCCTGACGCGTGAGGATTTGCGTGAGGCCGCCGGGCACCAACGCTCGCACAATCGCATGGCCCACTCGCGGAGGCATCGTCACGCTGCGCCGACCCAGAACGTATTCACTTTCCCACCAGCTTGGGACAAATTTTGCTTTGAAGCGACGCAGCCCCTCGAAATTATAGAAGGTTGCTAATCGCCGCGAAGCCATCTCCAAAACTCGCTCAGACTTTGGATGTTCGGTCGGCAAATCGTTTGGCCCATCAGACGACAGCGGCGACGTTCCCAGAGTCGCCAGCGAGACACCTTCGGATTTCAACTTAGCCAGCGCTTCGAACACCAGCAGCGTGGGAGTTCCGTGCGGCGCGTCGGGTTCGCGCAGGACGTCTTCCAGATACCAGGCTTTGCGCGCCGGAATCGGACTGGCCGCGAGAAAGCCGACGAGCTTCCCGTTGACGCGAGCCGCAAAATATTTCTTGTACTCGGAATGCAGGAATGGATCGAGGGCGACCAGCCAGCCGAACGTGGTGGCTGCCCGGTGTGTGTCGAGCCAGCGCATGCAGAGTTGTGCTGTCTCTCTCTTCAGCGATTCATCCACACCTTCGGAAATCGTTTCGACTTCAACGCCAGCCCGCCGGGCCTGGTTAATGCCGGCGCGCAGTTTCTTGGCACAGTCGCCACGTGGGTTCCAGGTCTCGAGGTCAAAATAAGGTGACGCGCCTACTTTCACGGCCGTGAAATCATGCGGCGTGACCAAACGAGCGAACTCCGTACTCGTTGGAACGAACGCCACCATCCGGTTCTTTCGTTTCGCGTGCGCCGCAAACTGCCTCGCCAGCTCCGCCATGTCTTCCAGTGGCGCCAGCGGATCGCCAGCGGCCAGCCATACGCGGCCAAACTCACCATAAATGATTGCGCCGTCAATGTCCGGCGTTGACCAGAGCAACGCGCCGGGCGCAATGCTTACGAGTGAATGCGGGTTGTGACCGTAGAGAGTCTGCAGGCGCAAGAGTTCGCCCGTGGGATCAGGCAAGCGCCTTAGTCGGCGGGCCTTCAGCGCGGCATCGATGCGCGCTTTCATGAAGCGCGCGCCGGCCCCGGCGCTGCCGCCGGCGGCTAACCACCAGAGATCGTGAATTGGAATTGCCATTGGGGGCTGACTCAAACCTTTTACGCCCGATCGTTTGGCTGAGTCAACTCCCCGCTCGTAACCACGAAGTGGTTAGATAGAATAGCCGTGGGTAAGCGCGCAGCGCGACACCCACGGATAGTAGACGTTTTCATTATTCTGACCCTGAAAGGGCCACATAATCTTGTGCGACCCCTTCAGGGTCGGGATTAATCGCGGATCATATCCGGGGGCGTCGCTTCGCTTTGCCCCCGGCTATTCTATTTCGCGCCTCCAGCGCGAAGACTCATCCAAACAGCGCGCCTTGTGCCGAAGGTCGTCTGAAGGTGTTTGCGCGGGTGTGGCGTTCGCTGCCGACGCGATGCTCGTTAAAACCAAGGCGTTTACAGTAAACATCGAAAAGCTTCTCTTGCGCCGACCAGTACTGTCCTTTGCCACGCATACGCTCGCCAAAAACGCTCGAGTTCAACTTGCCGCCGCGCGCATCTCGTATACGATTCAAAACCCGGTCGGCTTTCATGGGAAGCTTTTCGCGTAGGCGCTGTTCGAAATATGGCGCGACGCTGCCGGGCAGACGCAGCATGTTGATGAAAGCCTTCGTCGCGCCGCAGTCTTTCGCGCGCTGTAAGAGTCCCGGAATGTTCGTAGACAACCCGGGAATCGTCGGCGCGATGCCGATGCCAACCTCGATGCCTGCATCTGCCAGCTCTCTCATCGCTTCAAAGCGTGCGTTGGGAGACGGCGCGAACGGCTCGACGGCGCGCGCGATTTCGTAATCAGCAAACGGAATTGAAAAGAAGACCCCAACACTCGCATCTTCTTTCAAACGCTGCAACACATCGATGTCGCGACGAATCAAGGCCGACTTGGTAACGATGCCGACGGGGTTGCGAAACTCGGCGCAGACCTCCAGACAGCCGCGGGTGAGTTTGTAGTTTGCTTCGAGGGGAATGTATGGATCCGAGGTAAATGAAAAGACGATCTCGTCGCCTTGCCATGAACGCTTCATCAATTCCTTGCGCAGCAACTCAGGTGCGCGCACCTTCGCGATAATCTTGCGCTCGAAATCGGTGCCCGCGCCGTAGCCGAGGTATTCATGAGTCGGCCGGCTGAAGCAATACGTGCAGCCGTGGGTGCATCCTCGATAGCAGTTCACTGAATGATCAAAGGCAACGTCGGGACTGTCATTGCTGCTGATGATCGACCGCGTTTCGGTCTCTTCAAAGACTTCAATCTTAGCGGCAGGCGGTTCGCCGATCCATTCAACGGAATGCGTCAGCCAGGGATTGGGTGGATTGTCGACGTGGCGCATCTGTGCAATCGTGTCCTATCGCTGCAACACAGCATAGCGGTTCGCGTTTCAAGTTTCAAGTGCCGGTTGTTTCTACGCGTTCTCAGACCAGACAGAGTGACCATTGACAAAGTGGCGGGAAGTGGATAGAAGAACCGAATGAGTGGCGCTGTTCTAGTCACGAACACAGGAAACCCGCGCAGAAAAAGGAGTCAGAGAAATGCGAGATGACGATCTTATTGCGTTAATAATAACGCTCGTGATCGGTGTGGTAGCGCTGGCGATCTACATCGGCCTGATCGTGCTGGGGGTTAGTATTGCGAGACGCAAGAATAGATCGCCGCACTGGATGTGGTTTGCCGTCCACCCGTTGGGATTACTGATCACTCTGATAGTCATGGCCGCCCTCTCCCCTTTGAAGCTATGCCCACAGTGCGCGCAAAAGTCGCCGATGCACGCTCGCCTTTGTGGGTTCTGCGGATATAACTACGAGGCGCCGGCAGCATTCGCGCCCCAGCACGCGCCCGGCGTTTACGTGCCTCCACCGCGTTATTAGCGTCTCGACTGTTAGTTCAGATCGTCGATCTGAAGGCCGACCGGACTGGCTCCCGCGCCTTTCAGGCCATCGAGCACGCGCACAACTTCGCCATAAGGAATTGAGCGCGGCGCCTTGATGAAAACCGTCTTTTCGATGCGCATTTCTTCGGGCAAGTCGATCCGATCGAGCATCCGATCGCTGTACGCGTGGTTCTTGAGTCGTTGCTGAAATAGATCGCTGAGCGTCGCGCTGAGCTTGCTCGTATCGTTGACTGATCCCATGTCGCCAAGGCGATTCAACATCAAGGTGCGATCGGAATTGATTGTTACGACGAGAGTCCCGTCGTTCGCCACCAATGGACGATCTGGGTCGGGCTTTGAAGGAACCGCAGCCATAAATCGCGCTGGCTTCAACGGCGTCAGGACCAAAAAGATGATTAGCACGACCAACAGCACATCGATTAGTGGCGTGACGTTGATGAATGGCTTTGCTTGAGACGCGATCGATTGTGCAACAACCTCTGGTCGCTCGGTTTTGGGGTGAGTCATGGCGGTTGTCCTCCGCAAAGTTAGACAGCGGTCACCGCGAAATGTTCCAAGCAATAGTGACACCCGTTTAGACGCCGGACTTGTCCGGCTGGACGGGGCGGGACAAGTTCCGCGTCTAAACTATCTTAGCGGAGGCGGGATCAAACAATATCGGAAAGAACTGTCCGTCCATTTTCTTTCCCGCGGGGATTACTGGGACGCCTTCCAGCAACGGCTCATTCGAAGCCGAACACACGCCGTCGCGAAAGACATTGATCACCGACCCGCGCCGCGGACGATCGCTCTTGTTCTCGAAAGAACCGTGAACCATCAGCGGATGATGAAACGAGCACTCGCCCTTCTTCAACTCAATCGGGATGGGCTTGAATTGCGCTCTCTCCTGCTCGCTCAAGACGCTTTCAATCGCGTACATGTCGTCGGCGAGGCCCGTGATCGGCAGGAGCGGCCAGCTGTGGCTGCCCGGCACGTAGTGAACGCAACCGTTCTCGCGGGTCGAATCGTCCAGACCGATCCAACATGACAGGTGGGCCATCGGCTGGGTGCGCGTCCAGTAGGAATAATCCTGATGCCACGCGACCACGCCGCCATGATGTGCCGGTTTACAGAACAACTGATCATGCCAGAAGCGCACCGCGCCGCCGAGCAGTTGTGCCGCCGGCATTAACAACGCCGGATTCCAGAGCAGGTCATGAAAGCCCCGCGCGATGCGCCATGCGCCCAGCGCATGAAAAAGAACCTTCGCTGGATCGGTGGATTCGTTCGAATGAAATTCGTAGAAGTGATCGTGACCGGGGTGATTCGGGTCGATCAGCTCCGCCAGTTCAACGCGCAACGTTTCGATCTGCTCGTCGTCGAGCACGCGAATGCCGGCCAGGTAGCCGTGCGTGTGGAAGAAATCGATCTGATCTTCGTTGAGACGATATTGGTGCCAACCTTCAGCCGTCGCAGGCGTTTTGAAAAGATTGGTTAGCGCGCAGTGACGGTTTGATAGATCGTCAAACATCTTAGGTTTGAGCGCCGTCAGGCGCGGAATATTTATGGTTCCGGCTTGGCAATAATATGGAAGCTTTCCGCCTGCGTAGAAACCAACTACTTAACCTACGCGATCCCGTCAATTACAACCCGCGCCACGGTCGGAATAATCTCGCGTTCGTTTGCATGATCGGTCGTGAAAGTCACGAGCACGAACTTCGCGCCACCGGGCAGTTCGATGTACGCGGCGTCGTGCCGAGTCGTGCTGGTCCAGCCGGCTTTTGACCAAAGCTTCGCTCCAGTTATTCCTTCTAGAGCGATACCCGTAAAACCGTGACCCTGATCGTCGTTGTCTTTTGAAGTGCCAGCGAAATCGCGCTTGAGAAGTTCCATAATTGCGCGCTGCGCACCGGCGAAACGGCACGGCCAGTGACAATCTCGCTCAGCAAACGCGCGGTCGCGTCGGTCGTCAGCTTGTTGCGATTTTCGCCATTCGGTCCGCGCGAAACTTTCTCGCGGCCGTATGCGTCTTCGCAAAACGTCTTCTGGTTCGTATTGATGTTCGTGTACCCGAGCAATGAATAATACCGATTCACGACGTTGCGTTTGTTCTGCCAATCTTTCATTTCTCCTGGCGGCAACTCGAATCCGCCGGTCGTGTGGGTCAAGACATCGACGACGTACTGCGTCGCTTCGTTTGACGAATCGACAATCATGTCCCGCACGGCGCGCTTGAGTTCGTCCGTCTGCTCGAGACGCTTGTCCTCAAGCCAGCGATGTACCGCGACCAAATAGAAAAGTTTGACGACACTCGCGGGATACACGCGTTCGTTGCCGCGAAAGCTGGCCGTTACCGGATGTTGCACGTCCCGCAAGTCGATTAGCGTAATTGAGAGCTGGGCTTCCGTTAGTTTCTTGTTCGCGAATTTGGTCAGCGTGGCCTGCGCAGCGACGTTAACAAGATCCTGCAGCGAAGGGGCGCGCGAGTACTCAGCTGCTGCCAGCGAATTTCGTTGCTGGCCAAGCGCCGAGATCGCCAGCGCCGCGATCATAATCGACGAGAACACAAACCTATTCTTCATTCACTCTCCGCGCTTGGCGAGACAAGATCAGATACACGGGCAAGCCAAGCAGTATGAAAACCAGGCTTGCGAGCGGCGGGGCCTTAATAGATTCCGACAGCGCCGAAATTGGATGACCCGCTAAGAACATACCTATCGTGGCGCTCATGGCCGATCTCGCATCCCAAACTATTCGACCTAACAGCCAGGTAGTCACTGCTAAATAAACGATCGGCACGAACGGATATCCCCACGTGCGATACGGTCGGTTTACGTTCGGCAGACGACGGCGAAAGATGAAGATTGACCCAGCGACGAAAGCGTAAAAAAGCGTCAGCGCGAAAACCGCTGCATCCGTAAGTTGGTCGTAAGAACCGGACAGCGCCAGGACGGTCGACCAGATTCCGAGAACGACGAGCGATCGAATTGGCACGCGAGTGCGCGGGGAAATTTTGGAGAGGCCTTTGAAGAACAGCCGATCACGGGCCATCGCATAAGGCACTCGTGAAGTCGCGAGGATCGAAGCATGCAGGGCTCCGAATGAAGACGTCATCATAGCGGCGGCCATTAGGGTCAGGGCGATCGCGCCGAGCAAACGCCTAACGACTTCTGCCGCCACCGGCAATGATGCCGGGACGCTGGCGACTTCGGTCGGACTGAGCACGTGGTAATAGCTGATGTTCACAAGCAGATAAAGTCCCATCACGACGAACATGCTGATGATGAGGCCCAGCGGCAAATTGCGTTCAGGGTGTTTCACTTCTCCCGCAAGGAAGGTGATGTTGTTCCAGCCGTCATAGGCCCACAGCGCGCCCAACATCGCGGCCGCAAATCCCGCCAAGCCTCCGGTGGTAATCGCCACGCCCTCGCACGCCCCGCCGACATTTGCTTGAGATAAGTGGGACCAATCGCCACCGCTATAAAAAAACGCACCCAAGCCGACCGCGATCAAAAGCATGACTTTGATAGCGGTAAGGAAGGTCGCCACTCCGCCGCTGAAGTTTATGGCCGCGCAGTTGATCAGAACGGTCACCGCAATGGCGCCGAGCGCAACCAGTTGCAAACGCCCGAATGGAACGTTTAGGTATGGAATAGTAAAGAAGGTCTGATTCAGTGCGCCCTTCAAAAGCGCATTAAGAAAAATCGCAAAGCCCACCGCCAGCGCCGCTGCGGATGCGCTGCGGGCAATCGCAAACTGTGTCCAACCGTAGATGAATCCCCACGGCCGCCCGTAAGCGTCGCGCATGATGCCGTACTCGCCGGCGGCGCGCGGAAACATTGCGAGCAGTTCCGCATATGTGAGCGCACCCGCGAGCGACAGCAGTCCCGCCACCAGCCAGACAGTAAGCGCCTTGCCCGGCGTGCCTACGTTGCACGTCATCACGCGAGCCTTTAGAAAGACGCCAGTGCCGATGACATTGGCGACGTTGACTGCGATCGCGGCCGTTAGACCGAGGCCACGGACCAACTGACCGTTCGTAAGTTTCGGGGTTTCGAGTTTCGCGTTCACTGCTTTAGCCCTTTGGTCTCGTCGCGCTCCATGAATCAATCTCGCAATTCACTTTACAAGACAATTCAGGTCTTACTAGCTCCAGTCGCGCCTTTGGCTCTGATTTCAGCGAGTTCCTTCAGAAACTCCTCACGTTCCTGGGCCGCTCGATCAACGCGCTTCGTTCTTTGGTTAACGTGGCGTTCGCCTTTGAAATCCGAATCCTGGAGCGACTGGGTCCAGCCTTTCAACTGCCTCGAACAACTCTCAGCCTTCGGCTTGATCATTTTGATTTCTTTGCTAAGCGATCGAAAGGTCGGGATTCGTTCCAGCAGGCACAGCATGGATCGGGTTTCGCCGGCCGAGCCGCGAGCGATGTAAAGGAAAGCCAGCAATTCATTATTCGTGCCGCGCTCAAAGCCTTCAGCGATGTTGTTTGAGACCGAGACGGCTGCGCGTTCGATTTGATCTTTCAGACTCCAGTGACCCTTAAACTCAGGTTTGGAGGTGAGTGCGTAAACTTCGACGGCTAATTCGATGGCAGCGTTCCAGACTGGAAGATCTTCAAATCTTTTGTAACGCATGAGGTAACTCCTTTAGAGGAAAAGTTGAAAAAGCCGGATCAGAATTCCAAATCAGTATTAGCCAGTATTCCAAATCCCAAATTACAGATTCAATATTCCAGACTCAAGATCCCAGATTCAATATTCCGCGAAATAGTACAAATCCCGTGATCTTTTGGAATTTGGAATTTGGAATCTGGAATCTGGAATCTGGAATCTGGAATAACGCCTTATCTTCTCAACACCTTCGCGACTTCTCCTGCGGATGTGATTCCTACCAAACATCATTCGCCAGCAGATCCTCGTACGTGTCTCGCTTCCTTATCAAATCCACCTTGCCACCCTCGCGCACCATCACCGCTGCCGGCAGAGGCCTTCCATTGTAATGAAACATCTGTGCCAGCGAATACGCGCCGCTGTTCAAAAGCGCAAGCACTTCGCCCGGCTTCACGTCGTTGGGCAACAGGCGATAGTCGGGCAAGCGCCCGTGGCGCTCGATGTCGAAATATACATCCCCCGAATCGCACAGCGGCCCGGCGACTTTGTACTCCGCGTCGCTCGGCTCCGCGGCACGCGAGGCGGAGATCAAATGGTAGTACCACTTGTAATTGTTCATCGACAGCAAGAGGTTGTAACCCGCATCCGTCAACAACCACACGTCGTTCGTTTCGGGGCGCCGTTTGATGTTGCGCACGGTCGTGAGCACCACGCCCGCGTCAGCAATGACGCTGCGACCCGGTTCGAGGAGGATCGTCACGTTCTCAAGCAAGTGTTCAGCCTCCGCGTCGCGCGCAGATTCGCGAGCGACCCGCAGAGCTTCAGCGAGCACTGCCGCCGGTTCGAGATCGGCTCCCAGCATGTCGCGCTCATGCTCCGGCAGTTGATCGGCCTGTGATCGATCGCGCAGATAGTTCACGGGGATGCCTCCGCCGAGATTGATATGCTCCAACGTCAAACCCGTCTCGCGATGAATCATCATCAGATGGTTCCACATGCTCTTGAACGCTTCGGCGAACGGCTCGACGTCTGGCGTCTGCGAGCCGACGTGAATGTGTATGCCGCATACGTGAATCAGTTCGGGATGCTGCAGGCCGCGGCGAAACGCCTCGAGGACTTCCGAAGAAGAGATGCCAAACTTTGAAGTCAGCAGCGCCGTCTGCAAACCGAGATGCGAGCGCGTGCCAATCTCCGGCACCAGACGCAAAGCGATTCGCGCGGGCGGCAACCCTGAGTTGAGCTCTCTGCGCGCACGCCGCACCGCGTCTTCGACCAATTCGATCTCGTAAATCGAATCGACGTTGATTGAATAAATGCCGGCGCGCACGGCTTCGTCCAGTTCTTCGTTCGTCTTGCTGGTACCGTTGAAGATGATCTGGCTGGGTTTGAAACCCACGCGCAGAGCTTTGTAGAGTTCGCCGCCGCTGTTGACTTCGATGTCGATGCCCGAATCGAGCACAACTTTCAGCACCGACATGTTCGAATTCGCTTTCGACGCGTAACAAAACTTGATGGGCCGATCGACTTGCTTCGCTGCTGCTTGCAAGCGCGCTATGTTCGCGCGAATACGCGGCTCGGAAAACACGAACAGCGGAGTGGCGTACTTGTAAGAGAGCGCGGTCGCGTCCACGCCGCTAATAAAGAGGTGGTTGTTGTCGCGCGCCTCGAGGAATCCAGAGATCGTCCATGCGGGTGCGGCGGTCATGACTTGTGACATCAGAAAGAAACCTTCATTAATCAAAAATGGATCGTTTAGACGCGGGACTTGTCCCGCAAACTATTCGGCGGACAAGTCCGCCGCCTAAACGACATTCCACATGGTCCTACAACTGCGCGATCATCTCCGCCGGATTCCAGTAAGCGCGGAGGGTTTGAATCTTGCCGTCTTCCTTCACTTCAAAAACATCGACGCCTTCGAACTTCACTTCTTTTCCGCTCGCGCTGATCCCACAGCCGGTCCACTTTACCGCCGCGCCGTTGCCGGCGACGAAAACATAGTCCTCGCTCAGGCCTACGCTTTTGAAGTTCTTGCAGATCGATTCGAGGAACCCGCGGATCGCAGCGCGACCGGCGATTCCCGGTGTGCCGACTGGATCGAACGTGGTGCCATCTTCGGCGAAGGTATTCGCGAAGGCTTCCGCATCCATCGCGCGAATTGCCAGAAAATACTCGCGCACGGTGCTTGAGATTGTGTCAGGTGAAATCTGTGTGCTCATTCATTCAACCTCAGTATGAAATGTCCGACAAACTTCAGTTTGTCGTTGACCGCAAACAAGAGCCTCCGCAAAAGTAAGCGACAAACTAAAGTTTGTCGGACGCCGCCTTCGCCCGTTCCTTATCAACCAGAACGCGGCGCAGGATCTTACCGGAAGCGGATTTCGGAATCTGCTCGATGAACTCGACAAAGCGGAGTTTCTTATACGGCGCGACCCGCTCTTCCACAAATTCCATGATCGCCGCTGCGGTGGTTTCGCCTTTCTTTACCACAAATGCTTTCGGAACTTCGCCAGCTTCCTCATCGGCGCAAGGAATTACTGCTGCGTCGGCGACCGCAGGATGCGTCAGCAGAATCGCTTCAAGTTCTGCCGGCGCCACCTGGAAGCCTTTGTACTTGATCAGTTCCTTGACACGGTCGACGATGAAAAAGTGGCCGTCTTCGTCCGCGTAACCAATGTCGCCCGTGTGCAGCCAGTTGTCCTTGTCGACCGTGCGCGCGGTCGCTTCTAGGTTATTGAGATAGCCCTTCATGATTTGCGGCCCGCGCACGCAGAGTTCGCCTTCCTGATTTGGACCAAGCTCGCCGCCCGTCGCCGGATCGATCAACTTGCACTCAGTGTTTGGCGCGGGTGGGCCGACGGAGCCGAGTTTCATCTTCGTAGGATCGGCGGGACTGCTGTGCGTGACCGGGCTGGTTTCAGTCATGCCATATCCCTGCCGAATGGTGCAACCGATGCGTTGAATGCACTCGCGCGAAAGCTCTTCACCCAGCGGCGCAGCGCCGGAAAAGATCACCTTCAGACTCGACAGATCGTGTTTTTCAACCAAAGGATTTCTGGCCAACTGCAAGACGATCGGGGGCACGATATGCGACAGAGTCACGCGGTGCTTTGCGATCAAACTAAGAAATTGCTCGAGGTCAAAGCGAGGCATGGTCACGATCGTCGCGCCCAGGTGCAGGCCCATGTTTAGCACGACCACCAGACCGTAAATGTGAAAGAGAGGCAAGACGCAAAGCAAAGTGTCGTCGCAACTGAAGTAGTCGAGGCCATCCATCTGGCGCAGGTTTGCGACGAGGTTACGGTGCGTGAGCATCACACCTTTCGGCAGTCCGGTTGTGCCGCTGGAGTATGGCAGCGCCACTAAATCTTCACGCGGATTGATCTCAACGCGCGGAACGTCGCCGTCGCTTTCCAGCAATGAATCGAATGGAGTGACGCCATCGGCCTCGCCAAAGACGAACAGCTCTTCAATCTTTGAACGTTGCGCGGCCTCTCGGGCTTTGTCGGTGAACTTCGGAGCAGTGACGAGAAACTTCGCGCCGGCATCACTCAATTGATGCGCGGCTTCTTCAGCCGTGTAGAGCGGATTTAGCGTGGTGTTAATGCCGCCGAGCATGGCGACGGCGTGAAAAGCGATCGCGTACTCGGGACAGTTCGTGCTGAAGGTGCCGAAGACGTCCCCTTTCTTGAACCCTTTCTTAGCGAGGCTCGCGGCCGTGCGCCGCACTGCGTCTCCAAGTTGAGCGTACGTCCACACGCGGCCAGTCGGGCCGTCGATTAGCGCCGGCTTGTCTGGAATTCCATTCGCGGGCTGAAAAATAAAGTCAGTCAGCGAGACTTCGGGGATCGTAACGTCAGGGTATGGGCCGCGAAAGATCATCTTGGTACAGAACCGCTCGCGGTAGCGAGCGGATAGTCCTGCCTGGAAAGTCGGCGAATCGCGCGCCAGTGTACACGATTGCTGACCAAATGGCAGCAAAGTTGTATATTGGCGCCACGTCGATCATGGCAGAAGAACTTGCAAAACCCCTCAACATCATCTGCTTCGCCACCTTTTTCAAAGGCGGCGACTTCATGCGCGAATGTGCCAGCCGCGGCTGCAACGTCATCCTGATTACCAAAGAGAAGATGTTAGAGGAAGACTGGCCGCGCGATGTGCTGGCCGATTTTTTCGCTGTTCCCAACGATGCTCCAGTCGAACTGTTCCTCGATCTAGTCAGCCATATCGCCGCGACACGAAAGGTTGACCGCATCATTGCCCTCGAAGAATTCGATGTAGTGATTGCGGCGCTGGCGCGCGAGCATCTGTGCCTGGCGGGAATGAGCAGCGTCACCGCCAAGACTTTTCGCGACAAGCTGTCGATGAGCGTGAAAGCGCGCGACGCCGGCATCACCGTTCCCGATTTCGTGCCGGCGATTAACCACGAAGAGATTGCCGATTACCTGAGTCGCGTGCCGCCGCCGTGGATTTTGAAGCCGCGTTCGGATGTTTCCGCCATCGGAATTCGCAAACTGGAAAGCGTCGAAGAAGTCTGGTCGACCATTGAAGAGTTGAACAAACGCGAAGCCTTACGCGAACGCGCGTCGTATCATCTGCTAGCGCGCTTTGTTCGCGGAGAGGTCTTTCACGTCGATTCGCTCGTCGACAAGTGCAGAGTCGTCTTCGCGGGCGTGAACAAATATGGCCGGCCGCCGTTGCAGGTCGCGCATGGAGGGGGCGCATACATCTCGCAAACGATCGCGCACGGTTCAGCACAGCAGCGGCGTCTGTTGGAAATCAATCGCCGTTTGATAAAGGCCATGGGGCTGCAAACCGGCGCGACGCATGCAGAGTTCATCAAGAGCGAAGCGGACGGCGAGTTTTACTTTTTGGAAATCGCCGCGCGCGTCGGCGGCGCTTACATCGCAGATGTTTTGGAAGCGGCGTCGGGAATCAATCTTTGGCGCGAATGGGCGCGGTTGGAAGTCGCCGCAGACGGCGCGCCTCGCGAAAGATTGAAGCCGAGAAAAGAATACGCCGGCATTATTCTCTCGCTGGCGAAACAGGAATACCCGGACACAACTGCTTACGACGACGCGGAGATTTTCTATCGCGTGAAGAAGAAACATCACGTTGGCTTGATTGTGCGCGCGAAGAAACTTGAGCGCGTGAATGAGTTGCTTGACGATTATGGCCGGCGCTTCGCGGAAGATTTCATCGCCGTGCTGCCACCGCTGGAACGACCGGAATGAGAGATTTGCCACAGAGACGCAGAGGCACAGAGCAAGAACGATAAAACGATTAACGCCATTCTCCGATTGTGTCTTTCTCTGTGTCTCTGTGTCTCTGTGGCAAACTTGAAAGGAATACCATGTACAAAACCAAACCAACCCACGATTGCGAGAGACTATGCACATGGCCAAGAATATGGCGCGCAATCTGGTCTACTACGCGCAATTGTTGAAGCAGCATCCGTTGACGATGAAGGGGTGAGGAATCTTGCGTTAAGCAGACCGATCCAGTCCGAATCGAAGGATTGGATATTGAGGATTCAAGATTGAATGTCACGATAAATGAGCCTGCGCAGCAGGCGTTAGAATGCCAGCCCCTGGCGAGGCTGCCGAGCCTGGGGTTCACGTAACAAAATTAGTCGAGCCCGCGCAGCGGGCGACAGAGGCCCCACATGTCGTACACAAGTCTCCTCTACCACATCGTCTATGCGACGAAAGAACGAGCGCCGCTGATCACAAACACACTACGTCCTCGACTCCACGAGTATCTCGGCGGTACAGTTCGAGGTCTGGGCGGCATTGCTCTGGAAATTAATGGAACGAAAGATCATGTTCACCTCCTCGCAAAGTTACGGCCGACGATCTCTCTTTCGGAATTCCTGAGCAAGTTGAAGTCGGGTTCATCCGGTTGGGCGAAACGGCAAACCGCCGGCAGATTCGGCTGGCAGGCTCGCTTCGGAGCATTCACCGTAAGCGAGTCGCAAGTTGAGCGCGTGCGACGGTACATTCGCAATCAGGAGGAGCATCATAGAAAGCCATCGTTCGAAGAAGAATTCAAGGTGTTACTGCGCGCGCACAAGACTGACTTCGATGAAGCTCGTTTGTGGACTTGAGCTTCTGACGCCAGCTTCGCAGGCTCCGTTGATTTTGTTCGACTGTTTCCCCAGGCTCGGCTTCGCCTCGCCAGGGGCTACATTCTGACCGCCTGCTAACGCAGGCTCGTTGGGAGATTCCTTCTGCGCTCGCGTCTGATACGCAAGTTAGCACTATGACCATCCCCTCCAACTGGTACGAAAACTTTTTTCACGGCGTCCCGCTCGACCTGTGGCGGAAAGCTGTGCCACCAGAACACGCAAGAGCTGAGGCTGATTTTCTGGTCCAGTCACTTCAATGCCACGCGGGCTCGCATTTGCTCGATGTGCCGTGCGGGAATGGGAGATTGTCGTTCGAACTCGCGCGGCGTGGGTATCGTGTGACGGGAGTTGATATCTCAGAAGAGTTTGTTGATGAAGCGCGATCGAAGGTAGGCCCGCCCGCTACCGCAGGCGGTTCTGATAGGGCGCGCTCGCTTGACCCACCCGCTGACGCAGGTGGTACTGACAAGAGCTTGCAAGTCGAGTTCATCCTGGGCGACATGCGCAACATCGAAGGCAGTAGCGTCTACGACGGAGCGTATTGCTTCGGCAACAGCTTTGGTTTTCTCGCGTATGCGGACATGGAGAAGTTTCTCAGCGGTGTCGCACGGGCCTTGAAACCCGGCGCCCGCTTCATCATCGAAACGGGAATGGCGGCGGAATCAGCCATCCCGAAGTTCAAAGAACAAGAGTCTCACCAAATCGAAGACATTCTGTTTACCATCAAAGAGAAGTATCTGGCGGAAGAGGGCTGCATCGATACCGAATATGTTTTTGAGCGCAACGGCGTCAGCGAGTCGCGCTTCGCCAAGCATTGGATTTACACCGCCGCAGAGATACGGCGGATGCTTGAGTGCGCAGGGTTTGCGATCTTGAATGTTCACGGCTCGCTGAAGTGTGAACCGTATGGGTTGGGTTCGGATGAGCTGTTGGTGATCGCTCAGGTCAGAACCGAGAGCGGTAGCGACCGGGTAGCTGTTCGCGAGGAATCTCGTTAGCCAGTTAGATCAACCCGGTCGCTACCGCTCCCGGTTCTGACTCTCTTCAGCGGCCAGATATCCACCGCGATTGATTCCGCGTAATGCAACAAAGGCTCACGCTTGGGCTGCTCGATGCCCAGAGATTCGATCATAGTCGAGCGATACCCGCCCGCTACCGCAGGCGGTTCTGACCCAAGCGTCGCGCTCTGAAGCGGCCACGAGCAGTGAAAGATGCGCGAGCGATGGAGCCTCTCGCGATGAAACGAATACAGGCAATATCGCTCAGTGAGAAAGAATTCCAACGACTCTGGCGTTGTTTCGGGTAAGGGCTCGCCAATGTTCCAGATCGCTCGGAATTCAGCCGGTGCTCCCCGCCTGTCGATTCGCTTTGAAGAATAGTCGATCACCTTCCCCTCCTGATCCAGAGACATCTCCGCATCGAAGTAGGGTAAGTAGAAGAACGTGCGCGCGCCCCAAACCGCGAGGTTGTTCACCGCGTCCAACGAAAAGAACCAAACACCCGGCACTCCATCGAAGTGAACATAAGTGCGCACGTTGAGTTCGTGAAAGGCGCTGGTGCCGGGAATCGGCGGCAGAAACGACGCGCGAATGCCCCACATCGTAAACGGCACGATGCCGATCCACGCCTGGCCGTCAAAGGTATCGATTGAAAGTTGTTCAGGAATCAGCGGGCGGAGAAGTTCAGCATCGATCGCCCAATGCATGAACAAAAGCTTGCCCCAGTTTTGGTGCATGAGGCTGGGACCGGGCGGTCGCGCCCTGAGGGCGAGTCGATCGATGGTGTGTTCGGGGCTCAAGGGTTGCCGGATTGAATCAGATCACCCGCCAGGCGAAGGATCCGTGGCACCGGCGGACTGACCCGGATTGAAATGGATCATCGAACTGTTCGAGTCGATGTAAAAATGTTTCCAGCCCGTGTTGTCGCCCTGGGGATCGGCGTTCAGCGTGTACGAACTCGGCTGGCTCGATGTCTTTGGCGTCACGCTCAAGATGAAGACATAACCGTCAGCGGCTGGCGGAGTTCCCGAAAACTTGGAGCTCAGCATATTTTCGCTGATCACCTGATCGAGTGTTCCAAATGTCCGATCGTGCGTGTTGTAATACTGAATCTCCACCGCCGCGATCGTTTTGAGGTCCTGCTGTGTCGCGGCTTCGTTGCCCGCGCGCTGTGCCGCTTTCCATCCAACCACAGCCGCGCCCACCAGGAATCCGATCCCACAGAGACCAAGCGCGGCCACCACTCCAACGCCGATGATGATCTTCTCGGTCCGGTTGGTCATGATGGGGGTCTCCGGAGACGAGCACTCCTTTCACCCGCCGCGAGCATCAGGTCCGCGCCACGCCGCGGACAAAGTTCAATAACTATTGACGTTCCTATCCTCGGAAGATTTGCGCGCTCCGTGTTCACAAAACTCCTGCACGGGCTGGAACAGTTGCTGGCAATACCTGTCTTTCGAAAGTTCGACGCGGCGACACTGGGCCGCGCGCCACTCGGCGCTCTTCATGAACTCCGTAATCTTCGGCACGTCATTGCAGAAGCCAGTCGTTGGCCGGCTGGATTCCAGACACGCCTTGTGGAAAAGATTTGCCGAGATTGCACTGCCAAAGCCGGGGTCTTTCTTGTAACGCGCGACGGCTTCGTCGACGCAGCCCTGATTGTCACTCTGGCGGCCAAAGTCTCGGCCTTCGGTCACGGCTTCCTTGGCCTTCCCAAACAGCGCGTCCTTGTTCTTTGCCCACCAGTAAACGCCGGCCCCGATAGTTCCAAGAACGAGCAGGACGATCACGACCCCAACGATCAGTAGAGCTTTCAGCCAACCTGGCATGACACTCCTCCAGTCTCAAACCGAAACCACAGATGAACACGGATTGACGCCGACAGGAAAACCATACAGCGGGTCAGTCAAATTGTCTTATCCGTGCATATCTGCGTTAATCCGCGGCTAATTCTTCCTCACTTCAAATGCTTATCAAGCCACGAGAGCACCGTCGTGTACCAGAAATGCGAATTCGCCGGCTTCGAAACCCAGTGGCCCTCGTCCGGAAAATCCACCAGCTTTGATTCGACGCCCATGCGCTGGACCGCGGTGAATAACTGCAGGCCTTCGCCTTCGGGCACGCGATAGTCCAGGGCGTTCGTGATGATCAGAATCGGCGTGTTGAAGTTCTTGACAAAGTTGTGCGGCGACCAACGCTCGTACATGGCGGGATTGCTCCAGGGCGTGCCTTTGAATTCCCAATCGGTGAACCAAAGTTCTTCGGTGACGCCGGTCATGCTGGTCAAATTGTAAACGCCGTCATGTGAGACGAGGACTTTGTAGCGAAACCGCGGATCGTTGTTATGCCCTTCGATCCAATCGATCATATAGCCACCGTAGCTCGCACCGGCCGCGCCGATGCGAGCTCGATCGACATACGGAAGCGCAGCGGCCATCGCGACACCATTGCTGATGTCGACGAAAACCTTGCCGCCCCAGTCGCCGGAGATGTCAGCGACGAATTGCTGGCCATAGCCGGTTGAGCCGCGCGGGTTCGGCATGAAGACTACATAGCCGTTGTTCGCGTAGATTTGCGGATTCCAGCGATAGCCCCAGTTGTCATTCCACGCGCCCTGTGGGCCGCCGTGAATCAAAACTACGAGCGGATATTTTCGGCGCGGATTGAAATTCGGGGGTTTGACGACCCAACCTGCGACTTTCGCTCCCGCTGCGCCGGTCCAAGTCACTTCTTCCGCACTCTTGAGATTGAACGGCGCCAGCCTCGCTTCGTTGGTCGTAGTCAACGGAGTTACGCCGCTGCCGTCCGCATTCGCCCGATAAATTTCGCCGGGCCGCGTCATGTTGCTGCGCGCGAACACCAGCGTCCTGCCGTCAGCAGTCACGTTGATGTCACCGTTAAAGCCTCCGTCGACGATCTTCTTCACCGGCCCGCCGCTAACTGAAACCGAATAGATTGGAGCTCTGCCTCGTTCTTCCGCCGCAAGATAAATCGACTTGCTGTCAGGACTGAACGCGAACTCGTCTACCCAGGAATCGACGCTCTCGCTGAGGGATTGCGCGCGTCCCGTCTTCCGATCGTAAAGCATCAATCGAAAGCGATCGCTCTCGTAACCCGGCGTCGCTTGTGATCGATATGCGATAGACCGACCATCGGCTGAAAATCGTGGCGAACCATCGTACCCATGATTTGCGGCGGTGATATTCTTTGGCGCGCCACCCCGAACCGAGACCGTCCAGACATCACTGTTAGTTGAAGTCGCTTCGACCTTGTCGTGATTGCTGGCAAACGCGAGTTCGCGCGAGTCTGCCGAGAACGCGTAGTCGGTCATGCCACCGAGACTGAAAGGCGGAGCATCGAAATCACCCGGCGTCAAGTCGCGCGCTTCGCCGCCCGCGGCCGAGACGACAAAGACGTGACTGCGAACTCCGTCTTTCCAAAATTTCCAATGGCGATAAAGCAAACGATCGGTCACGTGCGCTTTCACTTTGCTCTGCGCCTTCTCTTCGGCTTTACGCTTGTTGCAGGCGTCGTCCAGACATTCGGGGTAAACGTCGGAAGTGAACGCCAGCAGCTTGCCGTCGGGCGACCAGACGGGATCGCCCGCGCCGGTCGAGAGACTGGTTATCTTTTTCAGCGCGCCGCTGGATACGTCGATCGTCCAAATCTGATCTTCGCCATCGCGCGCCGAGATGAAAGCCAGCTTCTCGCCGTCCGGCGACCAGCGCGGCGACGCTGACGAATGTTCGTCGTTGGTCAGTTGGCGCACCTCACCGCCACCGAGTGGCACCAGGTAGATTTGGGTCGTGCTCTTATTCGCAACTTTGTCTACGTCAGTGATCGTGAACGCCACCGAATCGCCTTTTGGCGACACCTGCGGATCACTGACGCGGCGGATCTTCAGAAGATCATCGACGGTAAATCGGCGCTCTTGCGCCGACACGAACGACGCGAGCGCGAGCAAAGTGATCGAGACGGCAAGAAAACGCTTCATAAATAACCTCTCCGAGTTTCGGCAAATTTGCTTAGGAAAGCGCGCGCATTATCGCACTTTTGCCTCGGAATGGCGAAGGTGATGAGGTCAGTACCGGGAGCCGTAGCGACCGGGTACAGCCGCAATCTAGTGCGGAGCCGGTCGTTCGTTGCTGCGCGTTGCCCCTCGCGAGAGTCAACCCGGTCGCTAACGCTCCCGGTACTGACTCCATGACGTGCGTCGCAAACCAGGACGCTGCCCCTCTCCCCGTGGGAGAGGAAATTCTGCACCCGCTAACATTTCTCATATCCAAACATGAACCGGTTCGACTAGAATTACGAACGTGAACAATTTGGACGACTCGATTAGCCTGCGACGGGCTACCGCTGAAGACGCGGAATTCCTGCTCGAAGTGTACAAGAGCAGCCGCGGTGATGATCTGCGCGAACTCGGCTGGGAAGAGGATCGCATCAGCGAGTTTCTCGAGATGCAGTACGAAGCGCAGCGACGCCTGGACGAGAGCGAGTACCAGCACGCAGACGATCAGATCGTCTTGTGCGAAGGCCAACCCGCGGGTCGTCTGATTGTCGAGCGGCGCGATCGGGAGATTCGCTGCATCGAATTGGCGTTACTACCGGCGCAACGGAACGCGGGGGCGGGCACGTTCCTGGTTCGCCAACTGCAAAGCGAAGCGAAGCGCGAGAGCAAGCCACTGCGCTTGCAGATGATCAGATTCAATCGTGCGGTCAGTTTGTTTGAGCGTTTGGGATTCGTCCGCACCAGCGAGACCGGAACGCATTTTCAGATGGAGTGGCGGCCGGATGGGTCTTTGCCGCGCGTTTAGAGGGCGCACTTGTGCGCCCTTCTTTGAGCGGACAAGTCCGCTCTCTAAACCGCGAGCGGTTTTGTAACATGATCAGGCGTATCACTTGCGCGATTCTCAAAGTTTCGCTGCGCGTTTACTTTCGCCGCATTGAAGTGGTCGGCCTCGACCATGTTCCTCGCGACACGCCGGTAATCTTTGTTCTCAATCATCCGAATGCGCTGGTCGATCCGGTGTTCCTCCTCTGTCTGGCGCCGCGCCGGGTTTCGTTCATCGCGAAAGCGACGCTGTTTCGCATGCCGATCATTGGTTACCTGGTGCGCGCGCTTGATTCACTGCCCGCGTATCGCCGTCAGGACGAGGGTCAGGACGTACAGCGCAATCTCGAAACCTTCAGCGCGGCGCGCCGCTTGTTGGCTCGCGGCGGCACGATCGGGATTTGTCCCGAAGGCGTCTCGCATGACGAGCCACGCTTGAAGCGTCTGAAGACCGGCGCCGCGCGCATCGCGCTCGGCGCAGTCGCGTCCGGCGAAGTGACGGACTTGCAAATCGTTCCGGTCGGACTCTACTACACTGAGAAGACGACCTTCCGCAGCGCGGCGCTGTTGTATTTCGGCGAAGGATTGCCGGTCGCGCCGGTTGTGCTTGAACCCGATGGCACTCCGCCGCGCGAAGCAGTGCACGAACTTTCAGACCGCATCGAGAAAGCTTTGCGCGACGTGATGCTCCACGCTGAACAAGAGGAAGCCTTGTCGCTGATTGAGAGAGCCGAGCGAATTTTCTCCGCGGAGGAAGTCGGCGAACATGACGAAGAGCAACTCTTGACGCGTTCACTTGAATTGCGTCAGCGCTTTATCCAGGGCTACGCGTTTTATCGCAGCCGCGAACCTGGACGCATCGACGCGATTGAAGCTCGCATCGCGCGCTTTGAATACGAACTGAAGCAGGCGGGAATCGATCCATCCGATCTGTCGCTGCCGCCGACAGCGGCGCGGACGCTGTTTCGTCTGCTCGGCAAGATCGCAGTCTGCGTTCTCTTCGCTCCGTTCGCCCTCTTCGGCACGGTCATTCACTATCCCGCGTATCGCCTTGGTGGTTACTTGTCGCGACGCCTGGCCAGAGATGAACAGGACGTGCTTTCGACGTTCAAGATTGTCTCGGCAATGCTCTTCTTTCCCGCCACCTGGATGGTCGTAGCGCTGATTTTGTGGAGATTTGCGGGCTGGCCGGTGGCGCTGGCTTCCCTTTTCATGAGCCCGGTGTCGGGCTTCATTGCCATTCGCTTTTTTGAAAAGATGGAAGAGTTTGCCGGAAGTTTTCTGGCGCTGGCTCTGTTCGTTGTGCGGCGGCGTTCGTTTTTGCGCCTGCTGGCTGAGCGCGCGGCGATCCGCAGAGACATTCTCGCGCTGGGTGATGAAGCAGCGTTGCGATTTACGTGAGTGAAGTATGGGTCGGCGAGGTTAGCGTTTCTTAGACGCTCTCTTGCTGGCAACTTTCTTTCGCGGTGTCGCCGCACGCACGCGCCGGCCTTTGTTCCCATTGCGCTGCACGACGCCGGCTTTCTCAAGATACTCGTAACTTCCGCGCACTACGTTTCGGGCTACGCCCAACGATTCCGCCAACATGCGTTCGCTCGGCAGTGAACTTCCGACCACGAAGTCACCGTTGCGAATCAGACTTGCAAGCTGATCGGTAATCTGTTTGGTCATCGAGTCGACACTTTTCCGGTCGATGCGAATCTTGATGGTCACCTCGATTGTCCTCCGTGTTCTGGGGTGGGCGTATTCTATTGAGTGAGTGATCGAGTGTCAACGAAGATTGGGAGCGCAGGCATCCTGCCTGCAAATTCGCTTCTACTGTTCGCGATTGTCGTTCAGCGCGCCGTGCTTGCGCAGGATCTCCAGCGTGCGATCAAGCGGCAGCGCGTCCACGGTGTGACCACGGCCGGTGGTCGTCGTCGCCCGAAACAGCGAGTTGTAAATCGCCTCTTCTGTCGCTTCGATCACGGCGAGAAAGAGTGGCGACATGGCTTCGTTTGAAAGCAACGTGACAGTTGATTTCGAATTGCGATCGTTTGCCGGGACGCGAATGCGTAGCTCCGGTGCAGTCGAAAACGCAATCGCGTAATCGCCGCTGCCGTTCGACCCGGCGGCCCCGGTTCGCGCCAGGCCCATCATCGAACGCGCGGCCAGACGTTGCAGATTGCGGTGATCGATCGGCGCGTCGGTGGCGATCACGATCATGACGGAACCGTCGGCGGTGTTCGACAAACTTAAGTCTGTCGTACTCTTTGGGCCATCACTCAACTGTTCCTGCAAATAGTATTGGCCGAGTTCACGCCCGACCGGCGCGCCATTAATCGTCAAAATCCCGCCAAAATTCGTTTGCACCAGCACCCCTACGGTGTAGCCACCCAGCGACGCCGGCAGCTTGCGCGACGACGTGCCGATGCCGCCTTTGAAGCCGAATGCCACCGTGCCCGTACCCGCGCCGACAGACCCTTCTGCGACCGGACCGCCGAACGCGTTCTTGATCGTGCCAAAGACCAGGTCACGGTTCACATGTCTTCCACGAATGTCGTTCAAATAACCATCGTTGGTCTCGCCGACCAACGGATTGATTGATTGCACGCCTTCATTGCCCGGCAACGCCAGCATGTAATCAATGACTGCATCGGCCACTCGCGGCACGTTCAGCGTTGAAGTCAACATGATCGGAGTTTCAATCTCGCCCAGTTCATTCACCTGGGTCGAGCCGGCGAGCTTGCCGAAAGCGTTGCCGATGAACACCGCCCCGGGAACTTTCTCGCGAAACAGATTCCCACCATGCGGCAAGATCGCGGTCACGCCGGTGCGCACGTTGTCGCCACGAATGGCCGTTCCGTGGCCGACCCTAACTTCGCCAACGTCGGTGATGGTATTGAGTCGTCCAGTCGGCAGAATGCCGACGACAACACCCGCTTCACGCGCGCGCGGCCGCTTCTCTCGCTGGGCTTGTGACAGTGGGACACTCGCGAGAACCACTAATCCGATTGCCGTCGACATCAATGCGATGACTAATCGCGAGCGATCAATGGTTGGCCACTTCATTTGAGAGTGAACGTCGATCAGAATTCGGCCTTGCTAGTCCAGCGCCAGAAACGCCACCAAAGCGGGGATGGCTAACCACAGTAATCCCTTGACGAGGAAAAACACGAATCCCCAGAAGCCAAGACGCTTAACCCAGTTTCTTGTCTCAGCGCGCATCAACTAAATCAACCTTGACTACTCCGCACAAAGATATCGCCCCCATCCGCATCCCAAACGATAGGCGTGAGGAGCGAGCGTAGGAATATGTACAGCACCCAGCATTCGACTGCAAACGGTGGAAAGCCGAGGAAGCCGAGTACCGGCATCTCGAAAATCTTTAGGTTGCCAAAGTAAGGAACGGTGTAGGTCCATTTTGACAGCGCCCAGTAATTCCAGAATTCCCACAGCACGCCGCACATGAGACCACTCGCGAGCAGAGACCACAGCCGCCGCCAATCGCGGCGCGCGAGATCGCTGGTGATCGAAGGCCAGCCACGCATCGCATTCAAAGGATCGAGCAACAGAATGAACGAGAGCCAGATCACCGGCGCGAGCCAGGCCGACGGGTAAACCAGCGGGACAATCGAACCGACCGCTCCGAGCAAGACGATCACAACCAGCGTCCTGTTCGAGAGCTTGATCGCCAGCCCTTGACTCCATTGTTCAGGAACAGTTGCTCCTCTTACCCGCCCGCTATTCCGAGGCGTCGGGGCTCCGTACCACGCCATGAACAGTTCGGCGGTTTCAAACAGCGCCGGTGAAATCGTCGCAAACGCCCAGTCATAACCCGCGCGACGCACAAAGAGGTTAGGTTCAAGGTTGTGATAATGCCACCACAGTTCGAGATCAGATTTCCAAAAGCGCGGCGCGTTGTATAACTCAAACAACCACCAACCGGCAATCGAAACGAGCGCGATGATCACGAATTCCACCCGTGCCGTCGTCAAGAGCGAACGCCCTTTCAGTCGGTAAACCAGCGCGTCGACAAAGAGGATGTAACCCGTCCAAACAACGGGAGTGAACCAATGGCCAACCAGTTGGTTGCCCCCGAATAGCAGCGCTTCGGCGAGAAGGATGATCGCAATTCCAATGTACCCGAACCGCGGGAAGCGTGCTTTTCGACTGGCCCTGTTCATCGTTCATAGTATTATGAGCCCGACGTGAATCGTCGACAATCTTTCAGATCGAGCGGCATCCTGCTGCACCCAACGTCGCTGCCCGCACCGTACGGGATCGGCGATTTCGGCGATGAGGCGCGCGCATTCGTCGATTTCCTGGTGGCCAGTCGACAAAGCCTGTGGCAAGTTCTGCCGCTCGGGCCCACCGGTTATGGAAACTCGCCGTATCAAGCGCTGTCGGCCTTTGCCGGCAACACACTCATGATCGATCCGCGTCACCTGATCGGGGAAGGTCTGCTGACCTCGCCAGACATCGCGGCGCCTGACTTTCGCGCAGACCGTGTTGAGTTTGAACGAGTTCAGCAGTTCAAGGGTCGCTTGCTGCGCAAAGCCTTTGAGAATTTCAAACGTGGCGCGGCGAAGCATCTCGCGGCTGACTTTGAAGACTTCTGTGATCGAAACGGCTTCTGGCTGGACGACTACGCGGTGTTTCGCGCGCTGAAGGATAAGCATGACCACGTAGAGTGGACGAAGTGGGAACCAGAATTCGCGAATCGCGAGGCCTCGGCGCTAGAAAGAGCGCGCGGCGAATTGCGCGAACAGATCGAAAGACATAAGTTCTGTCAGTTTCTCTTCTTCAAACAGTGGCAGGCGCTAAGAGATTATTGTTGCAAGCGCGGTGTCAGGATCGTCGGCGACATTCCGATCTTTGTCGCACATGATTCGGTTGACGTCTGGACCCATCGTCAATACTTCAAACTTGACGATGAGGGCGAACGCACGGTCGTCGCCGGTGTGCCACCGGACTACTTCAGCGAGACCGGGCAGCGTTGGGGCAATCCGCTCTACGATTGGAAGCGTCTGAAAGCGGATGGCTTCCAATGGTGGATCGAGCGCGTACGCTTTGCCCTGTCACATTTCGATCTGACGCGCGTCGATCATTTCCGCGGATTCGTGGCCTGTTGGGAAGTGCCCGCCGACGAGGCGACGGCCGAACACGGCGAATGGGTTACCGCACCGGGTCGGGAGTTATTCATGGCCTTGACCCAGGAGCTTGGCGATTTGCCGATCATCGCGGAGGATCTCGGCGTGATCACGCGTGCGGTCGAAAGCCTGCGCGCGGAGTTTGGCTTTCCCGGCATGCGCGTCTTGCAGTTCGCGTTCAGCAGCGACGAAGAGAATATTCATCTGCCAGACAATTACCCTCGCGACGTTGTGGTTTATACTGGCACGCACGACAACGACACGACGGTCGGCTGGTTTGCCGGCCTCGACGATGAAACAGAAATGCGAGATGCGAAGAAGACCGAGCGCGAGTTCTGTTTGGAGTATCTACACAGCGACGGCCGGGAGATTCACTGGGACATCATTCGCGCCGCGCTGTCGTCCATCGCTGACACGGCGATCATTCCTTTGCAGGACGTGCTCGGTCTGGGCAGCGAAGCACGCATGAATCTGCCGGCGAGCGAGTCGGGTAACTGGACGTGGAGACTGAAAGCTGGAACGCTAACCGATCCGTTAGCTCACCGCCTGAAGGCATTGGCGCAAAACTCTGGAAGGAATACGAGTTCACATCACTCGGCGCTAGCGCCGTCAGGCGCGGAATATTCATAGCATCACGCTGAGTAATTTGCCTTTCCTCTCCAAGAGGGGCGCAACGATCTTGCGCTCCTCTTGGAGATTGCTTGAATAATATGGTTCGCGCGGCTATAAACATCGAGCTCCTAACGGAGCCTTTCGATTACTACTCGCTCCGAAGGGCGCAAATATGAAAACACCAACTAGATCGATTTTCCTGGTATTGCTTGCCACGCTTTGGTTCACCGCCTGCGTGAAAGGTCCCGATGGCAACGCCGGCAAGCGAGTGAAAGGCGCCGGCCCCGTGCGCATAGGCTTTTCCATGGACACGCTGAAGGAAGAACGCTGGCAGCGCGACAAGCAGTTGGTCGAGCAGCGCTGCAAAGAAGTCGGCGCCGAGTGCGAAGTGCAGGTGGCCAACGGCGACGATGCGACCCAAACGAAACAATGCGACAACCTGCTGACGAAGGGCGTCGATGTTCTGATCGTCGCGCCGCACAACGGACAAATTGCCGCATCAATTGTCGAAGCCGCGCACAAGCAGGGCGTGCCCGTGATCAGTTACGACCGTCTCATTCGCAATGCGGACGTCGATCTCTACGTCTCGCATCAAGTGGTGAAGATTGGCGAGATGCAGGCCGGATATGCGCTGAAGTACGCGCCGAAAGGAAACTACGTTCTGATTGGCGGATCGCAAACGGACAACAATGCGGTGCTGCTGGTGCAGGGGCAGATGAACGTCTTACAGCCCGCCGTCGATCGGGGCGACATCAAGATTGTCACCACGCAATACGCGCGCGAGTGGCTGGCCAGCGAAGCCCTGCGCATTACTGAAGATGCGCTAACAAAAAACAACAACAACATTCAGGCGATCGTGGCTTCGAACGATGGCACTGCGGGCGGAGCAATCGCGGCTTTGCCGCCGCAGCTTGTCGGCAAAATCCTGGTGACCGGACAAGACGCGGCGCTCGACGCCGTGCAGCGCGTCGTCGAAGGCCGGCAGACGATGACCATCTACAAGCCAATCGTTCCGCTTGCCAATAGCGCGGTCGATGCGGCAGTCAAGCTCGCTCGCGGCGAAAGGATCGAAGCGAAGGATAAGGTAAACAACGGCAAGTTGGATGTCCCTTCAATCCTGCAAGAGCCGATCGTGCTCGACAAGAACAACGTGATGCAAACCGTAATCAAGGACGGCTATCACAGGTTGGAAGATGTTTATAAGAACGTGCCGCGCGACCAATGGCCGAAGCAGTGAAAGCGAAGTCCGAAGTTCAATGTCCAACGTCCAACGTCATAACCACTCTGAACCCTACTAAGGAGGTAGTCTATGGCAAAGATTAAGAAATTTGAGGACATCGAGTCCTGGAAACGGGCACGAAGTCTCGCCCGAGATATTTACGCGGTCACGGCAAGCGGCAAATTCGCTCGCGACTTTGGTCTAAAGGATCAGATACGTCGAGCCTCTGTTTCGATTCTTTCCAACATCGCGGAGGGTTTTGAACGCGGAGGTGACAAGGAGTTTATGCAGTTTCTCGCTCTTGCCAAGGGCTCCAGCGGCGAAGCGCGCGCTCAACTATATGTAGCGCTCGATCAAGAGTACATTTCGCCTGCTCAGTTCGAAACACTGACCGGAGCGGCAACGGAAATTAGCCAATTGATCTCGGGATTCATGAAGTACTTGAATGAATCAACCCTGAGGGGCAGCAAATATCGATAGGAACAAAGACTTTGGACGTTGGACATTGGACTTTGGACACGAATACTGCACTCCTCGAAATGAAAGGAATCATGAAGTCCTTTCCGGGAGTTCGTGCGCTTGATGGCGTCAGCTTTGATCTAAACAAAGGCGAGATTCACGCCCTGGTCGGTGAGAACGGCGCGGGCAAATCGACCCTGATCAAGATTCTCGCTGGCGTCTATCCGCATCCTGAGTACGGCGGCGAGATCACACTCGATGGTTCGGCACGACGCTTTACAAATGTTCGCGAATCTGAAAACGCGGGCATCGCGGTAATCTATCAGGAACTTTCGCTGGTGAAAGATCTGAGCGTCGCCGAGAATATCTTTCTCGGCCGCGAGCCGCGGCGCTTTGGCATCATCAATTGGGAAGAACTCTACAGCCGCGCCCAGAAGTTACTCGCCGACCTTCATCTCGCCATCGATCCACGCACGCCGGTTATCAATCTCGGCATCGGCCAGCAACAGCTTGTAGAAATCGCCAAGGCACTCTCACAGGATGCGCGCATTGTAGTCCTTGACGAGCCAACTGCCGCGCTCACTGACGCAGAAGTCGAAACCCTGTTTGAGATATTGACGAAACTGCGTGCGCGTGGCGTGGCGATGATTTACATCTCGCACAAACTCGATGAAGTGTTTCGCATCAGCGACTGCATTACTGTGCTTCGCGACGGCCGCACGGTCGGCACCGATGCGACGCGAGACCTGGACGAGAGCCGCGTGATTGCGATGATGGTGGGCCGCGAAGTCGATCAAATCTTTCCGGAAGCGAAACACGATCGCGGCAAAGTAGTTTTCGAAGCGCGCGAAGTCACTGTCGAGGACCCGGCGGTTCCGGGCAAGGTGCTCGTCGATCGGGTTGGATTTACGGCTCGAAAAGGCGAAGTGCTGGGAATCGCCGGCCTGATGGGTTCAGGACGCAGCGAGCTTTTGATGGCGATCTTTGGCGCGCATCACGGCCGGAAATCAGCCGAGATATTTGTTGACGGCAAGCGCGCGCAAATCAATCAACCTGCGGACGCAATCAAGCACGGCATCGGTTTCGTGACCGAGGATCGCAAACGATACGGACTGGTGCTCGATCAGACCATCTTGAAGAACATGACGCTCGCCGGGCTGCGCCGCCTTTCGGGAAGGTTCTTTACCAACGAGGACGCCGAAGCTGTCGCCGCTGAACGCTCTGCGCGCGAACTTCGCATCAAGGCTACTTCCGTGTTCACTATCGCGGGCACCCTTTCCGGGGGCAATCAACAAAAAGTCGTGCTGGCAAAATGGTTGCTGACGAACCCGCGCGTCCTTTTTCTCGATGAGCCAACGCGCGGCATCGACGTCGGCGCGAAACAGGAAATCTATGCGCAAATAAACAAACTGGCTGAAACCGGCCTCGCGATCATTTTAGTTTCATCCGAGCTGCCTGAAGTATTGGGCCTTGCCGATCGCGTGATGGTTCTGCACGAAGGCCGCGTGACTGGCGAATTCAAGCGCGAAGAGGCAACACCTGAAGCAGTGATGTCCTGCGCGACGGGTCATGTGCGACGCGCAGCGTGAGACTAAACAAGCCACCCTCGTTTAGGCGGCGGACTTGTCCGCCCACTTTGTAACCGGATGCATCTCTTCAAATCACGTGAGCCAAATCTCGTTCACTACGTTACTGCTGTCACGTACGAACGTGTCCCGGTCTTTTGGGACGAACACTGTTGTTCGCTCTTCATCGAAGCATTGACGGAAACTCGGTTGAAGGATCCATTCAAACTAATCGGCTACGTGATCATGCCCGATCATTTCCATCTGCTCGCGAACCCTCTCGAGATGGACATATCGAGACTGGCCGGAAGATTGAAAGGTAGGGCAGCATCTGGAATTCTAAAATGGCTGCGTAGTGAAAGTAGAACTACCTCTCTCAATAAGCTCGCCCTCCGAAAGCCGTTAGCGTCGGGTCAAACGCATGCTGTCTGGTTGCAGGACTTCTCCGCCATTGACATCTGGAGTCATAAATTCATTCGTCAGAGGCTTCAATACATTCATATGAATCCAATCCGAGCTGGATTGTGCGACCATCCTGCCAAATGGCGCTGGTCCAGTTATCATGCATATCTGCCCCATGAGGCCGGCCGTGTTCCCATTGAGGTTGATTGGCGCTGGCTATGGACGGCAAGTGAAATCGCGGCGGGGGCGGACAAGTCCGCCGTCTAAACGGGGCAGTTTTTGTGAGTTAATCATGGGCAAGGGATCACAGCGATTCAAACTCCGCACCACCGCGCTGCGCGCTTACACGATGCTGCTCGCGCTGATCGGAATCTGGCTTTTCTTTCAATGGGCCACGATCGATCAATACCATCCTTACGGTCTGTTCCTCGGCGCCACGAATTTTTCCAAGCTGTTGCAGCAGACGGCAGTCACGGGCGTGCTGGCGGTCGGCATGTTGATGGTCATCGTCTGCGGCAACATCGATCTTTCGGTGGGCGCCGTCGTCGGACTGGCGGGCGGCATCGCCGCGTTGACTCAGGGTCGCGGTCTGGTTGTCTCTCTGGCTTCAGCCGTCATTGTCGGATTATTGATCGGCGCGATTCAGGGCGCCCTGGTTGCTTACATCAACATTCCCGCGTTTATCGTGACGCTTGGCGGATTGGAAGCGTGGCGCGGAGTCATTCTCAAACTAACCAGGGGCGCGACGATTCCGGTCGAACTTCCTTTCTTCCGTTCGTTGGGCCGGGACTTCATCGATCCGCGCATCGGCTTCGGTCTCGCCATTGTCGGCATTGCCGCGATCGTTTGGACGAACCTCAGACGCAAACGCGCGCGACAGCGCCACGGATTAACAGCCTTGAGCGCCGGCGCGACCGCGGCGCGCATCGTGGTTCCCGCGCTCGTGATCATCGCGTTCATTTTTCTGATGAACAAGGCGGGGGGCGTGCCGATTCCCGTGATCTTTCTGCTGGCCGTAGCGCTCGCCGGCGCGTTCCTCACCGCGAACACGACTTTTGGTCGTTACCTTTACGCCATTGGCGGCAATGCGGACGCCGCGCGGCTCTCGGGAATTAATTTGCGTCGATACACACTCGCGGCGTTTTGTGTGATGGGCGCACTTGCGGGACTCGCATCGATCCTGCACACGGCGCGCGTCGGCAGCGGTTCGCCCGATGCCGGTACTCTGATGGAACTCGACGCCATCGCTTCGTGCGTGATCGGCGGCACCAGCTTGATGGGCGGTCGCGGCACAGTGTTCGGCGCGGTGCTGGGCGCGCTGATTCTTGCGAGCCTCGACAACGGCATGTCGCTTTTGAATGTCGAGAGCTGGGCGCAATATGTCGTCAAAGGCAGCGTGCTCGTGGCTGCGGTTGGCTTCGACATGTTTGGCCGCAGAAAGAATTGATTTTGGAGTGCGCCGGCAGAGCGAAGCGGCGACGGCGCTTTTGTCCGACAAACTTCAGTTTGTCGTTTCAGGTTGAGCAGCTAAGAGCGTCGACAAACTGAAGTTTGTCGGACATCCAAAGCGGCGCCGATGTCCCCGCACTCCAAATTACTTGCCGCTATCGAACCGATTTTGTTACTGCACGTGAATCCGAATTCTGAATCCGATCTCGTCTGCGCTGTCGATCTCGGCGGCACCAACTTGCGCGCGGCGAACATCGATCGCGGCGGTCGCATCTACGACCGCGTCCGGACCGCAACTCCTGAAACAGACAAAGCCGCAGACGTTGTAAACGCAATCGCCGCGGCGGTACGCGAATGCGAGGCTGAAAGTCTGAAGCGTGGCGCGCAGATTCAGGCAGTCTCAGTCGTCGTTCCCGGATCAGTTCACACCGAAACCGGCGTAGTCGTGAATGCGCCGAACATTCCTTCTCTGCCTAACTTTCGTCTGACGAGCGCGTTAAGCGAAGCACTCGATCGGCCGGTGCTGCTCGAGAATGATGCGAATGCCGCGGCCCTGGGCGAGATGTGGCTTGGCGCCGCGCGCAATTGCAAGACCGTTATTTGCCTGACGCTCGGCACGGGCGTGGGCGGCGCAATCATTCTCGACGGAGAACTTTGGCGCGGCATCGATGGCACCGCGGGCGAGATTGGTCACGCCAGCGTTGAGCCGTTCGGTGAAGTGAAGTGTAAATGCGGCAACATTGGCTGTCTTGAAGTGTACGCTTCGGCGACCGCGATTGTGCGTATGACGCGAGAGTTGTTAGCGAGCGATCTACAGTCGCTGCTGCGATCAATTCCGACAGAGGCATTGACTTCAGAGGCGGTCTATCGCGCCGCACTCGCGGGTGATCAGGTCGCATTCGACGTGATGGTGCAGGTTGGAATTCACCTCGGCGTCGCGATGGCGGGTCTCGTCAACATTTTCAACCCAGAAATGATCGTCATCGGCGGCGGCGTAGCGGCCGCGTGGGATTTGTTTGCGGAACGTACGCAAGCAGAGGTGAAGAAGCGCGCGTTTCCTGTTCCCGCTGCGCGTTGCCGGATCGTGCGCGCCGAGTGTCGCGACGATGCAGGATTACTTGGTGCTGCCAAACTCGCGTTTGATCGATGAAAAGGAGCACATGATGAAGCTGAAACTTGCCCTCGTCTTACTATTCATGTCTGTTGTCCTGGTTCCAGGTCGAGCCGGCTTGCAGCAACAGCCGCCAGAGCTTGTCCCGGCGATCAACGTGGGCATGATCGCGCCCGATTTTACACTCGAAGACTCTCACGGTCAGAAGGTAAGTCTCGCCGACGAGGTCAAGAAGCAACCTGTCGTGCTGGTATTTTATCGTGGCTATTGGTGACCGTACTGTGTTCGGCAGTTAGCCGAATTACGTTCGCTCTTAAAGCCAAACGAAAAAGTGAAGCTGCTGGCGGTGAGCATCGATCCGCACGAAGACGCGACCAGGATGATCGCGAAAGTCGCCGCCGATGGGCGCGGAACTCTAGACTTTCCGATTCTCTCAGACCCAGATCACAGGGTCATCGATGCATACGGCCTGCACGATCCGGCGTACGACGGTGGCAAATTCGCGGGCATTCCGCACCCGGCCGTGTACTTTCTGGACAGCCGAAACGCTGGCCGCGTCGCATGGGTCAAAGTCGAGCAGAATTACCGCGAGCGACCGACCAATGCCGACATACGCGCGGCAATCGACGCTTTACAGAACCGCTTGCGGTAGGAAGCGGGTAGCTCAGGGTCACTCAACAACATTTACCCGCTTGCTACCGCAAGCGGTTCGGTACCGCCTTTTGTGCCTTTTCGTGGCTTATGCTTTCATTGATTTATGCCCGCGCTAATTATTCACGGCCATTTCTATCAACCACCGCGCGAGAACCCCTGGACGGGAATCGTCGAGCCTGAGCCGAGCGCCGCGCCATTTCACGACTGGAACGAACGGATTCATTTCGAGTGTTATCGTCCGAACGCTTTCGTCCGCATCGGCGAACCGCAGACAACCGGCGAGCACTTCATTAACAACTACGCGCTGGTCAGTTTCAACGTTGGCCCCACTCTCCTTTGCTGGCTCGAACAGCATCACCCCTACACCTACGCGCGCATTGTCGAAGCCAATCGCGAGAGCGCGAGCCGGCGCGGCGGTCATGGCAACGCCATCGCCCAAGCTTACGGTCACGCGATTCTGCCGCTTTGCAGCGAGCGCGATCTGCACACGCAAATCCATTGGGGTCTCGCGGATTTCCGTCATCGATTTGGCCGCGACGCTGAAGCAATGTGGCTTCCTGAAACGGCTTGCAACGATGCGGTGATGAACGCGCTGATCGATGAAGGCTTGCGATTTGTGATCCTCGCGCCGCGCCAGGCTGCGCGCGTGCGCAGTTGCAGAACCCGGAGCAGCAGCGACGGGGCAGAACGTGAAGATTGGCAAAGTGTTGATGAAAATACGATCGATACCAGCATCGCCTATCGTTATTCACGCCGTGATGGCTCGGACCAATCGATCGCGGTCTTCTTTTACGAAGGATCCACTTCACGCGCAATCGCGTTTGAGAATCTTTTGAAGTCGAGCCGCACTTTGGTGGATCGATTTGCGCAATGTGCAAACGGTCGGGCGATGGTAAACATCGCCACGGACGGCGAAACCTACGGCCATCATTTCAAGTTCGGCGATATTTGCCTGGCGCATGCGCTTGAAACGGAAGCGCCCGCGCAGGGGTTTAGGATCACGAACTATGGCGAGTATCTGGATCAGTATCCGCCCACCTTCGAAGTTGAAATCAACAATGGCCCGCAGGGCGAAGGCACCTCCTGGAGTTGTCAACATGGCGTCGGCCGCTGGATTCGCGATTGCGGCTGTCACACCGGAGGTGATTCGGGATGGAACCAGGCGTGGCGCGCGCCGCTGAGACAAGCGCTGGATTTCCTGCGCGACGAAAATGTAAGACACTTCGAATCAACGCGCGGCGCGTTGTTCATCGATCCGTGGCAGGCCCGCAACGACAGCATAGCGCTCGTTCTCGATTCGAATCATTCGCGTGAGGAGTTTCTTTTCGAGCACGCGGGGCGTTGGGTGTCGGCCGATGAGCAATGGCGCGCGCTAACTCATCTCGAACTGCAACGGATGCTGCTTCTGATGTATACGAGCTGCGGCTGGTTCTTTAATGACGTCTCAGGCATCGAGACGATTCAGATCTTGAAGTACGCTGGTCGGGCAATCGACTTGATGGAAGAATTGGATTTGCCGTCGGTGCGGGATCGCTTTCTTGAGATTCTGGCGGAAGCGAAGAGCAACCGGCCTGCGATGGGGACGGGCGCGGACATCTATCGGAATTTCGTCGAGCCGCTGAAGCCTCTTACGGAACCGCTCGCGGTAGCGAGCGGGTAGGTTCCCCCGGCCCGGGGGATCGATGCCCGGAGCGATTCAACAAGTCTGCGAAGCAGACCGCAAGTGGCCACGAGTTAGCATTGAAGCATGATGTCGTAGCGATGCAACGAATCTGCGAAGCAGACGGCAGAAAGTAGCCCCGGGTGGAGCGAAGCGGAACCCGGGGATCAACGCGCCACTAAGTTTCAGAGCCCGCTTTAGCGGGCGACAGAAGATGAGCCACAAAGAGGTACAAACATCAAAGAGCAAGAAGCCCAAGCCGGCCGGCGTCTCATCGGCCCGCGCATCGGCAGAGTCGAAGACTTCACGCAAAGGCGCGAAGGCGCAAAGTGTCAGAAGCCCGCGCGTGAGTAAGGGCAAGTCACCAGCCCACGCGTCGCTCAATGAATTCCCGCCCACCCTCGGCGAACTCGATCTGCATCTCTTTGGCGAAGGCAGACATGAGCGCATCTACGAAAAACTCGGCGCGCATTTGATCGCGCACGAAGGCCAGCGCGGCGTCGCGTTTGCCGTGTGGGCGCCGAATGCCAAAAACGTTAGCGTCGTGGGTAATTTCAATGAATGGAACGGCGCACAGCATCGGATGCATCTGCTTGGAAGCTCGGGCGTGTGGGAACTTTTTGTTCCAGGCTTGCCAGCGGGTGAACTTTACAAGTACGAGATCAAACACGGCCGGCGCAAGTTGCTCAAGGCTGATCCGTATGGCTCGATGATGGAAATTCCGCCGGCAACCTCTTCGATCACTTTCAAGTCGAAATACAAGTTTCGTGATCGCGCGTGGATGACTCGGCGGCAGAAACGACGCCCATGGCGCGAGCCGCTTTCAATCTACGAAATGCATTTCGGTTCGTGGCGGCGCATCACGGAAGACAGCAATCGTCCGCTGACTTATCGTGAAATGGCGCCGTTGCTTGCTGACTATGCAGTCGACAACGGGTTCACACATGTCGAATTTCTGCCGCTCAAAGAACATCCCTACGGGCCTTCGTGGGGCTATCAAGTCAGTGCGTATTTCGCGCCATCATCTCGGTACGGCACGCCCGATGATCTTCGCTTCTTGGTCGATCATCTGCATCAACGAGGCATTGGCGTGATTATGGATTGGGTGCCGGCGCATTTTCCCAAAGACGCGTTTGCGCTGGCGCGATTCGACGGTACGGCGCTTTACGAACATCTGGATCCGAAACGGGGCGAGCATCCAGATTGGGGCACTTATATCTTCAACTATGGCCGTAATGAAGTACGAAACTTTCTAATCGCGAACGCGCTTTACTGGCTGCGCGAGTTTCATCTCGATGGTCTGCGCGTCGATGCGGTCGCGTCGATGCTGTATCTGGATTACAGCCGCAAAGAAGGCGAGTGGGTACCAAACGAATTTGGCGGGCGCGAAAATCTGGAAGCGATTACTTTTTTGAAAGAGTTGAACGAAGTCGCGCACCGCGAGTGTTCGGGCACCTTAATGATCGCGGAAGAGTCAACCGCCTGGCCGCAGGTGAGTCATCCGGTTTACGCGGGCGGACTCGGCTTTGATTTCAAGTGGAACATGGGCTGGATGCACGACACGCTGAAATATTTTCAAACCGATCCGCTGTTCCGCGTCGGCAATCACGATGCGCTGACGTTCGGTTTGCTATATGCGTACAGCGAAAACTTCATCTTGCCCTTCTCTCACGATGAAGTCGTGCACATGAAAGGCGCTTTGCTGAACAAAATGCCCGGCAACGAGTGGCAGAAGTTTGCGAACCTGCGCGCCCTGTACGCTTACATGTGGGCGCATCCCGGCAAGAAGCTTCTGTTCATGGGCGGCGAGTTTGGCCAGTGGCGCGAATGGAACGAGACGGAAAGCCTCGATTGGCATCTGCTCGAGATGCCGGCTCACAAAGGCGTGCAGTCACTGATTCAGGATCTGAACAAACTCTACCGAAAGCACGGAGCGTTATGGGAGGCCGACACGGACGCGAGCGGCTTTCAATGGATCGAAGTCGACAACGCGGCTGAGAACGTGCTCGCGTTTCGCCGCCTCGCGCCTTCGACCGGAAAAGAAGTAATTTGCGTCAGCAACTTCTCGCCCCTGGTGCGCGAAGGACATCGTCTGAGCTTGCCGCGAGCCGGATCGTACAAACAGCTATTGAACACCGATCACGAAAAATATTGTGGCGGCGGATTCGGAGTCGTGAAGAGCATCAAGGCTGAGAAGGTTCCATGGCACGGACTCGAGTATTCGGCGGAGATTACGCTGCCGCCGCTCGGGACGATATGGTTTGAAGGGCCGCCAATCAGGAAAGCAGGCAACAGCAAGGAACGATAGATGCCGATCAATTGGGACAATATCCGCAAGCAGTTTCCGGTGACTGAAAAGTTCGCCTATCTCAACAGCGCGGCGGCGGGGCCGGTGTCGCGCGCTTCGTTCGAAGCTGCTGCCGGTTACTACGAAAAGATGATGCGCGACGGCGACGTGCACTGGAATCGCTGGCTCGCTGACCGTGAGGCGATTCGAAAGAAGATCGCGCAGTTCATCAATGCCGAGCCGGAAGAGATCGCGTTTACGACTAACACTTCGTCGGGCATGAACGTGATCGTCGACGCGTTGGAAGATCGCGGCGAAGTCATTTCATCTGAACTTGAATTCCCCGTCACCACGTTACCGTGGATGCATCGACGAATTCCCGTACATCTGCTGCCCGCGGTCACACGCGAAGCGCGCACCGAGGACATCGTCGCGGCGATGACCCACGACACGGGCGTCATCGCGCTCAGTCACGTGCAATTCTCGAACGGCTTTCGCATCGATCCGCAAACTGTCGGAGAGATAAAGGGAAAGCACGCGTTGGTGATCAATGCGAGCCAATCCGCCGGCGTGTTCGAGATTGATGTGAAGCGCATGCAGATCGATGCGCTGTGCGCGACCGGACACAAGTGGATGCTCGCCGGTTACGGATCGGGCTTTGTCTTTCTCAGCCGCGAGCTGCTCAACCAATCGCTACCGCGCTCAATTGGCTGGCTGAGCGTCGAGCAGCCTTTTGAGATGCGCAATGACGAGCTTCGTCCGCTTCATAACGCGGCGGCTCGGGTGGAACTTGGCTGTCCGCATTTTGCGGGAATGTTTTCGCTCGGCGCATCAGTTGATCTGATTAATGAAATCGGAATTGGGAATATCCAGGAGCGCACCCTGGATTTGAATCGACTCCTAACTTCCCGTCTGACAGAAAGCGGGTGGACGATTCTTTCGCCGTTGCAAAACGAGGCTACGCGATCAGCAGAAACCCTGGTGGCAGTTGAAAAGCCGAACGAGGTTGTTCGTCATCTGCTGCGGCGGGGAGTGATCGTGACGGAAAAGCCGCAAGGGATTCGGGTGGCGACGCACTTCTTCAATGATGAGAATGATATTGAGAAGTTCCTCGCCGCGCTGATTGAAACGCGTTCATAGTTGCCCTCCCTCACGGTCGGGCTTCTGACACTATTCGGACTAACCGCCGGCGGCTTTCTTTTTCTGGCTTTGTTTCGCGCGGGCCTGGCCGCTCGCCGGCTTCCGGAAATGTTCCCGGCTTAACCTCAAGAACTCCTGGTGAATCGGCGACTCGTATCCACCCACGAGTCGCGCCAGACCGAGCTGCCAATTGATCTGCGCGCCTTCGATCCACCAACGCACCAGCCGGCCGTCCGCAACTTCTTCACGTACCGATTGCAAAGGCACGATGCCTACGCCCATGTCTTCTTCGACCATGCGCTTGATAGCCGCGAGGCGGCTTAGTTCCATTGCGACCTTGATCGACACTCCGGCTTTGTCAAAGAACTGATCGATTAATCGCCGCGTGTTCCCGCCGCGCTCGCCCAGGATCAGTTTCTCTCCGGCGAGTCCGTAAGCGCTGACGACTTTTTGCTTCGCCGACTTGTGGCGCGGCGAAGCAATCGCAACCAAATAATCCTCACTGAGCATTTCGGTTTGAATGCCACGCGCTTCAACCGGCAGCGAGACGAAAGCAAAGTCCAGTTCGCCGGCGAGAAGTTGCTGCACTAGTTGGGCGCTGGTCCCGGAAGAGACCGACACTTCCACGCCCGCGTGTTTCTTTTTTAGCTCGCGAAAGAAACCAGGTAGCGGATCTGCGCTAACCTTGGCCGACGCGCTGCCCACGCGCAATCGTCCATGCTCCGCGCCCGTAAGCGCGGCGATTTCTTCGATGGCCGCATTGTGCTCGCGCAGAATCACGTGTGCGCGCTCGAGGAGTTTCTCTCCTGCTTCGGTCAGAATCACCCGGCGCGGCGCACGAACGAAGAGTTGAGCGCCGGTTTCGATTTCGAGTTGCCGGATTTGCATGCTGATCGCCGCCTGGGTGATGTGCACCCGAACAGCGCCGGCGGTGAAAGTCCCGGCTTCCGCGATTGCTACGAAGGCTCTAAGTTGTCTGATTTCCATTCCATACTCCTACATCAACCAGGATTATCGGATGAATAAGATCTTTTAGTTTCCATTATAGCTACGACGGCATCTAAAATTAAAGCCGAAGCGTTGAAAAGGTCGTGAGTGTGTTAGGAGTGACAACAAAGAAGCCTGGGGTCGAGTCGTTGGCGCGCCGCACAGCGCCGTTTCGTAGGTTCGTAGTTGGTGTGGACGGCGGAGGAACCGCGACGCGCGCAGCCATCCTCGACGACCAGCTGCGGGTAGTCGCCGAAGGCCACGCGGGCCCATCGAATCCGTTACGAGTGGGTGTTGCTAACGCAGCGTCCGCGGTTCGCGAGGCAATCGATCAGGCCTGCGGCGAAGCTGCGCTGCACCGCGACGACATACTGGCCGCGGCGGTGGGACTGGCCGGCGTGCGTCGTCGTGACATTCGCGATCGGATGCGTGAAAAACTCAGCGAGTGCCTGAGAGAAATCAAACCGATCGAACTGTACACCGATGGCGAGATTGCATTGTACGGAGCGACCGACGGCGCGCCGGGATTAGTTGTAATTGCCGGAACCGGATCGATTTGCTGCGGACGAAATTCTCAAGGCAAACAATTTTGTGCGGGCGGCTGGGGCCCGATCGTCGGCGACGAAGGCGGCGGCTCATGGATCGCGCGCAAGGCTTTGCAAGCCGTGGCCCAGGCAACTGATGGGCGCGGGCTAAAGACTGCACTAGCGTCGGCGGCGCTCAGTTACTTCAAGATTGCGACGCCCGACGATCTTTCGACTGCGGTTTACGCCCCTACCATGACCAACGATCGCCTGGCGGGATTCGGCAAGCAGGTGATGCGCGCCGCCGAAGCAGGCGACGAAGTGGCGCAGGACATCTTGCGGAAAGCCGGTCAACAACTCGGCCTTGCGGCCACCGCCGTAATCCGACGTCTGCACATGGAAAACGAAGAGTTTCGCGTCGCTTACGTCGGCGGAGTTTACGGCGCCGGCGATCTTGTGCTCTCGCCAATGGGAGCAGAAATCAGACGAGTGGCCAAGAACGCTTACCTCGCTCAGCCACTGTATTCTCCGGCAGTCGCGGCAGGGCGAATTGCTCGGGGCCTGCTGCGTGGAGACCTGGCTCTGGCCGTCTAACACTAAGTTTCACGTTTCAAGTTTCAGGTTTCAGGTTCTAAGTCCTCGGATTCGGCTTTCAACTTGGAACTTGAAACCTTAAACTTGAAACCATGCCGGACGCCGAGCTCCTTCCGATTACCGAAGAAGAGAATCCGCGCACCATTAATCTTAGTTCTCTGTCTTCGCTTGAGATCGTTTCATTAATGAACGGCGAGGACGCAGGCGTTGCGATTGCTGTGCGCGCCGTCTTGCCTGATATTGCGCGCGCCGTGGATGGAATCGTCGAGCGTTTGCGCGCAGGTGGTCTCCTTTTCTACATCGGCACCGGAACGTCGGGCCGGCTGGGCGTGCTTGATGCTGCCGAGTGTCCGCCGACGTTCGGGGTGTCACCAGATTTGGTCCAGGCGATCATTGCCGGCGGGTATGAAGCATGCCATCGGGCCGTCGAAGCCTCGGAAGACGACGCGCAAGCTGGTGCGCATGATCTCGAACATCGCGGATTCACGAAGGCAGATGCCGTGGTCGGCATTGCGGCTTCGGGACGCACGCCTTATACAGTCGGCGCGGTTGAATACACGAGGAAACTTGGAGCGTTGACGATTGCGATTACCTGCGCGCCCGAATCTCCGATCACCAAGGCTGCGGAGATCGCCATCGTACCGGTCGTCGGTCCCGAAGTAATCGCCGGCTCGACGCGTTTGAAAGCCGGCACGGCGCAAAAGCTGGTGCTGAACATGCTTTCGACCGCGACGCTGACTCGACTCGGCTACGTCACGGGCAATCGGATGACGAACGTCCAGACGCGCAACGCGAAGCTGCGCGAGCGAGCGCTGCGAATCTTGCGGGCGGAAGCGGCATTGGACGAGTCCCGCGCGAAAGAGATTCTTGATTCGGCCAATGGTAATTTGCCTCTCGCCCTGGTAATTGGCAAGACCGGTCGCTCGCTCGCGGAAGCGGAGCGGGCGATCGAGCAAGCAAATGGAGTTGTTGCGAAAGCAATCGAGTTACTCAAGTAAAGTGGCGTCTTCGTTCGCACTTACGGTCGTTTAGAGAGCGGACTTGTCCGCTCAGGGTAATCCGAAATGCGGGACAAGTCCCGCCTCTAAACCGAGTCGAATAATCAATTCCATGGGATTCTCGGCAATCGATTACGCGGTTCTGCTGCTCTATCTCGCCGGCATCACGATCTTCGGCGTGATGTTTCGCAAGTCGCAGCGCACCGTCAAAGATTACTTTCTTGGCGACAGGAACACTTCCTGGGTTGTGATCAGCCTCTCGATCGTCGCGACCGAGACCAGTACTTTGACGCTGATCGGGGTGCCCGCGCTGGCTTATGCGAACTATGCGAAGCCCGAACAGGGCGGCAATTTTACCTACCTGCAAGTCGTCCTCGGTTACATCGTCGCGCGGATCATTATTAGCCTGCTTTTCATTCCCGCTTACTTCCGCGGCAACCTGCTGACCGCCTACGAACTGCTCAAGAATCGGTTCGGCGTCAAGACCAAGAATTTCGCGGCGTCGCTTTTCTTGGTGATGCGCGCGCTCGCGGAAGGCGTGCGCGTCTTTGCCGCGTCGCTGGTGTTGAGCGCCGTGCTGAGCGCAAGTCTGCCGGGTCTGCCGTACTTATGGCTGTGGTCGATCATCATCGTGGGCGTGCTCACTCTGGTCTACACATTCGAAGGCGGTATCGCAGCCGTTATCTGGACAGATTTGATTCAGTTGGTGATTTACATCGGTGGCTCGCTGTTGGCGGCTTACGAACTTCTACATCTTGTCCCGGGTGGGTGGAGCACGATCGCGGCCGAGGCTGCCGCCGCGAATAAGTTCCAGTTGGTCTCGTTCAAATTCGATTTCAGCGTGCCGTTTACTTTTTGGGCGGGCCTGCTGGGTGGAACGTTCTTGACGATGGCTTCGCACGGAACGGATCAACTGCTGGTGCAACGCCTGCTGACCTGCCGCAACCAGCGTGACAGCCAGAAAGCGATCATCCTGAGCGGATTTGTGGTCTTGTTTCAGTTCGCACTTTTTCTAACAATCGGCGTCATGCTCTTCGCCTATTACAAGAGTTATCCGCTGACGACCAAGCTGGCGAGTAACGATGAAATCTTTCCGACGTTCATCGTGCATCGTCTGCCGCACGGCGTGTCGGGATTGGTGATCGCGGCGATCTTCGCGGCCGCGATGTCGAACCTGAGCGGCTCACTCAACTCGCTTTCATCCAGCACGGTTTTGGATTTCTACAAGCCTTTGATCAAGCCGCAGGCCACCGACGGAGAATTGTTGAAGCTATCGCGCTGGCTCACCGCCGCGTGGGGAATCGTCTTGATTGGCATCGCGATCCTCGCGAGTAACTGGGGATCGGTGTTTACTACGGGGCTGACGATCGCGTCGTTGGTTTACGGGCCGATGCTGGGCGCCTTCCTGCTCGGCGTGCTGACAAAGCGAGCGAACCAGACGGGCGTGATGGTTGGGATGGCCGTGACGTTGGCGGTAATGGTCTTCATCAAGTTCAACGGTGCAGTCTGGCAGTGGGCATCAGGTAAGTTTCAGTTCAAACCGACCACGTGGATGGGTTGGCTGGCGGCCCACACGAATATCGCGTGGACGTGGTACGTCTTAATTGGCACAATCACCTGCTGCCTGATAGGTTACGTCACCAGTCTGCTGACGAAGACTAAGCAGACGGATTTAGTTTCAGCGGAAAGTTGATCCTGTGATTAGACACACCCCCAAGGTCCACCTCGGACGGTCTGCTCGCATCACGACGCTCTTGCTCGCGTCGGCGCTCTTGATGGGCCCAGCGGGCATTGTCCGAATGGCAGCGCCTGCATCTGCGAGAGCCACGCCCGCCCCTGAATCCCCGAAGCCGTATTCGCGAAAACCATCAAAGGAAGCGCTGAAGTGGGCCGACAAAGAACTCCAGCGCATGTCTCTGGACGAAAAGATTGGGCAATTGATCTCGGTAGGCATCAACGCCACCTTTCTCAATCAGGACAGCGAAGCATTCAAGGCACTGCGTCATCAAATCGTCGACAATCATGTGGGCGGCATCATTCTCTTCCGCGGACCGGTTTACGAATCGGTCATGATCACGAATCGAATGCAGACGCTGGCAAAGTATCCGTTGCTGATTTCAGCGGATCTCGAAGCCGGATCCGGAATGCGGTTCGATGACACCGTGAATTTTCCCTGGAACATGGCGATTGCGGCCACCGGCAATCCGGATTTCGCGCGGCGTGCCGGCGATTTGACTGCGCGTGAGGCGCGGGCGCTCGGCATCCAGCAGATTTACGCGCCGGTGGCCGACGTGAATAATAACGCGGCGAATCCGGTCATCAACGTACGCTCGTACGGCGAAGATCCGGCTGACGTGGCCAGGTTTGTCGCGGCGTTTGTCGAAGGCGCGCAGCACGCGGGCGTGATCGCCACCGCAAAACATTTTCCCGGCCACGGAGACACAGCCACCGATTCGCATCGCGGTCTGCCTGAGATCGACGTAACCCGGGAACGTCTGAACTCGGTCGAACTGGTTCCCTTTCGGGCGGCTGTGAACGCTGGTGTGGGCGCCGTGATGGACGGGCACATTGGTCTGCCTCTGATCGATCCGACGGCCATCACGCCGCTGCCGCGCGACGTGAAGCTCAAGCCGACTGACACTGAAGAAGGCGGCGAAATCGTGGTCGAGAAAGGCACGATGCCGACGACTCTCTCGCCAGTGATGAACGGAATTCTTCGTCGTGATCTGAACTTCGACGGATTGATCGTCACGGACGCGATGAGCATGAGCGGCCTGACGCTTTACTTCACTCAGGAAGAGGCTTCGGTGCGCGCCATTGATGCGGGCGCCGACTTGCTCTTAAAGCCCGCCGATCCCGATGCTGCCCTGCGCGGCGTGCGCGCCGCAGTCAAGAGCGGCAGATTAAGCGAAAACCGCATCGAAGAATCCGCCCGCAAGGTCTTGGCCGCGAAATACGATCTCGGCCTCGTACAGCAACGCACCACGCCTCTGGAAGAAATCGATCGCATCGTGGCCGGAAAGAAAGCTCTGGACCTCGCCGATGAGATCGCCGAGCACGCGCTGACTTTGGTGCGCGACGACGCGAAGCTTCTGCCGCTGAACCTGCCGCCAGCCGCGCGCATTCTCAACCTCGCGATTACGAACGGAGACGATCGCTCATCTGTCGCACAGCCGTTCGCCGGCGCGATGGCGCGCGCGGGTCACAAGATGGATACGGTCGTGCTGGATGATCGCTCATCCGAAACAGATGTTAACAAGGCCCTCGAACTGGCGAGCCGCGCGGATATCGTAATCGCCTCGATGTACGGTCGCGTGCGGAGCGGTCAGGCGCGTAGTGTAGGTTTGCCGCAACCGGGCGCGAAGGCCTTGAATGCGTTGATTGATCGCCAAACACTGATCGTTGGAATCAGTTTTGGGAATCCTTATGTGCTCATGAGTTTTCCCACGCTCCGAACTTATCTGGTCGCGTATGGTGACATGCCCAGTTTGCAGGAAGCCACCGAACGCGCAGTGCTGGGCCAGATCGATATCGGCGGTCGCTTGCCGATTTCGCTGCCGGGTTTGTATCCTCGCGGAACTGGAATTCAATTGAAGGCGCGCCCTGTTGACTAATGCGGATAACCAAATCACGAACGTTTTCGCCGGCGCTGGCCCTCATTTCAATTCTCTTTCACGCGCACGCTACCACCGCGCAACTCCCCGCGTCTGCTCCCGTAGCCGCCGGCATGTCTGCTGAACGTCTGGCCCGGATGGACGGCCTCATCCGGACGTCGATCGAAAAGAAAGAACTGCCCGGCGCGGTTGTTCTGGTCGCGCGTCATGGCCGCGTCGTCTGGCACAAGACGTACGGCGCTCGCGCAGTCGAGCCGCAACGCGAAGCAATGACCGCCAACACGATTTTCGATTTGGCAAGCCTGACGAAGATCGTCGCCACAACAACGAGCATCATGATTCTGATTGAGCGCGGCGAAGTGCGCCTTGCTGATCCGGTCGTAAAATTCATTCCTGAGATGAAAGGCGACGGCCGCGACGCAATTACGATTGAGCATCTGCTGACGCACACCGCGGGCTTTGCACCCGACTTTGATTTGAGAGAGCGCTGGAGCGGATACGACGAAGGGATAAAACGGCTTTATCGCGAACCGGTGCGCACTCAACCCGGCGCACGCTTCGTTTACAGCGACATCAACTACATCGCGCTCGGCGAGGTGGTCCACCGAGTCAGTGGACAAGCGCTCGATGAATTCGCACGCAGAAATATTTTTGTGCCGCTCGGCATGCGCGACACGAGCTTTCGTCCCGACGCGAGACTAAGTCCACGAATTGCGCCAACGGAAAAGCTGCGCGGGCAAATGAACTATCTCGGCGACACGGGAGCGAATGCTGGAGTCGAAGGAGAACAATGGCTGCGCGGTCGGGTACACGATCCGACGTCCTATCGCATGGGCGGAGTTGCTGGGCATGCCGGTCTGTTTTCGACGGCGGACGACCTGGCGATCTTCTGCCAGATGATTTTGAATGGCGGCGCCTACAACGGCACGCGCATTCTCAGTCCCCTGAGCGTAGCCACGATGACTCGCCCACATGCAGTCAGCGAAGATGGCGCGGCGCGCGGTCTCGGATGGGACATCGCGACCAGCTTTTCGACAAACAAAGGTGATCTGTTTCCGCTGGGCTCGTTCGGTCACACAGGATTTACCGGCACTTCGCTTTGGATCGATCCGGCCAGCGATTCGTTCGTCGTTTTTCTCAGCAATCGCGTGCATCCCGACGGCAAAGGCGACGTCGCGTCTTTGCGCGGCCGCGTCGCGTCGATCGTTGCCGGTTCAATTACCGACACCACTGTTATCAAAGCGAGAGAGGAAGCGGCCAACGCCGCGACTGAGCTGTTGACGGGTGTGGCCCGACTGAACTCAAACGCGCGGGCAGCCAACCTGAGCAACAACGCGGTAGCGGATGCGCAGGTGCTGACGGGAATCGACGTGCTGGAGCGTGATGGATTCAGACAACTCGCGGGCATGCGCGTCGGTCTGGTGACAAATCACACCGGACGCGATCGCAGTGGACGCCAAACGATCGACGTTTTGAGCAAGGCGCCAAACGTCAAACTCGTCGCACTCTTCTCGCCAGAGCACGGCATACGCGGTCTCGCCGACGAGAGAGTTTCAGATACGAAGGACGAGCAGACCGGCTTGCCAATCTACTCGCTGTACGGCGAATCGCGCCGGCCCAAACCAGAGCAGTTGAAAGATCTCGACGCGTTGGTTTACGACATTCAGGACGTAGGCACGCGCTTTTACACCTACATCACGACGTTGGGATACGTGATGGAGGAGGCCGGGAAGGCGAGGCTTCCAGTCTTCATTCTCGATCGGCCGAACCCCATCAACGGCGTCGATGTTGAAGGGCCGTTGGCCGATGCAGACAAGCTTTCATTCACGGCCTATCACACGATCCCAGTGCGTCACGGAATGACGGTCGGCGAGCTGGCGCAACTCTATAACGGCGAGCGCAAGATCGGCTGCGACCTGCGCGTCATCAAGCTGGAAAACTGGCGGCGCGCGATGTGGTTTGATTCAACCGGCCTCGTGTGGGTGAATCCGTCGCCGAACATGCGCAGCCTGACGGAAGCCGCACTTTATCCCGGCGTTGGCCTGCTTGAGACAACGAACATTTCCGTGGGCCGCGGCACCGACACGCCTTTCGAAGTGATCGGCGCGCCGTGGCTCGACGGCCAGAAGCTCGCATCGTATCTGAACGCGCGAAGGATCGCCGGCGTTCGCTTTGTGCCAATTCGTTTCACGCCAAAGTCGTCGGTCTTCAAGAATGAGGACTGCGGTGGGGTGAACCTCGTGATTACGGACCGCTCGAGGTTTCAATCCGTTCTCACCGGCGTCGAAATCGCCGTGGCTTTGCATTTGTTGTATTCAGCCGAATGGAAGATTGACGCCTATTCGCGTCTGCTGGTCAGCGCCGATGCGTTGGAAAGATTGAAGCGTGGCGAAGCTGCGGCAGACATGGTCCAATCATGGTCGGTGGGACTTGACGAATTTCGTCGCCTTCGCGCCCGCGTCTTGATCTACCGATAAGGACAAACGACGCGGCTGTCTATGATGCTATTTGGTGGCGATACTGAATGCGGTGGGATCGATCTTCTCGTTGAAAGCAAATTGAGTCAAGGTAATGGTCCATTCCGCCAGAAACGTTCCATTCTGATTGTCAATCGATAACTTGATCTTATAAACGTGAGGCAGCGTCAGTGCGCCTTCCTTCTTGAACCCGGAGAACTCTTCGACCATCTTGTAGCGAATCTCCCTTTCCTGCACATTGGCGTAGTCGCGAACGCCGGTGGGCGCCGGAATTGTGCGCTGGTATTCCGTCCGCACGTGTTGGAAGCCCTGCTGATCAAAGAAGAGACTGATCTTCAGATCTGAGCCGGCGTGAGGCATGTATTTGATTTCGTGCAAGGTCCGATCGTCCACTTTCCTGGTCCCCGCGTATTCCAGTTGCGCACCGCGCGCGGCCACATCCAGCAGCGGCCATGCTGACGATAGCGTCCCGCCCATCAAGCCCTGCTTGAAAATCAGATCATGAGTCATTAGAAAGCTGCCGAGCGAGGAACGGGTGCCCGGTGTTACGTAAGCCGCGATAAAACTATTACCGTTAAAGCCCAGCTCTTCACGCGGATAGACTGGACTTGGGAAACTCATCCCGATCAAATTCTTGATTCCCTCGGAAGCCAGAACAGCTCGACCTGTGGCTTGTCCCGGCGGGGGCGTGCGAAAGATAACCTGAGAAGTTCCAGCAATGATCCGCGTGGTCACGGCCGCGCGGTCTTTTGCCGAGCCGATAGACTCCAGATGCCGAGCCACAACTTCTTCAGCTTTCAGCTTCTGGGCAGAAGATTTGGGCGGGGCGGCAAGAAGCGCGCAGGCGATAGTCAGAAGCGATGCGACCGCCAAAAATTTCCGCAAGCGATTTCCGCGCGTTGTCATTTTGGTCTTCCGTTAGTGTCAGAAGCCCGACCGTCAGGGAGGGCCCGTTCCCAAGGAGGCCCTCCCTGACGGTCGGGCTTCTGACCCGCTGCCGGGCCTAATCGGGTAGGAGGCGGTGTCACCGCCGCCGTCCTCCCACACCACCGTACGTACGGTTCCGTATACGGCGGTTCATGAAGTCCACTGAAGATAGCGCAGTTGAGACAGCAGCAACTAATTCGACCACTGCCAGCGGCAACGGCTCGCCTTCTCCTGAGCAGAGTGTTCTCTCCTTGCCGTGACCT